>Ga0265316_10001295_pt1 | contig 26904 bp, 23 predicted proteins | sample 4522metaG_FD_202092 | JGI IMG/M metagenome (GOLD analysis project Ga0265316, IMG submission 202092) | Rhizosphere microbial communities from Carex aquatilis grown in University of Washington, Seatle, WA, United States - 4-5-22 metaG | ecosystem: Host-associated > Plants > Roots > Rhizosphere >... | reverse complement strand
GATAGCCGCTATCCCCGTCGCCGTGAACGGCCACATGGAACAGCGAGGGGCCGGTTTGCAGATAGGGTGCAAGCCGCCACCAAGCCGGCGCTATCAGCGACACCGAGACCATGCCCAGCTCCTCGTCGAGCATCGCGCTGCCGGCGCCTTCAGACGACACTCGCCTCGGCTGCTTACCCGAGCCGCCAGCGCCCAGGGCTAGGCGAAGCCACGGTCGAACGCCGTAGCCAATCTCGAAATACGGCAGGTAGGCTGGCGAGAAGCCCGAGAAGCTTCCCGTACTCAGGAGCCCAAGCGCCAGGGTGAGCCGGCCAACGGGAGCGTGCACGGCCAAAGGGGGATGCTTCTCTCTGGTCAGGGCCTGGTTGCGCACCAACGAGTCGAACATACGAGCCCGGATGAAGTCGACCACCCGAACGGCCAGTACCAGATCCGCGCGATCGCCCGCAGCCTCGTCCACGAACAAGTGGCCGACGGATGTCTTGCCCGTGGTGCGATCGAGAAACCAAACGTCGATGGCCTCGATGGATGCCCCCTCCGGCTGCTCCGCATCTGGTTTGCCCACCAAGGCCACCACGGCTGCGGGCATGATCTCGCGTGCCACGACATCGAGTTGTCCCAATGGCTCCATGCCGGCCGAAGACTCGACCAAGCGGATCTCGAACCCAACCGAGACGGCTTCGCCGCGCAGCCGGGTGAGTGCATCCACCATCTGAATGTTGGCAGCGCTGGGCACGATCACGGCGATGACCGACGAGCGCGAAGCAGCGGAGGTATCGGCGGTAGCCGCGAGGCCAGTCACGCCTTGGAGAACGGAAAGGATGAGCGCGCCACTGGTCGCTGTCACTCGGTTTCCAGCAGAGACCTAGCTAGCTCGGACTGGGGACCGTGGGGGAAGCGTGCGAGATATTGCCCTGCCACCTTGCGCGCGCGCTCGGGTTCGCCGGGCGCCAGCAACGCCATCTCCCTGCCCAAAGCCTCGCTTGCGTAGAGACCGTGCGGAGCCTCCCGAAGGTAGGTTTCGTACCAACCAAGGGCCGACTCGGAGCGGTCAGGCATGGCCTCGGCAAGTCGGCCAAGGAAGAAGGAAGCATCGCGGGCATGGTCGGCCCCTGCAAAACGCGACCGAACGGCCAACAGTACCTGCCGGGCTAGATCGATGCGTTTGGTGTAGCGAGCAGCGTCCGCCAATGCAGACAGGTCGGATGCGCTCGCCTGGGCGATGGTATTGGCGATGCCACGTCGCTCGGCATCGGCGATGACATCAGCGAAATCTCCCTTGGCCAGCAGTCTGGACCAAACGACCGGCCCGGGCTCGCTGGTAGGCATCGCCGTGCGATGGCGCGTGGATTCGAGCGGGCTACTGGCGCGCGCAATGACGGGCGCGTTCCTCCCGACGCTGACCACCGCCGCATCGGCATGCGGGGCAGGGGCCGCGGGCGGAGCGGCTTGCACAGGAGTCGGCGACGCCTCGGCTTGGCCCGGTTCCGCGTAGAGCTCCAGGGACTCGTCCCGGCCGACCGCGATGGTGCGGTTGGGCGGCGCGAGAACTTCGACCTGACCACTCTTCATTTGCAGGGTTAGCCGACCGCGGTTGGCTGAAAACGCGAGGTGAAATGCGGTGCCCTTGACATTGATACGGAAGGGGCCAGCATTGAACCGCCACGAGGCATTCCCGCGCGGCTTGACGTAGACGTCAAGTGCCCCGTCGTTCAGTCCAATCTGGGCGCCCCGGGCATCCAACCCTTCCACGGTCATGTTCGTCGAGGGGCCGAGGTCGATGTGGGACTGATCGGAAAAATGCAGGCGAGAGGCGCTGTCCGACGGCGATGCAATCGCATTGCCCTGACTTGCGGCCGGGCCCTCAATCACATAGCGCAAGGCCGGTTCGGGGCCCGCCGGGAGTGCGCGAAGTGCGAGCAGGGCAAGACCAGCAACCGCGCTCGCCGTAGCCAATCCTGCCAGCCACACCCGCAACGTGCGACCCCTGGGGCCTGTTCGCGGAACATGGTGATACGCGGAGCGGTGTCCACGCAGAGGCTCTTCGATCCGCTGCCAACCGCGGTCGAGTTGCTCCTGCGACACCCTACCGAACTCGTGCTCGGCAAGCGCGACGAAAGTCTCGACTCTGCGCTCGCTGCTAGGATCGATCATCCCCGCCCCCCTTGCCAATCGGATGGACCGGCGGACTGACTGGACCGCCGTCGATCCTTGTACGTAGCCGTCCATCCCTCTCGATGGCCCGCGCCACGTGCAGGTTGGCTTTGTCGAGATCGCGCTTCACGGTGGCCAGGGAAAGGTCAAGATTCGTGGCAATCTCCGACAGCTCCATTCCCTCGAGGCGGCGCAGTACGAATACGGCGCGAGGTCGCGCACTCATGCCGTCGAGAACGGATCGGACACGGGAAAGCAGCTCGCGCGACTCGAAATCGACGTGCGGCACCGATGGCTCGGCGACCGGACGAAAGAAGATCGCGCCCAACCTCGAACGAATACGATGGCGGCGCATCTCCTCGCTGACCACGCGAACCGCGAACGAATAGATGAAGCTGCGCAACGCCCCGGGATTGGTCAACGTGGACAGGCGACCGTAGACGCGTAGGAAGACCTCTTGGAGCAGGTCCTCCGGTTCATGGCGTGCCCCAAGGGATCGCCGCAAGAGCGCAAACACCATGGGAGCAAAGCGATACCAAATCTCACGTTGAGCCCAGGCATGACCCGCCATTGCGGCCCGAGCCAAGGTATCATCGTCCACGTCCTTGCCCGGCGTTTCTACCGGGCAGGCGGGCAGATCCGCCGTCTGCGCTCGCACCGGGATCAGCTGCGGCACTTCACCGCTTTTGGCCATGGACCTGAAAGCCACGAATACAATATTACTAGAACGAACGTAATAAGTCCCTAAGCACGCGCGGGCCACCTCTTCCTCATCAGGCTTGCCAGGATAGGCAAACCCCATGACTCCGCTCATGGGCGAGCAAGTAGGCGCGTCATGTTTTGCGCAATTGGGTGTCATGGTTCGCAATCTTGAATGCAGCCTCTATGTGAGCAGTGTTGCAGATTGAAAGAACAGCTCACCCCGGGCGTGACAATGCGAGATCTCGTGGAGATCCGGGGTGCTATCTTGTCGACTTATCGCATTAAATGACACCTCAAGTCTCGGTTCTGTCGCCTCCGCCGTCGACTTCCGTCGGGGAAGCCCGACTGAACTCACGCGTGGTAATGTCCACCCTGAACGCGGTCAGCCATGCGTGAGATTCTTTGGGTGTCTTTCATTCTCAGTGCAGCCAGCTATCTGGCGGCTTGCCTGCTCTTCCTGGCGCAGGCGCGGCGTCGTTCGGCTGTCCAACTCGGGCCGCGGTGGGCACCGCGCGTGCTGGAAATCGGGGCGGTTCTTCAGTTCATCTACTTGATGCTCTTTGCGGTCATGGACCGGCGCTGTCCGGTTTATTCGCTGCACTCGGCGCTGGGCATCGTCTCGCTGGTCGGGGTCGCTAGCTATGCCGTACTCAGCCGTGGTCGGCACCTTGAGGCCCTGGGTGGCTTCGTGGCCGCCTCAGCGGCGGTTTTTCTCGTCACCGCTCGCGCCCTCGCGGCAAGCACACCAGTGCCCGACCAGCGTTGGCTCATGGCCATCCACATCACCTCCAACCTGCTCGGCGGCGGTATTCTGCTCGTCGCAGGATGCGCCAGCGCTTTCTATCTGGTGAACGAGCGCCGCCTGAAATCCCGTCGCGTTCTCGGCCAGGGGCCCAAGCTGCCGCCCCTCGAATCCCTGGATGCGGTCGTTCACCGTCTGCTGTGGATTGGCCTGCCGTTGCTGACCATCGGCCTTCTCACTGGCCGCATGGTCATCAAGCACGCCGAGGTGATCACCGTGGGCGAGAAGTTCCGGGCCGTGCTGTCGGGCGCAAGCTGGCTGCTGCTCGTGGCGGTCTTGGTCTCGCGCCAGGTGACGAGCTGGCGCGGGCGGCGCCCCGCGTATGCCACCCTGGGTGGCGCGCTAGGGATCTTCATCGTCATCGCCCTCTATGTCGCACGCGCCCTGTTGGCGGAGGGTCTGTGATCGTCGTCGTCGGGCTTTCGCACCGGAGCGCGCCGGTCGAGGTACGCGAGCGCCTGGCCGTCGCGCCGGCCGACCTTGCCCAGCGCCTGGCCGCTCTCAAACAACGCACGGGCGCAGGCGAGATGGTCATGCTGTGCACGTGCAACCGCGTGGAAGTCCTGGCCGCGACCCAGCCGGGAGTCACACAAACGCCGGGCGAGCTTGGCGCCAGCATCGTGGACGCGCTCGAGGCCGTCGCCCCCAAGGTCCGCCCGCACCTTTACGTGCGCGACGACCGCGCCGGCATCGAACACCTTTTTCGCGTGGCCAGCTCGCTCGACTCGCTGGTGGTAGGCGAGCCGCAGATCCTGGGCCAGCTCAAGGACGCCTTTTCCTGTGCACGCGGCGTGCACGCCGTGGGCCCGTGGCTCAATCGCGCCTTCGAACACGCTTTCCGCGTGGCCAAGCGCGTGCGCAGCGAGACCGCGCTCGGCGCAGGACAGGTCAGCATCCCGACGGTGGCCGTGGATCTGGCGCGCGAGATCTTCAGCGAACTCGCTGGCCACAAGGTCGTGCTGGTGGGCACCGGAGAGATGGCGACACTGGTGGCGACCTTGCTTGGCAAGGCCGGCGCACAGGTTTTCGTGGTGGGGCGCACCCTCGATCGGGCGCGCGAAGTGGCGCAGAAACTCGGCGCCGAGGCCAGATCCTGGGAGGATTTTCCGAGCCTCCTCGCCTTGGCCGACATCGTGGTCAGCAGCACCAGCGCCCCTGGCTACGTGGTCACGCGGGAGCAGCTGGCGCAGACTCGGCGCCAGCGTCATGGGCGGAACCTGTTCCTCGTCGATCTCGCGGTCCCGCGCGACGTGGATCCGCGCATTGCCGATCTCGATGGTGTCTTTCTTTACAACGTGGACGACCTGTCGCAAGTCGCGGACACCGCCCTGGCCGACCGCCGGCGCGAGGCGGAAAAAGCCGCGGCGATCGTGGGCGAGGAAACCGAAAGTTTTTTGCGCCGGACCCACGCCGAACGTATCACCCCGACCTTGGTCGCCTTGCGGGAACGCTTCCGCACGACGCTCGAAACCGAACTCGACCGCACTCTGCGCGGCCAACGCGTGGCACTGGAACCGGCGCAGAAAGAGAGCCTGCAGAGGGCGCTGGGATCCGCGGTGGAAAAGATGCTGCACGCGCCGACCGAGCGCTTGCGCGAGTGGGCCAAGGACGACAACTTCGGCGACTGGCACACCGACCTTCTGGTCAGCGCCATCGAAGAGCTGTTCCAGCTGCGCGAACAGGCGGCAGCGCCGCCCATGGAAAACGAGCGAGCCAAGCCATGAGTACGACCGATATCCGACGCGACATCCGACGCTATCTGGCCAACTGGCAGGCCGAGGTCGATAGCACTGAACAATACCTGGCCATGGCCGCCCACGAGCCAGATCCCGGCACCGCGCGCGTGTACCAAAACCTGGCCGAGATCGAGAGAAAGCACGCTGATTTCTGGGAAACGCGGCTGCGCGCGGCCGGTCATGATCCAGGACCACGCAAGCCAAGCTGGCGCGCTCGCTTGCTTGTCTTCAGCGCGCGGCGGTGGGGCGCGAAGTCGGTGCTGGAAACCGTCGCCTCGAACGAATACGAGAGCCGCAACGACTACGTTCCGCAGAGCGAAACCGCAACCACCACCATGACTAGCGAGGAGCATGCCCACGCCCGCGTGCTGCGTGCCATCCTGGCCAAAACCGGTCTCGGAGCGGCCAGCTTCGTGCGCACCGAAAAGGGCCATCGGCGCCTGGGTGGAAATGCCCTGCGCGCGGCCGTGCTCGGTTCCAACGACGGCCTGTCCTCGAATCTCAGCCTGGTCATGGGCGTGGCCGGTGCCAGTGTCGATACGCACACCATCCTGCTCACGGGCGTGGCGGGCCTGCTCGCCGGCGCCTGCTCGATGGCTATGGGCGAATGGATCTCCGTGACCAGTTCACGCGAACTGGCCGAGCGCGAGATGCGAACCGAAGGCGACGAACTGGAAGCGAACCCCGAGGAAGAGCGAAACGAACTGCAGCTTATCTACGAGGCAAAAGGCCTGAGTCCCGAGGAAGCGGCCGACCTGTCCACCAAGCTGCTGGCCGATCCCAAGGCGGCCATCGGTGTGCTCGCACGGGAAGAGCTAGGCATCGATCCGTCTGAGCTCGGCGGCTCGCCCTGGGTCGCCGCCGGCACCTCGATGCTGCTCTTTGCCCTCGGCGCCCTGGTGCCGCTTTGGCCCTTCATGGTTCTCAGCGGCACATCGGCCATCGTGGCCAGCATCGCCAGTGGCAGTCTTGGGCTTTGCCTCATGGGCACCGCCATTGCGGTCTTCACTGGACGTTCGGCCCTGTACTCGGCCGGCCGCCAACTCCTCCTCGGCCTGCTCGCGGCGGGCGTCACCTTCGGCATCGGCCGCCTCGTCGGCGTGGCCATCGCCGGGTAGCTTGCCCGACTACTTCACGCCTTTGCCGGCGAAGAACAGCTTGTACGCCATGTCTTGCTTGAGGATATGGTTGGTCAGCCAATCGCGCAGGAAGTCCAGTACGGGCGCGCTGATCACGGTCTTGCCCGCCTTGAGGTCGGCCTGCAACGCCAACGCCTTCTGGGTCAATGCAACGTGTTCCTTGGTGTGGGCTGCTGCCTGCGGATAGCTGTGCGTGCGGAAAAGCGTCTCTTCCGTCGCGAAATGCGTCTTGGTGTAGCCGATCAGCTTGTCGAGAACGACGCCCAATGCGTCCTTGCTCTTGCCTGCCAGCATTTCGCTGTGAAGCAAGTTGATGAGATCGATGAGCCCCTTGTGCTCCTTGTCGATCTTGGCCACGCCCACGCTCATATTGTCGGACCAGGAAATGAGTGCCATGAAAGGCCTTATCGACAGGCCGACAAGGAAATTGAGCGGCTACCTGGCGCGCCGCAGGCGGGCCATGATCGCGTGCGGAAATAGGCGCAAGGCAAACGGCAGATCCTCGATCAGGTAGCGTTTCGTGAGCCGACGCGGATCTTGCAGCATGCGGTGAACCCACTCGGCGCCGGCGTTGCGCATCCATACCGGTGCCCGTTTCAGATCGCCGGCCATGAAACTGAAACTGATGCCCACGCCGATCATCCAGGTGGCGGGCAGGTGCGCGCGCAGGGCCCGAATCAGTTGCTCCTGCTTGGGTGAGCCCAGGCCGACCATGAGGATGTCCGGTCGCGCCCCAGCCAGCTCGGCGAGCACGTTCGCGATCTCGCTGGGCGAAGGCGGGCTGCCCACGACGGGGCTAGAGCCTCCGCATAACTTCAGAGTTGGGTACCTATCCGCGAGGATCCTGCGTGCCCCTTCATTGGCGCCCGGGGCGCCGCCGAGCAGATACAGCGAGCGGCCCTCTCGCGCGGCACGCTCGGCCAGCAACCAAACCAGCGACGAGCCAGGCACGCGTTCCGGAAGACTCTCACCTTGCAACCGGCAAGCCCACACCAGTGGCATGCCGTCGGCCACGCGGATCTCCGCCTCATCGTAAAGGTCGCGTACCTCCGAATCGCAAACGTAGCGGCGCAAGAAATCAAGATTCGCGGTCACCAGCCATCCGCCACGCCCGGCACGCAGCGAAGCGAACAGATGATCGAGCAAGGCGTGGCGATCGATCCGCGCAAGCCGGAAGCCCATGAGCGAGGTCGTGGAAAGGGTTTCACGACTGGCGCCCGATGGCCCGTGGCAGGGCGAATCCATCCGCTCCTGCGACTCTTCTCCGATTGGCCTCTCAGGCGAAGGCATTACCTCACCAACCTTAGCGCGGACACGGCCAGGGCAGCGCCTTGAACTGCGGCAACTCTGTCGTGTGCAGCCGAGATCATGCGAGTCCAACCCGCGCGCGCAACCCAGCAAGTAGGGACATGATATTCCACGCGGGAAACCAGATAGCACGACAGACTTGTGCGCGCGACTGCCGACGCCGCCGGCAAGCAGAAAATGTCACGGTTGCACATGCGCGATCAGCAATGCCAAAAGCGCGTGCAACGCCCCTATGCCGCCGGCATCTAGTATCGTGTGCGCTCATCAACTTATTCTTGAGAAGCAATATGTATGGAGAACTACACTTGAATTCTTGTCCACGTAGCCGTATAAGAAAGCCCAAAATCTTAACCATTAGGGGTGGGCACTAGCATGGGATCATCAACAGGGGGTACCCTACGTAGACACGAAGCTTGGGTAAGCTCGTTGCAGCGACTGGCTGACGCCGCGGTCGTGATCGCGGCGCAGATCCTGGCACGCTGGCTGTACAACGAGCCATGGGGCGAGCAAACCATGACCGTGACGGTTCTGGGTCTGCTTGCGTTCGGTTTTGCGGCGGAGGTGAGCGGCCTGTACCGGCCGTACCGAATGGAAACCATCGTCCGCGAGATCAGGGATACGCTGGTCGCCTGGTTACCAGTACCGCTGACGCTGCTTGCTTTCTGGTTTTTCACCAAGACGTCGACGGAGTACTCGCGCGTCGCCGCCACCATCTGGTTCCTCCTCGCGCCCGCGATGCTTTGTTCTTTGCGCGCGGTGGTTCGCATTGGTCTTCGCATTCTCCGCGCGCAAGGCCACAACACGCGCCGCGTGGCGATCCTTGGCTGCACCAAAGACGCCGAGCGCTTGGCCGCGGCTCTCGACGAGCTTCCCTGGCTCGGCCTCGATCTTCAGGGTGTGTATGACGACCGCTCTGAGAAGCGAAGGCACGCGGCCAAGCACTCCAAGTGCAAGGTGCTAGGCACTTCGAATGATCTGGTCGAACGGTGCCGAAAGGGACTTATCGACGTCGTCTATGTGGCACTTCCACTGCGAGCGGAATTGCGCACGGCGGGGATCCTGTCCGAACTAGCCGACACCACCGTGACGGTCTATATGGTGGCCGACTTCCTTTACTACAGCCTCCTGCGGTCGCACTGGAGCCAGGTGGGCGGAATTCCGGTGGTGAGCGTTCACAATTCCCCATTCGAGGGCGTGGTGGGCTGGGTCAAGCGGCTGGAGGATCTGGTCATCGGAAGCATGATTGTTCTGCTGACCTTGATCCCGATGGCCTTCATCGCCGTCGCCATCAAGCTCAGTTCGGCAGGCCCGGTCTTCTTCAGGCAGTGGCGCTACGGCTTGTGCGGAAAAAAGATCCGCATCCTCAAGTTCCGCACCATGACCGTTTGCGAGGATGGACCGTCGATTAGGCAGGTTTCCAAGAACGATTCTCGAGTGACCGCGGTTGGCCGTTTCTTGCGGCGGACCTCGCTCGATGAATTCCCGCAATTCCTGCAGGTGTTGACCGGCGAACTCTCTCTGGTCGGCCCCAGGCCGCATGCGGTGGCCCACAACGAACAATACCGCTCGCTCATCCATGGCTACATGCTTCGGCACATGGTCAAGCCAGGCATTACCGGCTGGGCGCAGGTCAATGGCTGGCGTGGCGAAACCGCCGAGCTGGACAAGATGGAGCAGCGTGTGCAGCACGACCTGGAATACATTCGCAACTGGAATCTGCTCCTCGATCTCAAGATCATCTTCATGACGATCTTCGGCTCCAAGAACCGCCGGAACGCCTACTAGAACCGACTTTCCTGGGGAATGTGGTCGGGCTGGACGAAAGCAGCTACCCAGCGCGCGCGGGTACCGAGGACCATCGCGTTATCGATGCAGGGCTTATCCCTTGCCCTTGAAGGACTGTCGCTGCACCATGTTCCCTGCTAGGACTGAACGCAAGACTCAAGCCATGGGCCGGCCAGGCGACAACGACCACGAAGAACCGACGCATGAGACGCTCAGCTTTGCTGAGTTCGCCTCGCGTGGGAACGTGCAGCTTGGCACAGATCGCGCCGTCCTTGTTGTTTCGGAGACCGGTGGGGGGCAGCGAGTGTTTCCTGTGAACCGCAACCCTACCGTGATCGGTCGATCGAACAACGCCGACTTGGTGCTGGCGGATCCAGCCATTTCTGATTTCCACGCGCGTGTCTTCAAACACAGTTTCGGCTACACGGTCGAGGACATGGGCTCGGCCGAAGGCACGTTCCTTCGCGACAAACGTGTCAACCACGCGCGCTTGATCAGCGGCGACACGTTGCGATTGGGGGCGACCGTCGTTACCTTCTTGGACGAACGCGCCAGCGTGCCCAAGGACAAGAACACGTCGCTCGCGCCTCCGCGCACTACGGCCCAAGGGGTTGCGCAGCGGCAGACCGCGCTCAGCGCGCATGTCCGTCCCACGCAGGGAATACTGTCGTCGCCGAATACCCAGCCACCGCAGATTCGACCCATGCCATCGCCGTTGCTCGATTCGGTGCCGCGCAGGTGGCGTTCCGCCGACAGCGACGAAGCCGCGCCCTCCATCGACGACCTCCTACTCAAGATCCTCCTGGTGTGGCGCTACCTCAAGCGTCGCGCCTGGCTCATTTTATCCCTCGCCGCTGCCGGACTGGCGGCCGGAGCCGCGAGCTTCAAATACTTTCCACCCGTACGCGCCGCGTACAGCATGGTGACGTTGCATCCCGCACCCAGGACCAACCCCATCGAATCGGACATGCGACAGGAACAGTCCGACTCCATGCAGTTCTTCGCGGGTGCCGAGCGAGCCTTCATGAGCAACCAGAACATCATGGCGGCACTCAGGCGTATGGGCATCCCCAATCCCAACGAGCCTTTCGCGGAGAGCATCGCCAAGCGGATGACCTTTGAAAACGTGGGCGACCACGCCTACATCGCCAGGTTCACGCCCACCTTCTTCGCCGCCCGCACCGATTGGCACGTCCGATTGCTCGACGCCCACATCAGGAACTACGTGGAAACCGAAATCGAAAAGACCCTGAAGGTCTTCGTCGCCGAGGTCGATTTTCTGCGATCCCAGACCGATGCCGCCGAGAAGCGCTTGGGTGAAATCATGCAGGAAACCGTGCAATTCCGCGAAGCCAACTCGGACCAAATCTTGGCGCAAGGCACGCTCTCGGGTAGTTCGCAAGGGGAACTGGAATCCAAGCGCATCGAGGTGACCTCGCGAATTGAACGTCTGACAGGCGAGCTCGAAGGTGTGCGCAGCCAACTCAACCGAGGCAGCGTGCTGAGCCAAGCCAAGTCGCAATCGACGCAGGCCGACCGCGAGGCGTTGAGCACCGTGAACCGCAAAATCGGCGAGCTCCGTGCACAGGGTTTCGCCGATGGACATCCCGACGTCGAGCGACTGCTCGCCCAGCAAAGAGACCTACAAAGAAGCGTCGACGAACACCTGCACTCCAACGTAACTCAATTCGAGAAACGCTCGAACGTCGCCTACGACAGCATGCAGAGTCAGGCCGATCAGCTTGGGGCCCAGCTCAGGGCCGCGCGTGCCGAACGTGGCACCATCGAATCCAGCCTGCGTTCGCTTCGCACCGTCAGCAGCCAATCACCCAAGGTCAATGCACGTCTGGAGGAACTTGTGCGCATGAAGGAAGAAGTCGAGCGGCAGCATGGCCTACTTTTCGATCGCTTGAAGAAGGCCGAAGTCCAACTCCAACTTGAACGTGTTTCCACGACCTCGCGCTACGAGATCGTCATTCCTGCGCGCCTGGAATCGCCGCCCGGCCGCAGGGCCTTCGCCCAGCGCATGGGCGAGGGGCTGGGCCTGGGGCTGCTCCTTGCAGCTTTCCTGATGGCCATCGGCGAACTGCGCAGGCTTTTCGCCCGCGTCGCGGCAAGGGGCGCGCTGGCCAGCTTGATCGTCGTGCTGTCGCTGCTGCCTCTCGGATGCGCGCACGACGAGCGCTTCACTTGGGCAGCGGATCTGCCGCATAAAGATTCCGCGTCCGAACCCACGGTACGCGCCCGCGACACGATTCTCGTCGAGGTCGACAAGCAAACCACGCTCTCGGGCGAATTCCTGGTGCGGGATGACGGACACTATACCCAGCCCATGGTGGGCAGTATCCGCGTGGCCGGCCTGACCACACGGCAGGTTGCCGCCGAGGTCGCCGTCGCGCTCAAGGACGTGGTGATCACGCCCGTGGTTTCGGTATGGCTCACCAAGAGCCCGCCCATTCATGTCAGTGTGGTTGGCGAAGTGAAGTCGCCCGGTATCTTCGAGATGCCCCGCGAGCGCAGCCTGCTCACGGTCCTGGCCCAGGCGGGATGGCTGACCGAGTTTGCCCACGAGGATCGCGTGTTCGTCGTGCGGGCGGGTTCCAACGAAAGAATCCGGTTTCGCGTGCGCGACATCACCACCGCCGAGCCGTTCGCAGCCCAGTTCGTGCTCGCCGACGCGGATGTCGTGGTCGTGGAGTAGCCATCGTGTTCGCCGGCGGACCCACCCTCTTGTCCGCACTGTGCTTGATTCAAGCGGAAGCACACTTCGACGTGGGGGGGCGATTCGAAACCAGGGTTGGCCAAGCCCCCACGGGCACGGTGACGACCTCGGGCCAACTGGCCGAGCAGTCGCAGCTCATGGTGGTGGCCACGCCCGAGCTAGGTCTACGCTGGATCGAGGGTGTCGACAATCTGCGCGCCGATTCCTCCACGCGCATCCTCTGGCGGCCGATACCCCTCTATGACCATCGCCCGCTCTTCCTCGAATCCGTGGACCTCGCCCACACGCATCGCCCCAGCAAGCGCAGCCAATGGCAGTTGAACCTGACCGGCTCCTACGGCGAGCAAGACTACACCTCGCTCTCGCAGCAATTCGCCGCCCAGCCCGCACTGCCACTCTCCTTGACCGCACTCATCGTCAATGCGACGGTGGATGCGTCTTGGCGCAGCTCACGCAGAACCACCCTCAGCCTGCGAATGGGGGCACTCCACCGGCGAACGGTGAACGCGCCGACCACGTCTAGCGTGTCCGCCTCAACAGGCACCGTCCAGGCGGGCACCACCGTCTTCACGCTTCCCACCCAAACCGTCGTCATGGTTGGGCCTCAGGCCGAATTCGCGCTCTCACGTCAGTCGAGAATCGAACTCTCTGCTCCGCTGACCGACTACGACATCCAAGGATTGGCACAGAATCAGGCGGCAAGCTTTCTGGTTTCTTCCCCCCCGCCGGACCATGCGAACTACGCCACGATCCAGCCGCAGCTGTCTCTTCTCGATTCTTTGAACCGTCGCCATCAACTGCACATCGTCGCCGGCCTAACCTACGCGCGTAGCTTTCACGGCGCTGCCATGGGCAGTCCCATCACACCCCTTGCCCAAGTGGAATTGAGTTCGCTGCTCGTGCGCACGCGTGCGACCACCTGGCGATCCTCGATCGGCGCGGGAACATCCTGGTATGCAGATCCGATCCTCGGCCAGGCCGTCCAGCGCGGGAACGCCCAAGTGAACCTCGACGCCGAGCTTGGTCCCGATTGGGGTGCAGGCTTACGCATGGCTTTTGTGACCGACGTGTCGGGCCAGCTGCGGAATCCTGCCGGAACCGATGCGCCTCCGCTCGACGAGAGCTTCCGGTCGGTGGACCTCTCCTTTCGCCACCGTTGGGCCAATGCCGTCGTCGCCGATTTCGGCGCACGCTACGCCGAACGCGCCCCTCATCTAGAACCCTCGAACTACCTCGATGTTTTCAGTTCCGTGTGGCACAACCGCGAACTCTGGGCTTTCTTGGTCCTCACCACCGAGCCCCGTCGCCCGCCCCGGCCGATGTAGCCATGCGTGTTGCGGGAATCATCGTCAACTACCGGACGGCCGAACTTACCGTCCAAGTCGTCCATGCGTTGCGCGCGGAGATGACGTCGCTGGCTCCGTTCTGCATCTATCTGGTCGACAACGCCTCGGGTGACGATTCCATTCCGCGCTTCAAGGAAGCCTCGGCGAAAGACGGTTGGCAAAGCGAGGTGGAAATCATCGAAGCCCCGCGCAACGGCGGATTCGGCTACGGCATCAACCAAGCCGTGCGCCGCGCGCTTTCGCTGCCCGATCCGCCGGACTACTTCTACGTTCTCAATTCGGACGCCTTTGCCGACCCCGGCTCGCTCGCCCGTTTGGTCGCATTCCTCGACGACCATCCCAGCGCAGGTCTGGCCGGCAGTCATATCCACGGCCCCGACGGCAAGACCCAAGTCGCCTGTTTCCGCTTTCCTTCCCTGTGGAGCGAACTGGAAGACTCCGCGAGCTTCGGCGTCCTGACCCAACTTCTGCGCCGCCACGTGGTCAGTCTTCCTTTGCCCACCTCGGACTGCGAGGTCGACTGGATTTCCGGAAGCAGCATGCTGATCCGACGATCCACCTTCGAAAAGTCAGGGCTCTTCGACGAAGGCTATTTCCTCTACTTCGAGGAGGTCGACTTTTGCCGCTCGGCCAGAGCGGCCGGGTTCAAATCCTATTTCGTGGCCGACGCGCCCATCACCCACATCGGCGCGGTTTCCACCGGCTTCACCGACCAGACCCGCCGCATGCCGTCCTACTGGTTCGACTCGCGTTCTCGTTATTTCCGCAAGCACCATGGCGAGGCCTATGCTGCCGCCTGCGACGTTGCCCGAGTCCTCGGCCTGCTCGTCTGGCACGCCAAAGAGCGCGCGCTCGGCCGCCCAGCGAAAACCCGGCCGAGCCTAATGCGCGACCTCATTCTGGCAAGCTGGAAGAACTTTCTCAGTCCGCGCCGCGGGGCTTAGTCGTACCTGGTTCCTTCGCCGGTGTGGCCTCCGCGTCGATATTCGCCACCGGAGGGCGGATGTGCGACGAGCGGAACACCAGGTAGCGGCTGGCTACGAAGTTGAACACCGTGGCGGCCGCGATTCCCACCAGCGCGGCCAACTGGGGCGGCAGCGCAAAACTTCCGCCCATGAACAAGAGAGTGATTGCGTAGTTGATGAGCGCCCCGACCGAACACGCGGTCATAAAGCCGACGAACTGCCTGAGCCAGCTGTCCTGGCGAGATTCCCCAAAGCTGAAGCGCCGGTTGAGCACGAAGTTGAAACACATGGACAGGACGATGGCCGTCGCCACCGCCGGCTTGGGCGAGACACCGATGCGAAGAATCGCGGTCAGCAGTGCGAGATTCACCACGGTGCCAAGCCCACCCACGGTCAGGAACTGCACGAACTGCGACCACGCGCCGAACTTGAACGTGTAGAGACGGCGCAGATGCTTGACGTAAAGTAGTTGCTGCCGCATCGTCAGTTTGCTCTTGCCGAGCTGGCGATCCTCGAAATGGATGGGCACCTCGACCACGCGCTCGCAGCCGCACTTGACGATAAACTCAAGCCCGATCTTGTAGCCGACGGGATTGAACGCGCGCCCCGCCTCGAAGGTCGAGCGCCGGAAAGCGAAGAACCCCGCCATGGGATCGCGGGCGCTGGTCAGCGGTCGCGCCAGCAAGGTGGCCACTCGGCTGTTGAGCCAGCGCACGAACCCCCAGTCGTCCGAGGTCGAGCCGCCTTTCACGTAGCGCGAGCCGATGACGAAATCCGCGCCCTCCTCCAGTTTGCGCAGCATCTGGGGAATGGCCTCCGGCGGATGGCTGAGGTCGGCGTCCATGCACACCAGGATCTCGCCCTGGGCACGCTTCATGCCATCCAGCACCGACGGGCTGAGCCCGCGGTCGGCGGTGCGAACGACGATGTCGACCCACTTCTCGGGCCGCGCGGCCACGAGTTCGGCCGATCCATCACGGCTGTCGTCGTCCATGATGAGAACGTCGAGATCCAGCCCGTACTGCTCGCGGACCTTGGCCAGCCGCCCGATCAGGTGAGGAAGGTTCTCGGCCTCTTTGTACGTCGGGACCACAACGGTGACCCGTGAAAAGCGGGTAGCCTCCTCGGGGCTTGTGGCGGATGAATTTTCCAATCGATTCTCCAGTAGTTTCGTCTGCGAAACTACCAGAGTTTGCGCAGGACTGTTCCGGGATAGTAGTGGCGCAGGATCTCGCGATAGCTCTTGCCGGTTTCGGCCATGCCGATGGCGCCGGTCTGGCACATGCCTACGCCGTGGCCGAATCCGGCGCCGCGAAACGTGGCTGCGCCGGCCTGCATTTCCACGACGAAGAGCGAGCTGCGCAGGTTGCCGAAGGTCTGTCGGATACGCAGCTCGCCGCGAATGACTTCCGAACGCGTAACGCCGCTCACGCGCACCGAGCGTGCGCGCCCGGAAACCCCACGTTCGAGAACTTCGATGGACTTGATAGGTCCGAGCCGGTACTTGGCAAGCAGCTTGTCCAGTTCGTCCTTCGTGCGCGTGACCGTCCAGCGAAAGCGGTCGCCCGCGCCGAGCTTGGACTGGCCGCAGTAGGCCCTCGGGGGATTGGCGATGAAGGCTGCCACGTTCTCAGAGGTCACACCGCCGGCATAGGCATCGGCCTTGTCCACCGGGGCATCGCGATGGCCGCGCAGTGAAGGCAGCGCCGTCATCTCGGGCCAGGCGTTCTCGTTGTTCTCGGTGTGACCGCCGCAATTGGCGGAGTACACCGGGTCGGCCAGCTCCGCCCCGCCCTTCTCGAACAGCACTTCCCCGCGCGTCGCCTCGACCGCGGCCGTGGTGCGCGGAGTTTCACGACCCGTGCCCGAGTAGACCTGGCAGTGGGTCTGCGAACAGAGTCGAAAGGGATCGCCGATATGGCGCGTGCCGATCTTGGAGAGCAACTCGCCGCGCGCCGCAACCGCCTGCGCCTTGAGCGCCTCCTCGGGCGCGCTGGGAAAGATCTCGGCTGGAATCAGGCCGGCGAGAAGCTTGTTCTCGGGAACCGCATTGACCACCGCCATCGTACCCAAACGGTCGATGGTGACGTACACCCGGCCGGAGTAGGAAGCCGCGACCTTGAAATTCTCCTTGCCGCGCTCGCCGCTGGCTTCCACGCGCACGGGCGCGTCGCCCACAGGCACGAACCACAGCACGCCCTCGTTGCGCACCTTGAAACCCGACTTACCGCCAACGGCTTCAAGGTAACCGTGCGGCCGATCCACGAGTTCGGTAAAAACCCCGGCATGGATCGGAGGCGACTTGGCGGACAGCCGTTCCAGGACACGCTCGGCCTCTTCCGGCGAAGCGGCGGGCCCGATGCCCACGATGGCTTCCCGTCGGTCGAGCACCTCGCCGCCCACGCCGAAGAGTGTTCCTTGCTCGAACCGCCGAGGGTTTTCGCCGCGCGCCTTCCACTGCGACATCTGCACGTCGGCCTCCTGCCCCTGGGCCACGGGACCGCGCCAGACCACCGCCCAATAGCGCAGCACCGCCGCCGTGGTGGCGGAAGCCCGAATTTGCCAGGTGTCGTCGGCCCGGATCTCCGCCCCGCCGTCGCCTTCAGGTAGCAGGCGCAAGCCACCGATGGCCGAGGTGATGGTCACGCTTGACAGACCTTCCGCGATGGCGACGGGCACCACCGGCAGCCCATCCTTGGTGAAACGAAATTCGGCGGTGTAGATCGCCCGCAGCTTGTCGGCCCCGGAAAACTCATCGGCGGCCAATCCGCGCGAAGGGATCGCCGCGATCAAGGACGCAACCAGTAGCCAGCGGATCATTTGAGATCTGTCCGGGAAAGATATCGCAGGTTGAGTGCATTGACGGTGAAATGCGCCACCACCGGACCACTGAGATCGCCCGCCCAGAGAAAAAGCTGGCCAAAGACCGCCCCAGCTACAAATGACGAGAACGTCCACGGCAAAAACCTCGCCTTGGGGCCGACGTGCAAAAGGGCGAAGATCGCGCTCGATCCCCAAAGACCGACGGCGGGCAGAAGCGCCCCGCGAAAAAAGATCTCCTCGCCGATGGCCGAGGCCACGGCCAGCACGAGAATCTCGGTGCCGTGCAAGGGACCCAGCAGGGCGCGCAGGTCGCGGTGCAAGGCCCGTCCCCACTCGAATCGGTGGGTGGCAAACCGCGACGCGAAGACAAATCCCAGTCCAATCAGCAACCCGGCCGCCGTGCCGAGCAAGACCTGCGGGTCTTCCCTACCGCCCGCACGCCACACGCTTGCATCGCCTCGCAAGGTCGACCAAGCGATGCCGGCAGCGGCCAACGCCAGATACAAGACGAGAACCAGGGCCGACCGCGACCAACTTCGACTGGCATCGGACATCGACCCGACCATAGCAGCAAAGCGGGTAAGCTTCGCTGTGCGAAAAGGCCTCCTGCCGCATCGCCCCCACGCAACGCACAGCAGCCCCATGTGCCCAAGACTTCAACGCTTTTGGGCGAGGTCGCGGAGGACTGGAAAATCCGGCGTGGACTTGGGGGTTTGTTGTCAGCGACGCGTCGCGCTCATGGTAGATGTGAGGTCGTCATGTCGCTCGCAGCGCTCCGGACCAAGCGAAGCGTTCTGAAGCCGGCCGCCGACGATTCGGTAGCGCGCGAAGTGGGCTTGCAGAAGCTACTGTCCAGTCGGATCTGCGACCTGACCTTGAAGGTCGAGGACGTGCTCTTCGACTGCCTGGCCGAAGTGACTAGCGAGCTGCGCGCAAGGGGCATCACCTTCATTCCCGCCTACTACCTGGGCGACGATGACTTCTGGACCGCGGATCGTTCGACCAGCATCAACGTGCCCTGGTACCTGGCCAACGCCCTGCTTTGGCAGCTGGTCAATGACCACCTGTTCGAATACTCGCGTGACGAAGTCATGATGTATCTGCGTCACGAAACCGGTCACGCCATCAACTACGCCTTCGAACTTTGGAAGCGCAACGACTGGGCGCAAACCTTCGGTGAGTTCCGACGCCCGTACCGGGACGTGTACAACCCGAATCCGTGGAGCCGCGACTACGTTCGCTATCTCCATCGCGCCGGCATGTACCACTACGCACAGAAACACCCCGACGAAGATTTCGCCGAGACCTTCGCCGTATGGCTCGATCCTTCGTCGCGCTGGCGCCGACGCTACAAAGACTGGCAGGTCGCGCTGGCCAAGCTGGAATACCTCGACAGGATCGTCGATGTCGAAGGCTTGTGTCGGGGTACGCCGCCGAACCACCGCCTGGGGACACGCGTGGGCTATGAGACCATCAAGGAAACGGTGGCCGACTACTTCGACATCTCGCACGCCGTGGATCCCGACCTGGCGGAATACCGCCGCGACCTGCTCGAAATCTTCCCCCGGCGTTCGGAACGAGCCCGAAGCAGTCAGAACGCCCTTTCCGCCGCGCGCTTCATCCAGCAACACCAGCGTATGCTGGTCGACAAGATGGGCGGGTGGATCGGAAAGTCGGATCGCCGGGTGATCGGTCGTTTCCTACGCCAGCTGCAGGCGCTGTGCACCTACGAACACTTGGTAGTGCCGGAAAACCAGCGCAATGACAAGCTGGTGGACTTGACCATCGTGGCCACCTGGCACGTGCTTGACGGAATTCACCGTTTGAGCGGCGAGTAGTTCGCCGCCCACGGGGATAGAATCGGACTAGGTTAGTCCAGTGTCAGACCGACCTGGATAATCTTGCGAAGGACGTCCGCCCCGATGCGCGGGGTTTTCTTTTCCTCCTCGAAGATGATCTGGGCCAGGGTCTGCGCGGTGAGATCCGCGCTGGTGACGTAGTCGGTGACTTGAACATCGTCACCTTTGCGGACGAAGCCGGCGACGTCAGCCAAGGTGACGTAGTGGCGTTCCGTGGTGTCGTAGAGTTTTCGGTTTGAATAGCGCTTGATGGTACGCATGGTCCCCCAAGAATGACACGCGTGGACGACTTGACAAGTCCATCGTTAGCAATGTCCAGACAAAACGGCGAGCGGTGGAAAAGCTAAATCGAATGACCCGCGATCATCATCCAAGATCAAGAACCCCTTGGCTCGACCACACCTAACCAACCCTTTACAGGACCAATACGGTCCTATTTCGAGAGCAGGCTCTCATGGCGCAAGCATCCATCGACCTTCAAGAACTCACCCAGCGTGAGTACCCTTACGGCTTCACGACCGACCTTGAAGCGGACGCCGCGCCCCGAGGATTGAATGAGGACGTCATCCGCCTCATCTCGGCAAAGAAGCAAGAGCCTGCCTTCCTGCTCGACTGGCGGTTACGCGCCTACCGGCACTGGCTGACCATGACCGAGCCGCGCTGGCAGAGCGTGCACTACGAGCCCATCGACTACCAGAATATCGTCTACTACTCGGCACCCAAGCCCAAGACGGCCGGCCCCAAGAGCTTGGACGAAGTCGATCCAGACGTGCGGGCCATGTTCGACAAGCTGGGGATTTCCCTAAACGAGCAAGAGCGGCTCTCGGGCGTGGCCCTCGACGCCGTGGTGGACAGCGTCTCGGTGGCCACCAGCTTCAAGGCCAAGCTGGGAGAACTCGGCATCATCTTCTGCTCGTTTTCCGAGGCTGCGCGCAACCATCCCGAGCTGGTGCACAAGTATCTCGGCTCGGTGGTACCGCTTTCCGACAACTACTTCGCGGCCCTCAACTCGGCGGTCTTCAGCGACGGCAGCTTTTGCTACATCCCCAAGGGTGTTCGCTGCCCGATGGAACTGTCGACCTATTTTCGCATCAACGCCGCCGACACCGGACAGTTCGAACGCACGCTCATCATCGCCGAACCCGAAAGCTACGTCAGCTACCTCGAAGGTTGCACGGCCCCTCGCCGCGACAACAACCAGCTGCACGCAGCCGTCGTGGAGCTGGTAGCCCACGACAACGCCGAGATCAAGTACTCGACGGTGCAGAACTGGTATCCGGGTGACAAGGACGGCAAAGGCGGCATCTATAACTTCGTCACCAAGCGGGGCAAGGCAGCGGGTCGAAATTCGAAGATCTCGTGGACCCAGGTCGAAACCGGCTCTGCGATCACCTGGAAATATCCCAGCGTGATGCTCATCGGCGACGGTTCGGTGGGCGAGTTCTACTCGGTCGCGGTGACCAACCACTTCCAGCAGGCCGACACCGGCACCAAGATGATCCACATCGGCAAGAACACCAAGAGCACCATCTTGTCGAAAGGCATCTCCGCCGGCCACGGGCAGAATACCTACCGCGGCCTGGTTCGGGTCACCGAGGGCGCGCAGGGCGCGCGCAACTACTCGCAGTGCGATTCGCTACTCATCGGCGACAAGTGTGGCGCCCACACCGTGCCCTACCTGGATGTCAGGAATACCTCGTCGCAGGTCGAGCATGAGGCATCCACCTCGCGCATCAGCGAGGACCAACTTTTCTATTGCCGGCAGCGCGGCCTCGGTACCGAGGACGCGGTCAACCTGATCGTGAATGGCTACTGCAAGGAGGTCTTCCGCCACCTGCCCATGGAGTTCGCGGTCGAAGCCCAAAAACTGCTGGGCGTCAGCCTAGAAGGGAGCGTTGGTTAGTTCATGGCATTGCTATCGATCAAGAACCTGCACGTGGAAGCGGCGGGCAAGCCCATTTTGCGCGGTCTCAGTCTCGAGGTGGAAGCGGGTGAGGTTTGCGCCGTGATGGGACCCAACGGTTCGGGCAAGAGCACGCTCGCCAACGTGCTGGCCGGCCGCGAGGGCTACACCGTGACCGCAGGTGAAATTACGTATCGGGGTAAAGATCTGCTTGCTCTCCCGCCTGAGGAGCGTGCACGCGAAGGGATCTTCCTCGGCTTCCAGCACCCGGTGGAGATCCCAGGCGTAGCCAACACATATTTCTTGCGCGCGGCCCTCAACGCCATTCGCAAGCATCGTGGCGAAGAGGAATTAGACGCCATGGATTTTCTGGCCATGGTCAAGAAGAAGGCCAAGACATTGGGACTCAATCCCGACCTGCTTGGGCGGCCGGTGAATGAAGGCTTCTCGGGCGGTGAAAAGAAGCGCAACGAGATCTTGCAGATGTCCGTGCTCGAACCCCGCCTGGCCGTGCTCGACGAAACCGATTCGGGGCTCGACATCGATGCCTTGCGCGAGGTGGCCGGTGCCGTGCAGGCGCTTCGAGCGCCCGACCGCGCTATCGTGGTCATCACCCACCACCAACGCCTGCTCGATTACTTGGTGCCTGACAGGGTGCACGTGCTCTCTGGTGGTTCGATCGTCACCTCGGGCGACAGAACGCTGGCCATCGAACTCGAAAAGAACGGCTACGGCTGGGCGGCCGGCCGGACGCAGGAGCAAGTCGCGTGAACGCTGCCATCTCAACCACTGACCGGCATGCCTACGCAAGTGGATTTGCGCAAGCGCTGGAGCAAGACACGGGTCTGCCCGCCTGGCTGACCTCGGTGCGCCGGACGGCATTCGATGACTTTCTGGACCAGGGTTGGCCCACCACCAAACAGGAAGATTGGCGTTTCACCGACGTCACCCCCATCACTCGACTGACCATGGTGCCGCCGCCTACGGGCAAACCTCACTTCACGCCCGATCATTTCACGGCCGATCTGCTTGGCCTGGGTGGCGAAGATTCCCGGCGTTTGCTCTTCGTCGATGGTCGGTATCACTCGGGCGCAGCCAAGGGACGCTCGCGGCCGGATGGGGTGCTGGCGACGCCGATTTCTGGCGCGCTCGCCGAGGACACGGGAACCCTGGGCCACGTCCTTGGCCATCACCTGCGCAGCCAGAACGCCTTTGTGGCTCTCAATACCGCGTTCCTGTCCGACGGCGCGTTCATTCGCATTCCGGCCGGCTTCACCTCCGATTCGCCGATCTACTTGGTCTTTCTCGCCTCCGCCGAGGGCAGCGCCAGCTTTCCCCGCACCGTGGTGTGGGCGGGCGAAAACAGCCAGGCCACCATCGTCGAGATCCATCTCGGCGCCGACCGCAGAGCCACGCTGTCGAACGCGGTCACCGAGATTCTGCTGGAGCCCGGCGCGCGCATCACCCATCATGGGATCCAGAAGGCATCGCCAGATGCCAGTCACATTGGCCACCTCGCCGTGACCCAGAAGGCCGGCAGCGTCTACACAGGGAGCAGTCTGGCTCTCGCAGGCCGACTTATTCGCAACGACGTCCATGCCTCGCTGGCCGAGGAGAACTGCACCTGCAACCTCAACGGGCTCTATCTGGCATCGGACACGAACCACATCGACAATCACACCACCATCGACCATCGCGCGCCCCGGTCGACCAGCCGCGAGGTCTACAAAGGCGTGGTGGAAGACCGCGGTCGCGCGATCTTCAGCGGGCGCATCGTGGTTCGCCCCGCCGCACAGCAGACCGACGCGCGCCAGACCAATCGCAACATCGTGCTCTCCGACGGCGCCGTGGTGCACAGCAAACCGCATCTAGAAATCTTCGCCAACGACGTCAAGTGCTCGCACGGCGCCACCACCGGCCGATTGAATGCCGAGGCCCTCTTCTACCTGCGCTCGCGCGGCATCGGCGAGAAAGAGGCAAATCAGCTGCTCATTCGCGCCTTCATGCTCGAAGGGCTCGACTGCGTGGCCGAGGGCGTACTGCGAGCGCAACTCGAACGTGTGCTCGTGAAACGCATCGAAGAACTCCATGGAGCCCCGGCGTGATGGCGACCAAACACAGAGGTATTTTGTCGTCGAGCAGCCTCGATGTGGAGCGTGTGCGGCGGGACTTTCCCGCGCTAGCACAGAAAATTCACGGTCATCCCCTGGTGTACCTCGACAACGCCGCCACCGCGCAAAAACCGAACGCGGTGCTCGACCGCATCCGCACGAGCTACATCGAGGAATGCGCGAACATCCACCGCGGCGTCTACCAGCTGAGTGAGCGCGCGACCGCAGCGCACGAAGCAGCCCGCGAGAAAGTTCGTCACTTCCTCGGCGCCAAGCAGACGAGCGAGATTGTGTTCGTTCGCGGTTCGACCGAGGCCATCAACCTGGTCGCCCAGAGCTACGGCCGCAGTCGCATCGGCGAAGGGGACGAAATCCTCATCACCGCGATGGAGCACCATTCGAACATCGTGCCGTGGCAGATGCTGTGCCAGGAGCGCCGCGCGCATTTGAAGGTCGCGCCCATAGACGATAATGGCGACCTGATTTTTTCCGAATACGAGAAGCTTCTTGGCCCGAGAACCAAGCTGGTCGCCTTCACTTACGTCTCGAACGCGCTCGGAACAGTCAATCCCGCCAAGGTCATGATCGAAGCCGCCCATCGACACGGCGCCGTGGTCCTGGTCGATGCGGCGCAGGCCGTTCCCCATTGCGAACTGGGTGTGCAGGATCTCGACTGCGATTTTCTGGTTTTCTCGGGTCACAAGATTTACGGCCCCACCGGCATCGGCGTTCTTTACGGCAAGCAGCACCTGCTGGAAGCCATGCCGCCCTGGCAAGGCGGCGGCGACATGATCATGTCGGTGACCTTCGAGAAGACCACCTACGCACCGCCACCCGCCAAGTTCGAAGCCGGCACCCCCGATATCAGCGGCGCCATCGCCCTCGGCGCGGCCATCGACTACGTCCAATCGTTCGGCATGGCCGCCATCGCGCACTACGAAGCCGATCTGATTCGATACGCGGAAACGGCTCTGACCCAGCTCCCGGGCCTGCGCCTTATCGGCAAGCCCAAGCACCGGGCCGGCGCCGTGTCGTTCATGCTTGGCGACATCCACCCCCACGACGTGGGCACGATTCTGGATCGCTATGGCATCGCGATTCGCGCTGGGCACCACTGCGCGCAACCCACCATGAAGAGGATGGGCGTGCCCGGCACGGCGCGCGCCTCGTTCGCCTTCTACAACAAGACCGACGAAGTCGACACCTTGGTCTCTTGCCTCGCGGAGACCCAGAAAATGTTCCGCCGATGAATGAACTCGACGACCTCTACCAAGAAGTGATTCTCGACCACGAGCGCAACCCGCGCAACTTTGCCCAATTACCCACGGCCAACCACCAGGCCGAGGGCGCCAATCCTTTGTGCGGCGATCACGTGACCGTGTACCTCGACGTCAAGGATGGCGTCATCCGCGACATCAGCTTCCAAGGTGAAGGCTGCGCCATCGCCAAAGCGTCGGCGTCGATGATGACCTCGGCGGTGAAAGGAAGATCCCTGGCGGATGCTTCCGACACCTTCAAGCGCTTCCACCAGATGATCACGGGCGGACAGGATCCATGTTTCGATCTGGAATCCCTGGGCAAGCTCGCTGCTTTCTCGGGTGTCAGCGCCTTCCCGGTTCGGGTCAAATGCGCAAGCCTGGCCTGGCACACCCTGAACGCGGCCATGCGCGAATCCGGGCCCGCGGCCGCGAGCGACGAGGCCGACAAGAAGCTGGAGAAGTGATGGAGGAATTCGATCCCGCCACTGCCGAGCTGGAGCGCCTGGTGTGGCAAGAACTGCGCGAATGCTTTGACCCAGAGATCCCCATCAACATCGTGGAGCTTGGCCTCATCTACGCCATGCGCTCCGAGCCGCTGCCGGAAGGCGGTCACCGGGTCGAGGTGCTGATGACCGTGACCTCGCCCGCCTGTGGAATGTCCGAAACCCTGCGCACCGAAGCGGACGCGCGCATTCGCAAACTTCCGGGCGTTCATCAGGTCGAGGTTGCAGTCACCTTCGATCCGCCATGGACCCCCGAGCTGATGACCGAGGACGCGCGCTTGCTACTGAATCTGTAACGGGAGAGGGCACGTAGGAGGAAGAGAGCACGGAGAGGGGTGGTTCGGATTTTCTATGGTTGCCTTCTCGCAGCCACCATATGAAAACCGAGGCCATGATTCTGGTGCCTGCCGTTATCTTGGCCACCCTCACGACCGCGCCCACGGACATGGCGGCATCGCCGCGGCCCGTTCTCGTCTTGGCACCTTCCCCAGCGCCGCCAGCGCAAGTTCATCGATTCTGGGAGTGGCAGAATGCGGCCCTGTTTTCGGGTGTCGCCGCAGCCCGAACCTTCGACTTCTTTTCTACCGCCAAGTTCCGCGACAAGCACCTCAAGGAATGGCTCCTCGACGACAAGACCGTCGATAACCGGCCACTCTTCGCCTCCATTGAAATCGCGGGAACGGCCCTTTCCATCGGCGCTTCCTACGCCTTTCACCGGACGGGCCACCACCGTCTCGAACGCTGGGCCTCCATTCTGCACATCGGGCTCGCGACCGCCGGCGGAATTTGGAACTGCACCTTGCCCAACGGGCTTTGAGGTACCGCTACGCCTGGATCGAAAACTGACCTCGATGTACTAAAACTCAACCCAACTTGCCTGGTAGCTACCCCTGCATAGCGAGGAGCTTCCCCATGCAAAGTGCAGGATCTATCTTCCGCGTACTCCCGGCAGCGATGGTGTTCATCTTCGCCTGCTCGAGCAGCCGTAACGGCGCCGAACCCCAGGACGCGAGTTCCAGCGGCGGTGCAACAACTCTCGGCGGTACGTCGGGCGGTGGAGGCACGTCATCAGGCACCGGCGGAATCGCTTCAGGCGGCGCGACGGGATCTGGGGCTGGTGGAATTCTCGCTGGCTCCGGCGGGGTCGCCTCAGGTGGAAAGACCTCCAGCAGTTCGAGCACAGGCACGACGCTGCAACAGGCCTGCACGGCGATATGCGCGTCGCAGGCCACGAGCGATTGCGCTGCTACTGACTGCCAAACCAGCTGCGTGACTGAAGCAGATGCGACGGTGAGCGCCCTATCGAAGTGCAACGCGCAATACACTGCCATGGCCCAATGTGAAGCCAGCCTGGGTGGCGACAAGTGGACTTGCTCCACGGATGAAAACGTCCCGATCCCGGTCGACGGCCAATGCACGGATACGGTCTGCGCATGGGCCTGCTGCGCGACCGATCTCATCGTACCGTCTGACATCTGGGCTCGGTGCATGGCTACCTGCTCGCCAGTCGGCACCGGCGGAACGTCAGGCGCGGGGGGAACACTTGCGGTTGGGGGCGGCACCGCGACCGGTGGGGCAGGAGGTAAGGGTAGCGCGGGTGGCACCCAAAGTGGCGGGATTCCGAGCAGCGGCGGCACCACCCGCAGCGGCGGCGCCACGAGCAGCGGCGGCGCCACCACTGGCGGAGCCGGCGGCGCCACTCAACCCGGCACAGGGATCCCGACGGGATATCCCGCACCGACGGCAGACAATGCCGCCAAGTGCACAACGGTAGCAATGACCGGCGG
>Ga0265316_10001292_pt1 | contig 26935 bp, 21 predicted proteins | sample 4522metaG_FD_202092 | JGI IMG/M metagenome (GOLD analysis project Ga0265316, IMG submission 202092) | Rhizosphere microbial communities from Carex aquatilis grown in University of Washington, Seatle, WA, United States - 4-5-22 metaG | ecosystem: Host-associated > Plants > Roots > Rhizosphere >... | reverse complement strand
AGCCGCCACGTTGGGCTTGAGCCACGCTCTAATCGACCTGCACGCCGATGGCGCGATCCGGTTACTTTGCCCCCCAGACAGTCGAGGGTGGGGCATCGAGGCTGCGCAACCGCACAACGACGGCAAGACGCTGCTTTCTGGGAGAATCGAGTATGTCGAGTACTGCTGCTGAAAGCCGCCCCCCGCTATCGCAGGCGTGCTGGGCCGCAGACCAAGTCGGGCGAGCGATCCAGAACACGGCGAACCTGTCGGCTGCCGACAACCATTATTTCCTCGCCTCCCACGCGCCCATTCGGCGCATCGTGGACGAGCGAACGAAACAAGAGGTCACAGACTCCCAGTATTTCGATCTGGTGTTCCGGTCCGCGCACCGCAACGTGCAAGCGATCGTATACGGGGAACCGGGGTCCGGCAAGTCACACTTGATCCACTGGCTTAAATTACGCTGCAACGACGCTGTTCGGATGTCGGAGGACCTTCGCGACGTGCGCTGCGTGCTCATAGAACGCCGCAATGGCAGCCTCAAAGACGCCCTGGCGCAGATCGTCGAGCAACTTGGAGATCAGTTCTCGCAGTACGTCCAGAAGATTCATACGGCCCTTCGCCAGATCTCAAGTGATACCGCCCGCAAAGAACTAGCGGGGCAATTCCGGCTGGAGTTGGGCTCGCGGCGGGTCGATCGAGATCTCAGGCCGTTGCCCGCCGACCTTCGGCATCTGTCCGAGTGTTTCGTCGCGCCAGGCTTTGGCGAGTGGCTGTGTCGGGACGGCGGCGCGATCCATCAATTGATCTCCAGGCTGAATGACGCTAGTTCGGTGGAGGAACGGCAAACCGTCCCGGCGTTTTCAGCCGCCGATTTTCTGCCGACTCCGGAGCGGCGGCACCAGAATCCGCCAATCGTTCGTGAGTTGATCGACCAGTTTTTGGAAGACGAGGACCTCTGCCGGCAAGCTTGCGCCACGGTTGATGCGGTGACGCGCGACGCGGTGCTGGGCATGACCGGGTTGACGGGGATCGACCTGCAGAACGTGTTTTTTGACATTCGCCGGGAGTTAGCGCGTCAGGGGCAGCGCTTATTCTTGCTGGTTGAAGATGTCTCTGTCTACCAAGCGCTCGACCGCGAGTTGGTGGTTGCCTTTGAGCCGCAGGTGCGGCAGGGCCTATGCGATCTTCGCGTCGTCTTCGGCATGACCCAACCCGGGCTAGAAGCGGTTCGGGCAATGCCCGACAACCAGTTTCAGCGCATTACATATATCCACTCCGTCTCGCGGTCCCAAACGCGCTGGGGCGACGATCCGGACGAATTGGCGCGGTTCATGGGCCGATATCTAAACACGATCCGGCTGTCTGATCCCCGCGTCAAGGACCTGGCTGCGATGCGGCGGGACGGCCAGGACGTCGCTATCAGTGCCTGCGATGCTTGTCCGCATGGTGTTCGCGAGCACTGCCACAAAGAATTCGGCGCGGTAGAGTTTGAGCCGGGAGTTCAGGTCGGGTTTTTTCCTTTTACCCGAGTTGCACCGTCGCGGTGGTTCGGCCTCTTCTCGGATCGCGCCCAGGCAAATTTCAGCCAGACCCCCCGGGCACTTCTGACACAGTTGCTATTCCCGGGATTGGAGCACCCGGCCCATATTCCCGACCAGTTTCCGCCGGAGTCGATCCCCATCCCGCTTGTTGGCCTGCCGTTCTGGACGGCATTCGAACAGCAGTACTGTGGGAACTGGCTCAACGAGGAGCGAAAACGGCTCCGGCGACTCGCCGCCGCATGGGTGAATGCGGATTCGGCCCACGAACTCGCACAGGCCCTGGATGGGTTGCGTCAGTCCTTTGCTTTTCCCGAGTTCACTCGCACCCCGGTTCTGGAACCTCGTCCGGCGACCATACTCGCGGCGCGAACTGGATCGCGGCCGCCCGAGCGACCCGCTCCCTCAACCGCCCCAGCCCCGGCAGAGTTCCAGCGCGTCCTGAGTGTCATCGAAGAGTGGCGCGCCGGCAAGCCGTTGCGTGAGGATTCAGTTCCCCGAGAACTCTTGTTTGACCTGATCAAGAACTCGATTTCATGGCAAGACATTCGCAGCGTGCCACCCCGAGAAATCCTGCGCCTGCTCAAGAAGGACATCATCGACATCGAAGATCAGCGTGTGAAGGCGCGCGGCGCCTTGGTGCGGTTTCCGCGCAATGAAGAAACGGCGGACCTGCTTCGCGCACTTGTGCGGTTTCGGTACTTGGGGAACAACAGTTGGTCGTTTGAGGACGGGGAGCGGTTCAAACGCATGGTTGCCTTTTGGCTCCGCCATAACCACGAACGAGTGGCGGCCTGCCTCGTTCCTCAGGTGCCAGACGCGGAACAGCCCATGCGCACTGCTTGCGAGTACATGGCGTTCATTGCTACGACGAGTACACGAAAGCAACTCCCTAGCGACCGGCCGGCAGAACTTATCGCGGCACTATTCGCGCCGCCACCAGCGAGCGCTTGCCGGCGGAGTTCCGCTGCTGGCCAGCAGTTATTGGAAACCTTACGTGAGAAGCACCAGTCGATTCGCGAGTGGGTGGCCCATGAACTCAGCATCCCGCAGGGTGATCTCGCCAGGGCTGGTTGCGTGTTCATAGACCCGCGCCCGATTCTTCAGGCGTGTCGCAGCGGCAAGGACCGACTGGAAGTGAGTCGGTTGGGCGATTCATACACCCGTGACATCGCCACTGGTCGCTATGCGACGCTTGCCGCGCTACCTAATGTCGACGGGTTCTGGACCCAGGAACGGGAGGCGCTGCAGGATCTGCGGACCGCCGTCCTCTCACTTCTCGGCGACCCGGCAGATTCCGGACAGGCGTTGACGGACTACTGTCAGGAACTCGCTGCAATTAAGAAATTGCAGGCGCAAAAGGACATAGACTTTACCTTTCCCCACGAGGAATTTGACCCCGTGTGGCGCGAACGGCTCTACACGCAACGACTCGATGTGTGGTGCACCGAACTCCGACGATCACAGGAGGTCCTGGCCGACGAGACACTGGCCGCGCTAGCCACGTATACCCCGGAGGTGCTTGAGCAACTTAAAGGAGCCTTGCTAGCTGCGGAGCACTACCTCGACGGAATGGAAACCCAACTCCGGCGCCGCCTTGACGCGCTCACGGCGGACGGTGACCCCGACGCGCTATCAGAACGCTTAACGAACGCGTTATCGACGATTGTCAACCTGCCGGCCGACGGAGGAATCGCATGAGTGAGCGAACCAGCAGGACGTGGATTACCGAGGCGCTCACCGCGCTTCCAGCGAAGACCCGCAACAAAAATCTCGTCGGCAATTTGGGCCGCTTTGCCGACATGGCCGAGCAGGCCAGGGACACACTGACCTCGTCGCTGCGGGGCGCAACACGCATGAAACTTGTCTTTGCTGATGCCGCGACCGGCAACGTCGTCGAGAAACTGGTAAGTGCCCAGAAGAAAGCTCGCACGTGCGTTCGGGACCTCACGCAGAGCCTGGATGTCGTGGCCAAGTCGAGTTTCGAGACGCGAGTGATTGACATAAGGGACCATGCCACAGGTTCAGTCAGGCCGTTGCTGGAATCCTGGCAGCGGCGTATCGATGATGCCATACGTCCATACGAGAAATTGGCCCAGGTGGTCCAAGATCGGCACCTCGATGGCGGCGACGAACTCGTGGCCGCACTCGGTCGCATCAAGGAAGCACGAACGCAAACACCCGCAACAAAGGAGGAGGCGTTAGGACTCAAGGTTCTCATCGACGGTCTGCCCAGCGTTGTCCGGTCCCTTGGGCTCACCGGGCGGGTGGGGGCGTTCCTAGTGGCAGTTGCCGAGGGTACTGGCTCACCCCGCGACCTTGAGCGCGTGGAAGTCCGCGAATTTCTAGACCGGTACGGGTTGTGGGATGACCTGCGCGTGTCCTTTGGGTCAAGTCGATGACCTTCAAGGAATTCGTCAGTGAACTTCTATCGCTCGTCGAACGGCAAGAGTCCCGTTTGCTCTCGTGGGGCTTTTATGGCGGCTGTTTTGACGCCGGTCAGGTCGAGGAGTGGCTCGCGGACGCCAGTCCCGAACTGGGGGCAGCATGGACGGCGCTGGCGGAAGCCGGGGAATCAATTGATAGCCTGCTCGAGCGATTGGTCGAAGAGCGACTGTTGTTCGAATTGCCGGACCGGCCAGGTTGCTTCCGCACTCGGTTTGCAGAAGGTGTTCGCCTCTTAGCAAGCCTTCGACAACTCTTTCCGGGGCGCTCGTGGACCGTGGCACCACGCCTTGTCTCGGACGTCCGCGTCCAACTCGGCCCGCGCAGTTACCCGCGCCGTGACATTGCTACCGAAGAATGCTGGAACGACCTCGCGCCGCTCGTCCATCCGAGCCGGTCTGGACTCATCCGACAATGCTTCCTGGCGTTGGCCGGATCGGGCAATGCGGCGCTGCAGTTCACGGGTTTCCAGCGGCGAGCATTTTCGCACCTATTTGCCGTTTACGGTGCGGAACGGACAAGCGGTTCGATCGTCAGCGCGGGCACCGGGTCGGGCAAGACCAAGGCGTTTTATATCCCCGCGTTGCTGCGCATCGTCGACGAACTTGCCCAGCGGAGCACACCGTTCACGAAGGTCATTGCCATTTATCCGCGAACGGTCCTCCTCGCCGACCAGTTGCGGGAGGGTCTGGCGGAGGCGGAGAAACTGGCGCCGACGCTTCAGGCGCACGGCTTGCGGCGGATCACATTCGGCGCGCTCCTGGGCGATACACCGAATGCAACGGACTTTGACCGCGTACTGACCGGCACGAGCAGACTCTTGGCGGAAGTGCGACACTGGCGCCGAACTGGTAACGGCTTCTGCGTGCCCTTCCTGAAGGCCCCCTCAGACGCACGTCGGGATCTTATCTGGCGCGACGCGGACAGGCGCGCAAACCGCACGTGCCTGTATGCCGACGGATCGGCGGGGCAAGCGGAGATTCCTGCGAACGTCTTGCGCCTGACGCGGGAAGAGTTGCAGGCAAACCCGCCCGACATCCTGTTTTTGTCTGCGGAGATGCTCAACCGCGAACTGGGGAATACGGACTGGTCACGGACGTTCGGTGTGGGCCGACGGGATCTGGTACCCCGACTGATCCTCCTCGACGAGATCCACACTTATCAGGGGGTCGCGGGGGCGCAGACCGCATGGCTTCTACGCCGTTGGCGGCACTGGACACGTACACGGAAGACCCACTATGTCGGCCTATCCGCAACCTTGGCGGACGGCACCGCGCACTTGTCGAAGGTTGCCGGTCTGCCCGTGGGCGCTGTGTCGGAGTTCCGGCCGACCGGGGCGGAGATGATGTCCGAGGGAATCGAGTACAACATCGCCGTCAAAGGCAATCCTTCAGGCACCTCTCTGCTGGCCACATCGATTCAAACAGCGATGCTCATCGGTCGCTTGCTCGCGCCGCCTCACGCGCCCAGCGCCGGACCAGACGAGATCCACGGGGCCGCCTTCTTCGGCCGGAAGACCTTCGGGTTTACCGATAATCTCGACACGCTGAACCGCTGGCTCGGGGATATGAAGGATGCCGAACAGAAGCACTTGGCCCGCCTTAGGCTACTGCCTGCCGACAGTTCGTCATCCGAGCGGCAGCGACTCCGCGCCGACGGCCAAGCATGGGATCTCTGCACGACAATCGGCCACAACCTCAACGCGGTGCTGCGGGTCAGTGGCTGCAGTTCCCAGCGGCCGGGTCTAAACGCCAACTCCGACCTGGTAATTGCGACTAGCAGCTTGGAAGTCGGCTTCGATGACTCCGAGGTCGGGGCGGTTGTGCACCACAAGCGGCCGTCATCAATGGCGTCGTTCGTACAGCGCAAGGGCCGGGCTGGGCGCCGGCGCGGGATGCGTCCGTGGACCGTGGTCGTGCTGTCGGATTATGGCGGCGACCGCTTTGCTTTCCACAACGCCGAGCATCTGTTCAGCCCGGAAATTCCCTCGCTGTTTCTGCCTGTCCGCAATCCGTACGTCCTCCGGCAGCAGGCGGTCTATTTCCTGCTGGAATGGCTTGGGCTGCAAGTTCAAGGTGGCGGACCGTTCTCCTACTTGCGCCCAGGCAGGCTGTCGCCACAACTGAGGGACTCCGTACTGCGACTTTTGCGCGAGTTGCTGGCACAGGGGCCGTGCTGGCAGCGATTTCGCCAGGAATTGGACCGATTCTTCTCCTCTGGAGCCGGGGCCGACGTGGCGTTGCCGTCGGGAATCGTCGACGCGGTGCTCTGGAACGAACCGCGGCCGCTCCTATTGGAGGTTATTCCCACCCTCATCCGAAAGGTGGAGGCGAACTGGGCCAACGCCGACCCTCAGCGGACGGACTGCGAGGATCGGAAATTCAACCGGCCACTCCCGACCTTCATTCCGGCAGCGACCTTTGGCGAACTCGATCTCACCGAAGTGGTTATCGCCTTTCCGACGGCCGACAAAGACGAGGAGCGGATGGGCATCTCCCAGGCGCTGTATGAGTTCTGTCCGGGTCGGGTCTCCAAACGATATTCCACTGCGGATCGCGAGTCGGGCTATTGGCTGGGGGCCTCGGTGGGCTTGCTGAATGACGAGACTGCGGTCGCAATCATCGATGTCTTCGCAGACGCCGTGCTGCTGGAGAGTGTATCGGTGGCTGGCGGAGCAGTAACGGTATACCAACCGCTCATTCTCAGTTTGGTTCCCCAGGACGCCAGGGTAACGGAGCGAAGCAACGCCTCCTGGCAGTGGCAGTCGCGGCTCCAGATTATCGGTGAGGGCCGACCGCTGCCTCTCAGACGATCTGGCGTCTTGCATCAGGCGATCGGGCACGCCCAAGCGCACCTCCATCGGGAGCAGTCCGGTGTCGAAGTGCTGCGGTTTGCAGAGGCGTGGGAATTCAATCTGCAACTGGTTCGCCCCCGAGGGCAGGCGAAATCCGGGCGCGGCACTCTTGGCGCGGCTGATGACCAGGGCCTAAATCGTGAGGCGGTGGGCTTCCGGTTGAAGGCGGACGGCCTGGAGTGGGAGATCGCTTCGGAGTTCTTGGCCCACCTGACCCCGCCGTCGGAGACATCCATCCGCGGATTACGCGCACATTTCTACCTTGACCAAATCAAGACCAGTCCGCACCTGCACGGTGTTGTCGACCGGTTCTCCGCCGAATGGCTCCATCGGACCAGCCTAGCCATGCTCTTGGCCACCGCCCTTATCCGGCACTGCAAACTCCCGGAGGCTCAATCTGCGCTCCGGGATGTTCGCTTGCCAGCCTTGCGGAAAGTGCTAGACCAAGTGATCCCGGTTGCGACGGACGACGACGATTCACCACAGGCACCTGCCAAACTGCGGGATCGCCTCGTCGGCCTGTGGTCAGATCCCATCGTCCGCGCGGAGGTTGAGCGCTTGGAGGGGACGCTATGGGAACCACTCGGGGAGGAGTTCTTCGAATGGTGTAAGCGACGCGGGTTGTCGGCAATGGCACAGTCCTTCCGGGCAGCCGCCTTAGCCGGTAGCGACGGCGTGTCGGAAGATGATTTCACGCTCGACCTCTTCTGGGACGATACGGGACCTGCGCATTTGTACTTGACGGAGCAGGGTGCCGGTGGGTTGGGTCACGTGGAAGCCGTTGTTGCGGTCATGCGGGCCACACCCGAGCGGTTCCCGGAGGGAGTACGACATGCACTCACGTTCTGCCCGCGCGAGCAACTCGCGACATCGATGTTCGCTTTCTTGGCAACGATGAATGCGGAGCCGCCGGACGGGCCGCTACGGACCGCCGTCGCGGGGATTCGGAGCGCGCAGGATTTCAAAGGGTTAGAAGCGGCGAGCGAAGCATTCAAGACGGCCCTGTGGGAAGCCGGCCTCGACGCCAGTCGCTCGTTGGTGGTAGCGGTCGTTGCGCGTATTGTCCGACCCGGCAGTTCGGCCGATACGGACCGAATCGCCTATGTCCTCAACGCGCTGTGGCGGCGAAAGTGCGAGCGGTTCGGCGTGGACATCGATCCGGCTGTTTTTGCCTACGTCTGCGCCGCCTATAAACCGGCCGCGCGCCGCTTCGCGCGCGTACTCCGGACGCTCTCGGGCGGTGCGGAGCCGATGCCGGGCCAGGTCTACCGACTCGTACAGCAATTGCTGATCGAGGGCTGCCGGCACTCCTGCCCGGAGTGTATGGCCGACGTCAACCACTACAACGAAGCCGGCCTAGCCTCGCGAGACCTGGCCGCTGTGTGGCTTGGCCTCCGTCCGCCCGAGCTCCGCCTTGACGCGACGCGGCCATGGCGCGCCGAACTACGCGCTCTCGTGCGAGACAATGCGGTAGCCGAACTTATCTTCGGAAATGCGCAGGCTGCCGAAGCTATGAACGAGTTGCAGGTGCTCCTCGCGGAGGAACTTGAAGTAGATAGCGTCTTGGTGCCGGTGACCGTTGACGCGATTCGTCGGCGGGGGCGGGATTGGGTCGTGCAGGTGCAATTGCGGGGATTCACGGCATGATTGAGCAAGCATACAACCGGGATATTTGGTCGCATGGCAACGGTACGCAGGCCGTCGACCTCGTCTCCTCGGCGCTGGCCACGCTGCTGCTGCTATCCGGCAACGACAGTTCCGTCTACTTCAGTAGTCCGTGGATTTCGGACTTCCCGCTGCTCAACAACCAGTTCCGCCAGTTCAGTGCCTTGTTTCCGCACCTTGATGCGCGGGCGGAGATTCGTTTCGGCGACGTACTGGTCTCCGTTGCGCGGCGGATGCCAGTCCGGATCATCACCGTGGACAATGAGGTGTCCAACAACTTCGTGCGGTCGCCACTGCTGCGCGATTGCCCGGGTGTGACCGTGCGCTACGCGCCTGAGGTGCACCACGAGAAAGGCATCCTCACGCCTTGGTTCTATATCGAGGGTTCCATGAACATCACCTACCACGGGGTGCATATTCGCGGCGAAAAGATCACATACCACGTAGGAGCCAGCGACGAAGGCCGGCGGAAGATCGCCCGCGCATATCTGGAATTCGACCGTTACTGGAGCACTCTGCTTGTCTAACCAAGCCCAAGAGGAGTTGCTGGTCCGCCTAGCTACGTCGTGGCCCGCTGACTGGCGGGCGGCCGGTGACAGCGGCGCCAACCCGTTGCGCTACGAGATCGCAGCCCTCCGAGGTGGTGAGGAAGCTCACCTGCCGTTTTTTCACGGTCCGCAAGACGTCGCGTGGTTGACAGTGGCGGCGACGGCGGCCGCACTTCGCGCGGCGATCACCGGGTTGCGGGCCTGGATAATCCCGAGCTTTGGGTGGGAGGACAGGGTTCGCCCGATTGTCCAGCCTGCCGACTACGCTGGCTCCTTGGCCGGCCCGCTCGCAGTTGTTTCGCCCGCCGGATATTACCGCTGGCACTCCACCGCAGCGGCGGCGCGCGGTTGCATCACCGAGAAATTGGTGCTCTGGCGGAAATTGCGATCGCTAAGGCCGTTGAGCGCCGCGGCGGCGGAGCCCAGTTTGTTTGAACTCCGGGAGCAGTTCCAGTTGGCCCTCGTCACGGGCGACCGAGGGCTGGCCGAGGCTGCGCTCAACGCCTTGGACGCGCGGCAACTGGACACGGCAGCCAACACCTCGTTTATGCGCACACGGATGCGCGCCTGGTTCGGCACGCACGCCGAGATCGTCCAGGATCCAAACTTAAGCCGGATGCTCGCACTTCGCCTGCCGCAGGCCGTGCGTGTCGCGATCACGGAGGCTTTCTACCACGTCTATGTCCGCGACCATGTGGTCGCCGCCAACCTTGCAGCGGCCTGCGCTGCGGTGGCAGATAAGGTTTTCCCGCAGATTGCAGGCCTACTCGCGCTGGCCCGGCCAGAAGACGGCGAGGGCACGCGCTGGCTCCTGGACCACCTGCCGGCCGACACTGCGGCCGTAAGGCAACCTGCGTCGCAGGAACAGGCTTTCTTCGGAGCGCTGCGCCGGTGCGACTGGCGAGTGGTGCAAGAAGCAGGGCTGCAACTCCTTGCCGGTACCGAACTGCGAGAGCCGTTGCGACCGTTGGTGCAGGCGGGGTTGGCGGAGAGCCTGAAGTACCAGTCGGACGCGGCCGTCCAGGCGGTCGTGCGCGGGCCTAGCCAAGAACGCCCGATGCCGGGGGATTGGCCGCAGTTCGTCTCGGCGCTTCGCGCCTCGGACGTTGGGGCAGCCGAAGCATTCCTGGCGCTTCCGCAACGGCCGGGGTTGGACGCCGCGGACGGTCGTACGGCTTCGGAGGTTATCACGGCGGTTGTGGAGTTGCTCACTGCGCCTCAGGCCGCTCAGGATAGCAGCGCGGCGCTCGTGCTCCATCTCAGCCTCGGATGTTTGGTAGAGGATTTGGTCGGCGACCGGAGCTACCCACGCTGTGAATTGGCTGACGCCTATTTAGCCTTGCTGCAGGCCTGGGTGGCCACCCGCTGCGGCAGCACGATGCCAGCGGACTCGAACGTGGCCCTCAGCCTCGCTGCGGGCGTACTGCAGTGCCGCGGTCGTGAGGAAACCGAGGTCGCTGCGCTCCTGCAAACGTGGTGGGAAACCCGTCCGGTCAAAGCTAAGCTCCCGTTCCTGCTGAACGCATTGGAAGTGCTGGGAGATTACGCCAGCCAACCCGCCACGGCGCAAGGGTTATGGATCGACGGGGTGACCTTCATCCGCTCGCACGCGGTGGCCCTAACACCCACCGAAACTCGCCTCTGGCGGATGGTCGGGCATGGTCTGGGGTTTGACCGGACCACCATCGATGAGTACATTGCACTCGAACCGGAGTCGGACGGGGCTGAGGCGCCGGAAGATCTGCTGGCTACCTCCGGATTGCGCAAGGTGGCGATAGTCTCTTTGCATGAGCGATCTGCCCGGGCGGCTGCGGGCATTATTCTGGACCGTTCCGGTGCCGAGGTTGTGGTTGTCGACGAGTTGGTTGCCGGGCCCGCGACAGACAGCGCCCGCACCGCTGATGTTATTCTGCTCGTCTGGGTAGCCACCAAGCACGCCGTTTACCGCGCATTCGATGATGTTCGCGACAAGGTGGCCTATGTTCAGGGTACCGGTGTGAGCAGTATCGTACTTGCCCTGGAGCGGTGGGTCGGACAACTCGGGACCGCCCGCGAAAAGTGAAATAGCTCTTGGCGAAGGCTGCCTCCACTAATCACGGTTCTGCGCCACTATTGTAGGCACGTCGGCAAAGCTATGGATGACGTAGTCAGGAACGATGTCGTCGTTCTCATTTTCCCACCTTGGCCGGAACGCCCCAGGAAAGAACACCGTCGTAAACCCCGCCTGTTGGGCGGGTCGGATATCCCGCTCAAGTTGGTCCCCCACCATGAACACGTGAGTTCGTTCGCCGAGCGCTTTGTGCATCCGCGCGAGAGTTGGCCGTTCCTTCTTGACCTCCACGATACGTTCCAGGTAGGAGTCGATCGCGAGGGCCGCCGCCGTCGCCTGCGCGCGCGCAAGACTGCCCTCAGTGAGCACTACAACGCTGTCGTTCAGTTGCCGCAAGGCCGACAGCCCTCGCCGTACTCCGCGTCGTAGGCGCGGAATAGCGGACAGTCCATAGGCGAATTCTGACTCGAGTTCGGCCGTATCCGCTGCCGACAGCCGACCCGGATCGCTGGCGCGCGACCAAGCGAGTCGTGCGGCGCGCTCTGCCGATAAGCCACTGAGCACGTGTTCCAGGCCTCGGATTAGTAGCCGGACCGGGTAACGTAGCTGCCGATGGTGCTTTTCGGCAAGGCGTTGATCAACGTCGCGGACGAATGCGAGTCGGTCCGGCGCCGGGGCAACGGTGCCGACATGGCGCTCAACCCCGGCGAGCAGGCGCAGTTGTGCCGTAGCGTACAGCGCATTGGTATCCCATAGCGTGTTGTCGGCATCGACGAATACCAAACTTGGCCCCGACCGGCCGCGTTGGCTATCGCCCAGGTGTCGATTTGCCTTGCGTTGCGGTGCCATTTATCTGCGCGCCTTTCGACGGTGGTGATGTCTTTCCGGCCGGTTGTTGCTCCGCGCGGATCGCCGCAGGTTTCGAGGAAAGCGGTTCCGGCATGCGGCTTGGTGTCAATCCTTCTCCGGATGCTACCGGATCGCTGAGCCCAGCGGACTGGGCGACCGTCGCCTTGGGAGCTGGAGCAACGAAGGCAATCACGCACACCAATGAGAGCACGAACAGCAGCAGCATTCGGATGGCGGACAGGAGCAACTGTTGCCCGGGCTGCAGATAACGGAGTTTGTCTGCCACCTTTGCAGCCACTAGGTAGCTTTCAACGATGTAGCTACGCAAGTACTGCTCGTCGATGTCGCGCCGCCACGCGACCTGCTCCGCTCCGGGCACGACAAAGGTCCTAGCCCATTGCCCGGGTGTCACGCCGATGATCCCCGCGTAGAACAGCATCGACGACGGTCGCGGATCGGAGATTCCGGGATCAGGTGTGCGAGGATACTTAAACACTGTCCGGGTCGCATGGAAAATGACGAGCGCACCTGCGACCGCTAGGACGACGAACACGGCGAACGTGATGTAGGCGCCGATAACCACTGCGAAGGCGAGCGGTCGAGGCCCGCTTTTTAGGAGAACGAGCAGGGGATAAGCGTCCGACAGGCGCGCGAACAGCGCTCCAGCCAGCGCGCTCAAGAACGCCACAATGGTTAGCAGTCGTGTGGCCTTTTGATCCTGATACTCGGTTAGTTCCTTTACTTCGTCGAGGGTCTCACGGCAATGCTTCAGGAGTGCCGCCGACGTGGCCTGATCAGGCGGACTGGCCGGCAAAGCCGCTTCAATATCGCGGATGATCTCTGCGTCCGGCATGCTGCGGGCTCTCGTGCCCGGCAGTTGTAGGCGCGGGAAGTACGAGAGTTCACGCCCAACCAGCGCGCCAACTATTGAGCCTATGAGCTTGCCAGCGGTACGGGTCGTTGCCCCAACCCAGTTCAGTAGCCCGGTGAGCATCGAGGTTAGTATTCGGCGGCCGGCCGATTCCAGACCAGAGACTTGTACTGCACCATTAAGTAATTGGCCAGCATGTGGATGTCCTTCGGCGTGTTCTGGATTTCGTTCCACTTCCGCTTCACGCCTGGGCCGAAGTCCCAGTAACCTTCGGTCCAGCGGCAGACCTCTTGTAGCGGAGTGAGGTCCTCGCGGAACGAGTCCTGCTCCGGCATCCCCGCATCGCGGTGGCGCTCGGCGATCGCGTCCATCAGGAAGCCCATGCTTACGATGCCCGCGCCGTGCATCAACCGGGAGCGGGTCGGGGGCAGGCCCCAGGCTTTCGGGAATACATTCGAAATTGCCGCCCAGAAGGATTTCAAGACCGAAAGCATTGCCTCTGGATCCGTCTCCCCCGTCAGAGGGTCCCGAAACCGGTAGAGCACACCGTCGCTGAGGCTGTTCTCTAGCATCTTCAGCATGCTGTTGTCCTGGATAACGCCCCCTGGCGTGGTCGGCGTCCGGATTTTACCGCGGAGCGGCGACGACTCGTCAGAGTTAAGCCGGAACAGGAGTTGCGATGGGAATCTTCGGCGCTGCAGAAGGGCAGGCAGTTTCATTTCCGTTGAGGGGAGCAGTTCGTAGATGAGACCCTTTGGCAGCGGCTTGGTGGAGTTGACCAGAATAAACTGTTCGCGCTGCTCGCGGTCATCGTTCGTTATGAAGGCCGTCGCGCAGATGGGAAAACTAGTCACCCTGGAGTCTCGAATGGCGGCCGACCGTTGCTGGCCGTCAACAATCAGCCCCGGCTTATTCTGCTCGGTCGTCTCGTCCACGGGAATGACTAACGTTCCCCAACAACTGTAATCGGTCGGCGCCCCCGGTTGCGGTACGAAGCGGACACGGTTGTCAAAAGCCAAGACAATGGCGTTCGGCACTAGCGGGTCGTGGGACTCAATGTAGGTGCGGATCTCCGAGATGTGCGACAGGACCTCGGGGCGCTGATACCCAGCCAGGATATTGTCGCCGTCCCGACGGATGCGCGAGACGGTGGCAAACTTGGTAAGGAGTTTCCCGTCCACGGCGAAGCTGTAGAAGGTGCGGTTGGGCCCTTGTTTGATTTCCAGCGCCGGCAGTCGTAGTTCGTTTATGTGGTTCATCGGTTTGATCCTTGGAGGACCGGTTCTCGGCCGGGGAGGCGGTCGAGGTGGCCTTGGAGTTGACGGTTGAAGACGAAGAGATTGTGGAACCCGCGGCGGCGATTCCGCTCGGCACCGCGGAAGATGATGACGTGGATGCCCAGACGGCGGCAGATCTCGCATGGACAATGCTGCCACGGACGGTCCGTGAGCACGCGGCGGTAGACGTCGGAGCGGTCGGCAGTGGGATCGAACACGCGCTCGTACTCGCTTAGGGCCGCCACCGTTTCCTCGACTGTCGCCTCGCCCCGGTCGAACGCGGTCAACACCCTCAGGCACGCCAACTCCAGTCGTCGCGCGTCGTCCTGCCGGACCTGGCCGGCTGTGATCCGGCGCAGCAGTTCCGGATTGGCACTGACTTGGGGCACGCGGATGGCGGAGCGGGCTCCCGAGTCCGTGTAGTAATTATGGCGGTCGTCTTTGAAGGCCTTACGCAGCGGTGACGTACTGTCGAAACTGACGACGCCGAAGTCGCCGAAGGCCTGCACGTGCTCGCACCGCGTGATGCCGAGGAGGTGGAAGTTGGTCTCGGGACGCCGGATGGCACTGGCAGCGCGCAGACAGGCGAGGATGTCCGGAGTCTTAAGCGGTACGAAGCCGCCGAAAGCGATGTAGCGGTAACCCAATTGCTGGAGCATGTCGACGGCGTGCGCGTATGAGCGGGGACTCCAGCCCTGCGCCACGCCGATCGGCGTGAACGGTTTCTGCTTGGCTTGGCAGTATTGCAGGAACGCCTCGGCCAATTCAAAGGTCAGATCTTGGCGGGAGCGCCAATCCTCCGGCACCAAGTCTAGGGATTCAAAATGATCATCTAGGCGAGCGTTATAGCCAAGGATGACGTGGTCAACAGAGAGGCCATAATCGAAGCCGCAGTCGGAGTAGAAATCGGCGACTTCGGCGGCAGTATACGGCGGCCGTTCCTCGCGCACATATGTGAAGGCACCACAGTCGCCCATGGTCTCAAGAGAGGTCGATTGCAGGCGGAAATACTCCCGCACGCCCACCCGTAAGAAACGGTGTCGCTGCGGTGCGCTGTACTTGCCGGCACCGCCCCCAATGCCGTCAACGATCGCCTTGGACACGAGCAAGCCGTCGTACGGGGGCGTGGCAAAGATCTCGTGAGGATACCGGTCATCACGCTGCCGGACGCGCGTACTAGAACGGGTTTCCGTTTCGAAGTCGAAGGAATCGTCAACGAAGTCCTGGCTGTCGGGAAAGAAGAACTTCGTCGGGCGCCCCCGCGGTGCCGCACGTAGCTCCGAATCAGGAAACTCGACAAAATGCGGATGTGCCGCGGCACGTTCTGCAGTTCGTCCCAGTGCAGGTCGCCAAGTTCCTCCCAGCGGCCGGATGTCCAGCGGCACAGTGGTGCGATGGCTTGCAATTCGTGTCGGGCCTCGGCTAACGCGTGTGGCGAATTAGGGTCGATTGAGGCCATGACGCGATCCATCAGGCGCCCTATCGAGCGCAGTCCGGCACCGTGCATCAACCGACTCTTGTTCGCCGGCTTTCCCCACGCCTCCGGAAAGGTCTGCTTTATAGCCGTCCAGTAGACGATCAGGACCTTCCAGATGCCGTCGAAGTCGGTCTCACCCGAGGCGATATTGCGGTAAGGGAACAAACACCCGGACGGTGCCGAAATGCTCTCCTGGATGAGTTTAATCACCGAGGCATCGGAGATGACCGCCTTCTTGCGTTCCTCGCCGGTCGACGAGGCGCGTCGAATCAGACGGTAGAAGGGCGATGCCTCGTTCGTGTTCAATAGGTCACAGAGCGCAGCCGGAATTTTGCGTGCCTCGAGATTGGCTGGCAGCGGCGTGGAGACTTCGGGCAACAGTTCGCTGATCAGGCCACGGGGGAGTGGTTTGGTGTTGTTGACGCGCAGAAACTGATCGCGCTGAATTTCCACGTCGTCGGCGACGAACGCATTGATCGCGATCGGTAGCGAGCGACGCTCGGACTTGGAGATAGCGAGCGCCCGCTGTTGACCATCCACGATCCAAGCTGGCTTCGGTGCGCCGTTACGGGGGATGGGGATTTCAAGCGTGCCGGCGGTCGCCAGTCCGTCGCGGACATTCGGACCGCGACTGGCAACGAAGCGGACACTGGAGGACAGCGCCAGAATCAAAGAGTTCGGGAACAGCACTTCATCGCTGTTGAGGTAGTCCACGATCCCTTGGACGTGGCGCTTGACCTCGGCCCGTTGGTAGCCGATTAACTTCCCCGCCTCATCCCGCGAGACACGAGAGATCTCGGCGACCGCGAGCAACTCCTCGCCGGTGAGGGCCAGCAGGTAGAGGGGATGGCCCTTGCACTGCTCGATCCGCAAGGCCCGCCGACGGATGATCGAACTTCGCCCCTTACGCATGGTTAGTTGCCACCTTCCCAGCAGTGGCGACACTGTAGAGCTTGGCGAACCGTCCCTGCTCGCAGGCCAACCCTGCGTCGCGATACTCCCGCAACAGGCGCGAGTGGCTCGGGGGCGGGGTGCGGCGCAACGCGGAGCGAATGAAGGCGAGGACCTGCCGGTCGCTGCGCGCCTGCCGGGCGGGCGGCGAGGCGGCGCGGGGGATGGAGCGGGCCAGCGTTGTCAGTCGCTCCACCGTGGGATCGGCCCCTTGGAGCGCCGTCAGCAGATGCCGAGCAATTCGGACGTTGATGGACGTCAACGTGCCGCCTAGCGCGCCAGCCATCATTCCGTCGCAGGGGAGGATGTTGGCCACCCAGGGACTCCGCTGCCCCTCGGTGCCGCAGGAGACGATGGCGAGGTGCTCGCGGAAGAACGAGCGCTTTAGCACTTCCTCCAGGTCATCGGCGACCGCGTCCAAGTAATCGACGGACAACGCCACTAGCATGGGGGTACGCGACTGAGTCGCGGCCAACTGCGCCAGCGTGCGTGGGGTGGGTTCGCCCCCCAACCGGACCGCGCAGACGCCTTGCCACCAGGCGCGGGCCTCTGCTTTACGGTCGGTGCTGCCGGCAACGACGCAATCGTCGGTCCCGGGTGCGAACGTCGCCTGGTACGGTTTCAGCAGCGTATCGGATCGGATAAGGCCATAGCCTGCCGAGCAGACCCATAGCCGGGCTGTGAGGCCGGCTTGGGCAAGTCGACTCGGGAGTTGGCGGGCCACGGCCCAGTGGTCGCCGATGTACAGTCGGTCGGCGCGATAACGGTCGGCCGGCACCTGCCGCAGTCGCGCTTTCCAGATCCGCAAACGTCCCGCAACGTCGGAGCCGCCGAGGTCCCTTACCGCCAAGCCGGCCGGAGCCGGATACCTCTTTCGGTTTGTGCAGCTCACGATCACGTTAATTGCGGCCACCGCTCAGCGACTCCTGTTGTAGTTTTCGTAACTCTGACCTTCGGAATCTACCATTGTGCGTCAGAATTAGCAATGCAGTTGGGTCCGCTCCCACGTGATCTCGGCAAAAGCATCATGGTTGTGAATGCTCTCGTGATTTAACGCGCGCACGCGAAACCACTGTACGCGTTCGTCGGCCTGGAGTTTGATCGCCGCGTTACGGACAATGTCCTCGACGAAGACTGGATTATCGTACGCCTGCATCGTCACGTGCCGTTCATCCGGTCGCTTGAGAAGCGCATAGACCGGCGATGAGGCGGACGATTCGGCAACCTGGATCAGTTCTTCGATCCAGATCATCGCGGCGCCTCCTTCCGCGCTCGGGCGTGGCCGTACCTCAATGATGACCTCGCCGCGTTGGTTGTGGGCACCGTAGTCGGCGATTGCTTTGCTGCACGGGCACAGACTAGTGACTGGGACCACTACGGACAGCATGAACGCCGATGCGCTGCCGTTGGCTTCGGCTGTGAACTGGCACTGGTAATCCATCAACGCCGTGGCGCCGGAGACGGGAGCGCACCGCTCAAGAAAATAGGGGAACGCTACCTCGACGTGCGCACTTCGGGCGTGGAGCTTTGTCTTGAGGTCGTCGAGTATTAGTGGCAGAGTCCGCATCGTAACCTCGCCGCGATGTTGATTGAGCACCTCTATAAAGCGGCTCATGTGCGTTCCCTTGAACTGGTGCGGCAAGTTGACCGACATAGAAATAGCAGCGGTCGTGCTTTGGCTTTCGCGACGGCGGTCTAGGACGACAATCGGATAGCGCAAGTTGCAGACGCCGACCTTGTCGATCGGGATCTCCCGATTGTCAGCGTTGTTCTGAATGTCGTGCATCAGTGCTCCGGTTCGCCCTCGTAGACACAACCCGACGTGCACGTCTCCCGGACTACGACCCTGGACAGCAGGGGCAGGTTCTCGCGGATCTGCTGCCATATCCAACGAGCCAGGTTCTCACTTGTCGGGTTCTCCAGTCCCGGCACTTCGTTCAGATAACGGTGATCGATCTGCTCGTCAACGGGTTCAAACGCAGCCTTGATATCGGCGAAATCGATAACCCAACCCATTCCAGGATCGACAGGGCCGCGGACGTGGACCGAGATTCGGAACGTGTGTCCGTGGAGGCGGCCGCACTTGTGATCTGCCGGGACATTTGGCAGTCGGTGGGCGGCTTCTATCGTGAATTCCTTGAAGATCTCCATTTGGCTCTTACCCCGCAGTCCCGCTGGAGGTGCGATACCGAATCGGGTCGGGCATTCCGTTCTCGGCGAATCCTCGAGTTCGGAGCAAGCAGGAGTCGCACGCGCCGCATGCCTCCCCCGCGAGCGATGGATCATAGCAACTGCTTGTCAGGCCGTAGTCGACACCAAGTTCCAGACCGCGCCGGATGATCTGTGCTTTCGACATAGAAATGAGGGGCGCGTGGATTTTGATCCGGGTGCGGCCTTCGACGCCAGTTTTGGTCGCCAGACTCGCCAAGCGTTCAAATGCCTCAATGAACTCAGGACGACAGTCTGGGTAGCCGCTGTAGTCGATTGCATTCACGCCAATAAAAATATCATTGGCGCTCAAGACCTCTGCCCAAGCAAGCGCGAAGGCCAGGAAGATCGTGTTCCTTGCGGGTACGTAAGTAATCGGAATATCCCGAGCCATGTCGTCAACCGTGCGAGCCTTGGGAACCTCGATGTCCGCCGTCAGTGCCGACCCGCCGAATGCTCGAAGATCGATGGTTGCGATGTGATGCTTGATCGCGCCCAGGCGCTCCGCGACTCTTCGGGCACATTCCAATTCCCACCCATGCCGTTGGCCGTACGCAAAACTCAGTCCGTGGCACCCGTATCCGTCCGATTTCGCAATCGCGAGCACTGTCGCAGAGTCGAGTCCCCCACTGAGGAGAACAACCGCCGGTTTGCCGGTAATGCTCATCCTTCCTCCTTCGATTCGGTCTGGCCAAAAAGTCGCATCTGCCTGACACCGCCCAACTCGATTGGTTCCAGACGGTTAGCGTAGTGCTTGATTGCCGATACCTCTGCCTCGGTAAAGAGGACCTGCCTACCGCGAGCCCGTCGCCCCATGGGAATCTTCCCGCTTTTTCGCCAGAGCCATAGGGACTGTCGCGTTATTCGAAGTTCCTCGGCGACTTCGGTGAGAGCGTAATAGTGCTCTCCCGCAATGGTGACGGCCATAGGTTGTAAACTCGCGTCACTCCATGTTAGATCATGTCAAGTATGGCTATCAAGGTAAAGTAATGTCAAATGACGTAAACCACGCAGGCCAGCGCCCACTTCGCCTTCGGCTTTGCGTCCCAGGCCGAATGGAGAAGTCGCTTCGCGGCCGGGTGTTGCGGACGACCGGCATTACTGCAAGTCCTTCGAGAAGAATAACTTGAGCAGCAGTTCCAGCCACCCCTCGGGGCGCGGTCGCGCCCCAAAAATACTATGACTCGATTGCCGCCTGATCCTCGACAGCCTTGGAGTTGTTGAATACGAGGGGCGTCACGGGGATGCTCAATAAGCGTTGTCGACGATGGCGAACAACACCTTTTTGGTGCCGGAGACGACCTTGGCCCTCACGTAGAACGTGTACTGGCCTCCGTATGCCAGGCTCGCCACCTGCTGCTGGATGATCGGCGACGCGTTTACCGCAGTGATGGTGTCCGCGGTTGAGTTGCCATCCGGCGCGGCGATGGCATCGGCCGCGACCGAACCGGAACCACCGTTCTTGTCCCTGTTTTCAGAGGTGAAGGACTACCGGTCTTGGACCTGAATTACCAGCGAGCGCTCATCGGTGCGGCCGCCGGAGGTCGTAATCCGATTGGTCACTGTATACGATTGGCCCGCTGCGCCGCTAGCGAGCCAGATGGTGGCCCGCGTTGTGGTGTTCGAGTCGTCTGCCGGTTGGAGTGCGGGATCGCTAACGAACCACGTGCTCGTCTCGATTTGGTCGCCAGCCAGCCACTTCGACCAATCGACGGAGTAGTCCAGAACGGCATCCGGATCTTTTAGGAAAGTCGTCATGCAGCGATGCTCCGAATCTCCGCCGGCACCACGACCGTCCGCCGTTCCACGGCGGGAACCAGCACACGCTTCTCACAAGGAATGGCGACGACGCGAACCTCGGGGCCGACGGCCAACACCCGGACTTCCTTGCGGATCACGACCAACCGGATACCCGGAGTCCTGGCTAGGTGCCGCATTACGGCCCGGAGCACGCCTTCGAGTTGCGCTCCACCGGTGGCGATGCCCGCGAACCCCCGCACGGGGGCCATCTGTGCAAGCACCGTTGCAGTTCCGCTCGCGCCCGCCGCCAAGGGGCGCACACGGGCCAACTGTGCGCGAACGGGGGCCGACCCGGCGGCAGCCCCACGCAGCATCCGGAGGAGCACCGGGTGCGCGGAGACCATCGCGGAACCGGCGGCTTCGGCGCGGATGGCCCGCGATGCTCGAATCGCGCCGGAAGTGGTTCCCACCCCGGTTGTGGTCGCCCGCCAACTCTCGACCCTCACCATCCTGCCGGATACAGGCGAGTTTCCGGATGCAGATCCAGCGACGGACCGGAGCGCCGCCAGTTGCGCGCCGGCGGCGCCTTGGCCCGCAGCCACGCCAGCCAGGGCGCGAGTCGAGTTGAACAGAACCAGGAGCATGGTGCGGAAACGGTCGTGTTACCCTAGCGCGGCTACCGTTCCCACCAGCCCACTTCAAACTCGTAGGAGAGGCCGGTCGCGGCGTTGCCAGGAAACCATGCGTAAAGCGTAAGAGCCGAGTTCGGGCCGAGGATGATCGGCGGCAGGCAGCTAACCTTCCGGCCGGCACAAACCGCTTGCGCCGCCGTCAGGCCGGAGTAAGCGCCGGGATCGACCGGACCGCAAACCAGGACGAGTTCATCCCCCACTACCGGGATGCCGCCCACGCTGGCGTTCGCGACCAGACGAGCCGACGTGGAGGACGCCGACAGCGCCGAGGCCGTGGCGCTGCTTTGGACGTTGAGCGAGCAGACCGACTGCGTGGCCACATCCGAGTTGGGCGACGTCGGAGTGATCGCGGTCGTGTTGTTCGTTGAGATCGTGCGGATCGCCGGGTCCGTTTTGATGGCGAACCGGGCGCCCGTGCCGCTGGCCGGAGCAGTTGTGCAGATGAGCTTGATGTAGTCGAGATACAAGCGTTTCCCGAAGGGATTCGCCTTCGAGTCGTTGTTCTGCACATAGAACAGCGGAACGGTGTCGGAGAACGCCGCTTGAATGTTGTAGGCCAGCGCCGTTCCCGGTGTGGGGTTCGTCGCGATAAAGTAGCTGCCTTCATCCGCCAAGAGGTGCTTCGTCGGGATCAGCGGCAGCACGTACTGTTCGCCGTACCTGCCGCCGCGAACGTTGGTCACCGGAGCTTTTTGATCCGATTGAGGAGACGGAACGGCTCTCGCCGGCGTCCAGAGTTGGTTTACATCGATTCCAGGCATGTCTTCATTTCTCCTTTTTGGGTTGATTACTGAACGGGTACTTGGTGTGGCATCAGGCCATCCTTGCCGGTAACCATGTCGTTGCCGGCGAGGGTCTGCAAGATCATCAGCAAAAGCGCGTTGGTTTCACGGAGTTCCTGCCGGAGCAGGCCGATCGACGAATCGCTGACCTGAAGAACTCCAGCGTTATCCGTGAGAAGGGCTCTGGCAGTTCCCACAGGATTCAGATTCGGGGCGGCCTGCAACGGGCTAACCGTATAAACCCCGTCCACGCCGCCGATCAGAAGCACGGTGGGCTGGTTCGTTGTCTGTCCGTTCACCGCCGTGTTCGGCGGCGTGACGGTGAGCGGGCGGGCGTATCCGGTCGATGCTCCATCCGCACCGGCGACGAAGACCGGGTTCCCGGCCACTGCCGCGCCCACGGCGGCACCACCGGCGATAACCGCGCGACCGGTGGCGTCGGTCGACAGATTGCGAGCATTCGCTCCATCCGACCCGGCAACCAACACCGGATTTCCAGTTGCGGCCGTTCCGGTGGCTGCCACGCCCTGAGCCACGACTGACGGCGTCGGGTCCTGTGCATTCGTGTATCTCGCGACCTGGAATTGGGCCAGCCCGGAGGTGAAGGCAGTGACCCTGATCCGGAAGTACGTGAAACCTGCAAGGAAGAAATCCCAGGCAGCATTCAGGGAGTTGACGGCGGGGTTGGTGTCGATCTGCCCGTTGTTCGTCCTGGTGCCGTTCACGCTCACCCACGGTCCGGTCGTCGGGTCGAGCACCGTCGCTTCGAAGATGACGGTCAGGTTGTACGTGCCCGAGAGTTGAACCAGAACACCGTTGCATCCGACCAAAGGGATCGGCCCGAAGATGGCGCCGTTGGCACCCAGCGCGCCGCCGACCATCGGCAGGCTCGATGATGTCACCGGAACGGCATCATGATCCGTGGCCAGAACTACGGGAACGGCATTGCCCGAGAGGGACCTTCCATAACGGTCCAACTGGACGGGGACAGGCTGCGTCTGGTCATTTGCGACCTTGACGGAGGCGTTCCCGTCCTTCAGCATGTCCTCATCCGCCGTGCGGACCCTGAGACTGCTCTTGCCGTCCGAGACGATCGGATCAGACGATGCCTCCGTGCCGTCCATCAGCTTGACGCGCTGATAGTGAGCGCCGGTAACCGAGTCCTGATCGGTGGCGATGCTTGCGCCCAGACCTGGAGTGATCGGAATGTTGTCGGGCATGTCAGTCCTCCTCGACGATCAGAGATCCTGGAGCAAACTGGCCGAAGTCGCCCTGTTGGATGGTCTTTGACGTTGCGAGCGTGTTCCAATACAGGAGATTCCCGCTGCTCTGGGCGTCGAAAACCCCGAACGCGACTGCCTGGGACCAGTCGGCGGCGGCGGGTCCAAACTGAATGTTGTTCGTGTTGGCGATCTTTCGGAGGTTGCCGGTATCGGTCACTGGCGCGCTGAAGACGATGGCCTGCCGCGCATAGCTGTTGCCAGCCAGTTCGGTTCCGGCGGAACTGTCGTCCGCGGGCGCGACCGAAAACAGGCCGAGATAGGGCGACACGCCGGTGATAGTTGTCCCTCGCAGGACGTTGAGAACGGCGTCGGAGTAAGACTGCGATTTGCCTGGCATGCTGCTCCTTTTAAGGACGGGAGGTGACTATCTCTGCGCGTTTTGGGGTGCCTTCGGTTTGCGGGGTTAAGATCGCCGTTATATCCGTCGGAGCTTCCTGGCGTGCCTCGGTAATCGCCTGCGCCACGTTCGCCTGAGCCGCGATGGTGGTGGCCAAGCGCGCATAGTTCGGGTCAGTCGCGTAGATACCGGCGACCGCCGCAATCAGAGTGTGCAGATCGCGGTCGGACTGGTACCGTGCCCACGCCGCGTGGTACGGTGCGCCCTGGGTAATCAGCCAGGCGTAATCCCGGCACGAATCCGCGAGCGAATCGTAATCGGCGAACTCCAAGTTTTCGATCACGGAGCTACCGTTCACGACTTCACGCGTTTCGACCGTGCACCACTGCGTGTGGCGTGCGGCGCGTTTCACACCGAAGTAGTTGGCGTGGCCGACGGGCTTTTCGCCCCACTTCGATTCGATGGCCCACTGCGCGACCAGGAGTTGCGCGGGGCAGGCGGTCTCTTGCTCGAGGCGCACGGCGATCCGCGCCACCTCGTTGAGGCGGGTTTCGAGGGTTTCCATAAGGTTGATCAGTAGATGAAGGAGCGATCGTCGGTTGTGGGCAGCGGAACCGGCCATCCGAAAAGGCACAGATGGTCATAGGCCCAGAGCTTGATAGCCGGAATTCCGAGACGGCTGGCGTTCACGTATTCCCGCAGCCATGGCCACGTGCCGTAATAGAGGCCCATCAGATAACGGCAATGGGCCTGGTCCCAGGCGAGTTCCTTCCACGGGTACGCGGCGCACCGGCTGGTCTGGTCGAGGTTGTGATTGATTCCCGGATACTGGTAACCCTCGATCAGGAACGTGTCGAAGCCGGAGCCCGTGCGCACGGCCCATTGCGACGGGAGGTTGATGTACCGCAGCAGCTTGCAGTTGTCCGGGTCGTTCACGTCCATCGGCCACAACAGCTCGAACACGGCGGACGGGCACTGCGAGAGAACGTAGATCTGGATCGCGGACACGTAGTTGTACAGGCGCGTCCGGAGAAAGTTCGCATCGGCGTAGGTGTTGACCGAGGGATCGTCGTTCGGCGTGTGGAAGGTCGCCAGCGCGCGGCCGAGCGCCGACTGTGCCGCAGCCTGGGTGTCCGCGTCGTGAAACGCCATCCCGGACGCGTTCGCCAGGAACCACCAGAGGATTTCGCCGAACTGGAGTTTGGGCGTCAATCCCGCCGCCAGCATCAGGGCCGCCATCGCGGCGAAGGCCTGCCCTATGTAGTTCTGTGGCCCGGAACTGAAGGCGATCTGTGAACTGTTGAGCGTGCCGAATCCCGCGGCGGTCTCGACCGCCGTGCCGTCGGGGAAGCGTTGAACCCACACGGCGCCACCGGCTGGATTGTCCGGCGGCTGAACCAGTTCCTGCGAGAACGAGCAGACGGCGCTCATGCCGTTCGCCTTGAGCAGGCTGAAGAAATCCGTGTTCCAATCGCGGAAGGCCCGGTTGAGCACCGGAGTCTGGGTTGGATCGATGACCCACTTCACGCCATACGTGCCGCCTTGCATGTCACCGGTCACCGCGGCGTGGCCGCTGCCGGTATTGGACGCTGGCAGTTCCGTGTACACGTGAAACTGCCACCCGCTCGCGAAGGAATGGGAGGTGACCGTGAGCACGCTACCGGAGACCGAGGCCCAGACGCCGTCGAAGATCGCGTTGATGAAATTGGCGAAATGCCGCGCAATGGTGTTGCTGCTGTCCTGCCCGCCGAACACCGTCTTGCCGATAGCCGAGGCGCCAATGTGCAGCCAGACGACATCCTGATCGTTCCAGTTGCCGGAGAACGTGACCGTGCATGTGGGGTACGCGGGACTGGACGCCACCGATTGCTTCCACCAGAAGACGCCGCAGTAGTGATCGATCTCGCCCAGCAGCCCGAGCTTCTGAATGTTCCAGACCAGCCGCTGCGGCGACAGCTTGTAGGTGTTGTCCGTGTCGAAGTCGGTGGCCACCGCCACGGCGGCAGTCGTCACCACCGGATCGGGGACGTCGGTCGTGACCGCGCATTCGAGGAAATCGAAATAGAAATACCAGCCCTGACTGGACGGGTTCTTGTTGCCCGAAAGCGTGATTACCACCTTGTGCTGCCCTGCTGCGACGCCGGAGAAGAGCAGGCGTCGTGTCTGGGAGGTGGTGGCCGTGGGATAGTAGCAGTCGAGCGTCACGGGCGCGCCGCCGTCCAGCGTGGCGGTCACGATGCCGCAGATGGTGTCGAGGCGCGTGCCGACGTAGATAGCGTGGGTGTACTGGCAGTGCGTCTCGACGGTGACGCTGGCACCGGACGCCGCCGCCCGAATCGCCCGCCCCTGGCTCCAGAAGGCAAACGCACCGTTGACAGGGTCATTGCCGGGGGCGGCCTCCCAGTATCCGGACGTGGTGACCCAGGTGCTGTCTTCCTCGATGCGGACCGAACCCGGCCCAGCCACCTTGAGCGCACGCTTACCGGCGGGATTGCTGGTCACGGTCCAGTTGGTGACCACCATCTTCCACTCGGTGGACTGGTACGCCTGGCTGTTCGGGAGCGCGGGCGCGATGGTCCACCAGACCTTGTCCACGCTGCTCCAGCCGAGGGCGGCGAAATCGATGTGTACGTGCCACGAGACGTTATCCGATGAGCCGCCGGACAGGTTCCAGTTGCTCGCGGTGAAGTACAGACGGCTGCTGCTGTTGTTGTCCGTCTGGTAGAACGCCACCATGTTGCCGTCGGCTCCCGGCGCGGCCGTGATCACCAACTGGTTCGGCGCAACCACGGCGGCGCTGAGCACGGCGGGGCCATTCAGCACCCAGTTCGTTCCGTTGATTTGGCCGGCGATGTTGTTCAGGATGGTCGCCGCACTCGTGCCCTGGGTCAGCGATGCAGCCGCGGAGCCATCCGAACTCGACACCGCAATTGGGCCCGCGACGCCGGCCTTCAGCGTAATCAGGATCTCGTTGTTGTACTGGCCTCCCACGGTGGCCGTGCAGTTCGGGTCGGTAGCGTTGATCTGCGCCGCGACGTTGGCCGCTATCTGCGCGCTGTTCAGCGATCCTTCGTAGCAGGAATACGTGACGCTGCCGATCTTCACCCAGTGCTGGTAGTTCGACAGCGTGGCGCCCCCAGAGCCGTCAGAGCTAGACACTGCCACAGGGCCGTACTCACCGGACCTCAGCGCAATGAAGATCTCGTTGCCATAGGCGCCTCCCGTGGTGCAGGAGCAATTGGGATCGGAGGCATTGATCTGGGCGGCGACGTTGCTCGCGACACCAGCGCTGTTCAGCGATCCCTCGAGGCAGGAATAGGTATTCGATCCGATCTTGACCCAATGGTTATAAGCCGCGTTCCCCTGCCACCACAGCGCTTGGT
>Ga0265316_10001289_pt1 | contig 26983 bp, 23 predicted proteins | sample 4522metaG_FD_202092 | JGI IMG/M metagenome (GOLD analysis project Ga0265316, IMG submission 202092) | Rhizosphere microbial communities from Carex aquatilis grown in University of Washington, Seatle, WA, United States - 4-5-22 metaG | ecosystem: Host-associated > Plants > Roots > Rhizosphere >... | reverse complement strand
CAGTGCTGGGAGAAGAGCTGTTCCGGGCTTTGCGCCGCCACGGTACCCAGACCCCCGATCAAGGCCAGGGGGATCAGCCATTTGACTCGCATCGCACCTCTATCTCATCCGTTGGCGCTGGTGGATGCCGGATGGTTACGTCATTTCGAATTCGGAGCGGAATTTCGGAAACAGTGTAGCTTGTGCTGCGCCCGCCTTTTGGGTTCCGAACGAGAATGCCGCGTTCGACGAATGCCAAAATGTCGCGCAGGGCTGTGTCCTGCGAGTCAAACCGGGGCCAGTCCGGAAGCTCGTAGATATATATTCTCCGCACCCTATGCGGAGATTATGGCGCGGAATCGCCGCAGGATGCAATCGCCCGCGCGTCAATTGGCCAGCTTCAGGCTATACGTCCGATTGAGCACGCTCTTGGGCAGCGGGACGACGCAGATGTTCAAAGACTTTTGATCCTTGGAGATCAGGGCCGACTGGATCTCAATCTTGGTGCTTTCCGCGTTGAACGTCGGGTGAATGTGATCCGCGCCGACGTTCTGGGGGCCCGCCAGCATGGTCGTCTCGCCGTTGTGCCGGTCGTAGAGCCAGACCTCATACTTGAAATCGTCGGAGGAGGCCCAGCGGCCGTCGGCCGATCCGGCCACGTGCCAGTCCGAACGGCCCCCCGACCACAAGGGAACCTGTCCCACAATCCGCATCTGGCGCGTACGGAGGTTGACGATTCCGACACCGGTTGGTTTTTCCCAGGTCCCCGCGCTGCCATAGTTCGGTTCCTGCCCGGGTGTACCGGGGATGAGACGGCCGTTCTCGCACATGGCAAAGACGGCTTCGTCCTTGCCGATGACGGCCTCATGCGTGATCCACTCATACGGCGCTTCGGGATAGAGCGGGCGCAAGCCGCTTCCATCGGCCATGACCGTCCAGGTGCGCTGTGGGGCCTTGCCGCCGGTTTCCCAGGCGAAAACGATCTCGCCGGGGTTCCAGGGATTGGTCTGCACGTGCCCGATCTGGAAACCGACATTGACGATGAACTTGATTTCCCCGGTCTTGAGGTTCATGCTGCGCAGACCGCTGGGACCGGCGCCCATGTTCCTCTGACCGAAAGTCTTTTGCAGCGTTTGACCCTCGGAAAGTTGGGCGGTTTCCGGCCCGCCGACCCGGAAGTACACGAAGTCGTCGTTGGCATCCAGGCCCATGTTGCCATCGGAGGGCAGGCTCGCCGGAATGGTCCCACAGATGCGCTGGTAGTTGGCAGCGGGTTTCACGGAGTGGGCGGCCACGTCGGCGAAGAGTTTGGCGAGGTCGATCTCGACAAGCTGATGTGGTTCGCTTTGCCCTCTGCCGCCTGGGCCCCGGCCTTCCACCGGCGCCGCGCCGGGCGCCCCGGCCGCGCCCCGGTCCCGGCCTTCCGCCGGCGCCGCGCCAGGGGCTCCGGCTGCGCCCCGGCCTCTTCCGCCGCCACCACCGCCGGTCATGACGACCAGTTTCATGGTCTTGTTGCCGGCGCACAGCATACCCATGAAGCCGTTCTCGGTTACCTGCACGATTTGCCCGGTCTCTTCGTTCACCGCCATCGCCTGGGGGCCTGTTTCACGCACTCCCCGGAAGATCAGCCACTTGCCATCGACCGTCCACTGCCGATGCGTCTGATATATCTTGGACTGACTATAGCCGCCATCCGTGCTAGTCAGAAATATCAGCGGTAGACCCGTGACGGGATCGGGGACGATCTTCTTCTCGGATGGCCAGGTGCGGCCCATCTGGGCGAACGCCGCGGAGGCGGCAAATAACATGATGGCCGCGAGACAAGCGGCGGTCTTGACTTTCCCAAAATACATGTACGGCTCCTTTGGTTACCACGCTAAAAGTACACCTTCCACTCCACATCCTTGCCTGCACCCGCCGTCCAATCCACCGTCAGCAGATTCCCATTCGTCTTCATGCTTCCCGCGAGCCCCTCGGACAACTCCACGCGCTTGCCGCTGAAGCCCTCCGGAACGTAGATGCGCAACTGGTACGGGTCGCCGGCCACCGCGCGGGAAACGCCCCGCAGCATCCGCTGCCCGTCATCGTAGGCCAAATCCTTGATGTCGAACGCCATCTGCCGGATATGCCGGCTGGTCGAGATCAGCACCGGATGGTCCTGCTTCTCGACGATGCTGTATATGTCGCAATCGTACGGGTTCAGCGGACGCGTGGCAAAGGTCCCCTTGAAGGTCCCGACGAGCGTCTTGCTCCAGAACTCGTAAACAATGTACTCCTTGTTGGGATCGAGGCGAAGGTCTTTGGCCGCATCCAATTCGGCGGTGAACTTAGACGCTTGCTCCCGAGTGGCCGGGGTAGTATAAGTTAACCACTCGATAGGCACTTTGCTGGTGTAGTGGAAAACACCCAGGACATTCCACTTTCCAAAGCTCCGTTCGACTGGCATATTCCAGATCTGGGCTGGCTTCCGAACGAATAAGTCCACGGGATAGGACACATCCATCGTCGGCGGGCTGATCCGCTTTAGTAACTCAATGCGGTTCTCGGGGTATGCCTCGTTGAAAGATTCCTCCACGAAGAGCGTGCTTCCGGCGAAGGCGTGGAAGTTGGAACTGATCTTCGCCTGGCCATAATTAAAACTCCCCAGCGATCCATCGATTGGTTGCGACTTGTACACGTGGAACCCGTCGCCGTCGTTCCAGAACACACGGCCATTGTAAAAGGACCGGATCGACGAACCCAGCAGCGAGTCGGTGAGCCAGTGACGCCAGCCGTCGCCCTCCTCATAACCGTGATCGGCATCGTCCGAGACGCGGCAGATGTCCACCAGTCCATAAGAGTGATCCACAACATTCATGTTGGAGCGGATCACCCTTCGCGGCGCCTTCTGATCGATCACGTCGCGCCATGGTGTCCCCGCCGCGCGATACGTTTCGAGCGCGCTCATGTATGGGTCGAACTGCCCGGGCCACTTATCCCACCAGTCCGCAAAATCCATTTCCGCGCGGCCCGTTTCCTTCTCGTGACCGGCTACCCATTGAAAGGCGCGCTCGCGCTCCAGCTTGATCGTCAGGGGATTGGAGAAATCGATGACCCTGGTGGCCATTGTCGGGCCATAGTATCGGGCATGTATCGGGAGATAGCACTCGGCCGGGTACCGCGTGCGGCCAGGCCCCCCGCCGGCTGCCGGGGCCCCGGGTGTCAGCCGGTCTCCCCCCAACCCATACAACCCCCAACTGCCCTGTTGGCCCGGCCCTCCCATTCCGTAGTAGAAATCACTCAAACCGTTTTCCTTGAAGAACTTCTCCGCATTGGCGGCGGTGCCGCCCGAGAGGTATGAGTGATACCGGCTGTAGTTATTCGCCACCAACTCGCGGTCGTCGAGATCGATCGGCCGCCGCTGCTTGAGACGTATGTCATAAGCGACGGCAATCAGGTCCGCCTGGTGCTCCATGGCGCGGAGCGCGTCGGTATTGAAGTCGATGAGCAGCTTCTCTCCGGCGAAGCTCTTTCCCGGAGGCATGGTGACTTTGTAACTGCAATATCCCCGGACTCTCATCCGGTCGGAAGCGCTTCCTTGCCACCCCGAGGACGCCACCTCAAATCTCGATGCCCCCTTCGTGACCGTCACATGTCCCATCAACAGGCTGTTGCCTGTGTCCATGTCTCTGACTACGTGGTTCACCTCGTACATCTTGGGCGTGATAAAGGCGATCACCTCGGCCAGGTCGTAGTATTCCCGATTGCGGGACGCCGTTCCCAGGCTGGTCCATCTCTCGGTGGAGCCTCCCAGCCGTGCGTCGTCCGATACAAAGTAGTCCATGTCCGCGACATCGACAGGCTTGCCGGTCGAGTTCGAACGCCCCAGGCTGACCAGGATGTCGTTGCTATTCTTGCTGGCGGAGACCTGGTACTCGAAATCGAGTTGTCCTGGCTTCTTCCCGCGCAGCGTCACGGTGACGAACGATCCGAAGTTGCTGGAGTCGTTGTTGTTGACGGAAGAGGTCACGGTCCAGCCCGAGGGGTCGTCTCCAGGAAGGAAGTGGACATCGTTCAGCCGCATCTCGGTGCCTTTGACCTGTGCGGACCAGCGGCACACGCCCGGATCGACGGAGACCACCAGATTTCGAGTCTCGACCCTGATGGGTGTCTCCGCTCCCATCAGCAGCGATAGCAGTGACAGCAGCGCCAGAAACCCACAAAGCCCCCTCATGACTTTCATATCGCCTCCTTCACCACGCGTTAGAAATAAACCTTCCACTCGACATCCTTGCCCGCCGCCGCCGTCCAATCCACCGTCAGCAAATTCCCGTTTGTCTTCATGCTTCCCGCGAGGCCTTCGGACAACTCCACGCGCCTCCCGGCGAACCCCTCTGGAACGTAGATGCGCAATTGGTACGGGTCCCCGGCCACCGCGCGAGAAACGCCTCGCAGCATCCGCTGGCCGCCGTCGTAAGCCAGGTCTTTGATGTCGAACGCCATCTGCCGGACATGCCGGCTGGTCGAGATCAGCACCGGATGGTCCTGCTTCTCGACGATGCTGTATATGTCAACATCATATGGACTCAGTGGACGCCCGACAAACCTCCCCTTGAATGTCCCGATGAGTTGTTGGCTCCAGAACTCATAGGCGATGTACTCTTTGTTCGGGTCGAGCCGTAGGTCCTTGGCCGCGTCCAGCGTCGCCGTGAACTTCCGATCGCCCTTCCCCGTGAAATTAAAAACCGCCAGCACCGACCACTTTCCGAAACTCCGTTCGACGGGCATGTTCCAGATGCGGGCCGGCTTGCGGACGAATAGGTCTACCGGATAGGCCGTGTCCATGGTTGGCGGGCTGATGCGTTTCAGCAGTTCGATCCGGTCGGGGGGATACGGCACGTTGAAAGCTTCCGATACGAAGAGGGTGTTCCCGGCGATCGCGTGGAAATTCGCGTCCACCTTGGCCTCCTGTGCGGTGAAGTCTTTCCCATCGGAGGCATTGTACTTGTAGATATGGAAACCGTCGGCGTCGTTCCAGAAAACCCGCCCGTTGTAAAAGAACCGGTTGGCCGAACCTAGCACCGTTTCCGTGAACAGCCCGGTAAACTCCGTTTGCGCCAGCGTGGAGTCTCCCGTCTCGTAGCCGTGATCGGCATCCTCCGAGATCCGGCAGATGTCGACAATTCCATAGGAATGATCGACCGGCTGCATGTTCGAGCGGATGACCATGCGCGGGGCCATCTGGTCGATGGTCTCGCGCCACGGGAGGCCGGCCGCGCGATAGGTCTCGAGCGGGCTCATAAAGGGATCGTGCTGCCCGGGCCACTTGTCCCACCAATCCGCGAAATCCATCTCCGCCCGGCCGGTGCTTTTCTCCTGCCCTTTCACCCACTGGAGAATACGCTCGCGCTCGAGTTTCACGGTCAGAGGATTGGAGAAATCGACGACCCGTTCACCGTCGTATTTTACGGTGTGTATCGGAAGAAGACATTCAGCCGGAAAATTGACCCGGGAGGGGCGCCCCTGAGTGCCTCCGCCCATGCCATAGATTCCAAAGCTCCCCTGCGGGCCGGGTCCTCCCATCCCCCAGTAGAAATCCACCAGGCCATTATCGTCGAAGAACTTCTTGGCGCTGGCGTTATTGCCGCCGGACATCCACCCGTGAAAACGGCTGTAGTCATTGGCGACCCATTCTCGGTCGTCCAGGTTGATCGGCCGCCGCTGCTTGAGACGGATGTCATGCGCGATGGCGATCAGGTCCGCCTGGTGTTGCATGGCGCCGAGCGCGTCCTGGTTGAAGTCGATGAGAAGCTTCTCTCCAAGGAAGCTCTTTCCCGGAGGCACGACGATCTTGTAACTGCAGTATCCCCGAACCTGCATCCGGTCGGGAAGCTTCCCCGTCCACCCGGATCTCACCTCGAACCTTGAAGCTCCCTTGAGGGCCGTCACGTGTCCCATCAGCAGGCTGTTGCCCGTGTCACTCGCTCTCACCACATGATTCACCGCGTATGTCTTGGGTGTGATCAAGTTAATGACCGGCCAAAGTTCGTAGTAATCGCGATTGCGAGACTGCGTGCCCAAGGTGATCCACTTGTCGGTGGTTCCGCCCAACCGCGCATCGCGCGATACAAAGTAATCCATGTCGTCGAGGTCAACCGCCTTGCCGGTGTTGTTCGAGCGCCCCAAACTGACCAGAATATCGTTCCCGGTCTTGCTGGCGGAGATCTGGTACTCGAAGTCGAGATGTCCCGGTTTCTTTCCGCGCAACGTCACCGTGGCGAACGAGTCGCTGTTGCCGACGGAAGAGATCACTTTCCAACCGGACGGGTCGTCGCCGGGCAGAAAGTACACGTCGTTCAGCCGCATCGGCGTGCCTTTGACTTCCGCCGACCAGCGGCAGGCGGCTGCATCCACCGTAACAATCATGTTCTTCGTGTCGACTTTGATATGCATCGCCGCGCTGGCCGGCAGGAATGCCAGCAGAGCGATGGCGACCAACAAACCAATAGCACGAAAGCTAGCACCGCAACCGTCTGATTTGTTTCTCAACGCCTCGGGCCGGGCATGCCCGGCCCCTACACCGACCCTTGTAGGGGCGAGGCATGCCTCGCTCCGCTTCCAGAAAAAAAGGCGCGCGGTCACGGCAGTAGTCTTGCTATGCATAATTCCCTTCTCGGATCGGTTGGCTGGCGAAAGCGCCTGCGCCACAAGGCAACGTGGGACAAGCGCTTTCGCCTGTCAACGCTTCTCTTCTATTCGTACCGGTAAACCGTCACTCTCAGTACCGTATTAGGCCGCAGCGACAGAATCTCTCCCTGTCCCGTATCGTCGCCGCCCAACTGTCTCACCACCCGCCATTGGCCGTCCACGAACTTGCCTTCCTGCACGTCGCCGAGGCCAACGATCCGCGGCCCAGGCGTGTTCGCGGTGAATCCGATCCGCAGCCCTCCGGCGCCGGCGCCGAAGTAGAATTCGTCCGGCCCCGCCGCAATCAGGATGGCCGCAGCCTGCACTGGTGGCGGGCCTTGCGGTGCGGCCGCCGGCGGACGCTGCTGGCCCGCCGCCGTGGCTGGCTGCGGCGCGATGGGAACGCGGCCTGTGCCGATATACATAAGGTTGAGCGTGTAGTTCCCCAATTTGACGTCTAGCGGAGCATCGCCCTGGTTCATGCGAACGGCGGTCATGGTCCCTTTTCCCTGCTGCGCCGCTATCGCCGGAGCCAATTGCGAGATGACGCGATACGCGGCGGCCAGTTCGGTGTTCGGCCCCACCGACCGCTCGATGCCGAACGGCGAAAACGCAATGGCGTTGTACTTCCCGAAGGCCGACATGACATTGGTCGCGTTGGCGCTGGTCTCGGGAATGAACAGCGGGTTTCCATTGCGCGTGAACCGTTCGCAGACTTCGTCGAAGTACTGCAGATAGAGGTCCGGCGCCAGCACGTCCACCGCGGGCGCTCCAGCCCTCCAGATATCATGCACCTGGGGCAGCGGTCCGCCGCTCGGATAGCTGCCCGGCCAGGCATGGTTCGGCTGTTGCAGCCACGCGTTCGCGTACATGGGGATGTTGTATTCCGCCTTGCCCTCCTCAACGACCTTGCCTACGAACCGGGCGTAGTTCCAGGCCATGAAGATCTCGTCCACCGGCCAGTGCAACTGCCGCCAGGACTTGTCGTGCTCCTCGGGGCTCATCGGCGGGCTGGTGGTTTGAATCGGCATCTCGACGCTGTCGGGCTTGCCTGGGCCGAATACCTCTTCCCATGTGCCGGAGGTCTTGGAACCGTGGGCGGCCCACACCTCCCGTAGTTCGGGAATGAGAGTATCCTTGTGCTGCTGAAGGTAGGTCAGCAACTCCGCCGGCACGGCGCCGGCAAAGGCCTTGTTGGCGGGCTCGGACCGGTCGCGCGAGTCGCGCAGGACGCCCACTTCGTTCTCCACCTGCATCGTGATCACGGTGTGCTGCTGGCCGTCCACCTCTTTGATGTGCCGCATCAAGGCCCGGTAGGCGCGCGCATCGGCGTCCCGCGTGGCGTCGCTTAGCGTGCTGAGTAACTCGAGTGTGTTTCCGCCCTTGGTCTGAATTCGCGGGAAGCGCTTGTAGTCTTTCTTGACCCAGTAGGGGACGTAGCTGGAAAGGCCGTTCTTCCAACTTCCAAACCAGAGGAACACGAGCTTCAGGTTATTGTGCCGGGCCTCCTGAATAAGCCCATCCACCAGGGCAAATTCGTAGTGGCCCTCGGTGGGCTCCAGTTGCGCCCAGTGTACAGCCGCCAGCACGCAGTTGAGATTGCCCGCGACAAGCTTAGACCATATCGGCTGCATGTTCTCCAGGCTGGTGGAGGTGTTGTTCCCCAGTTCTCCCGTGACGGCCAGGAACGGGGCGCCATCCACAATCAACTGCGTGGCGGTCCCTTGCTTCTGTAAGTGCGGGATGCCCGAAACGGTCGGCCGGGAACACCCGGCCGCGATCAACGCCGCGCACGCGAGCGCGAAACTCAGTTGAACTCTCAGTTTCATTTTTCCTTCACCTCAATGGTTTTTTCAAGCCGCGCGTCGGCGGAAGACGCGCCCAACATGACACTGACTCTGCCGGGTTCCACCACGAAGCTCCGCTTCTCCGCGTCCCAGTAAGTCAGATCGGTCCCCTTCAGCGGCAGCCGCACGGTCCGTGTCTCATTGGGCCGCAGCGTGATCCTCTGAAATCCGCGCAGTTCCTTGATGGGACGTGCCACCGCGGAATCGAGGTGCTTGACGTACATTTGCACCACCTCATCGCCGGCGCGGGTCCCCGTGTTCTTGATGTCCACGCTGACCGCCACCTCGCCCGCGGCGGTCACCGCATCGGCCGACGTACGCAGGTTGGAGTACTCAAACGTGGTGTAACTCAAGCCGAATCCGAAGGGATACAACGGCTGCCCTTTGAAATACATGTAAGTGCGGCCCTGGCGAATGTCATAGTCCATCATGGGTGGCAAATCGTCCAGTGACTTGACCCACGTGGCCACCAGCCGGCCGCCCGGATTGTAGCCGCCGAACAGCACATCCGCCAGGGCGTTGCCCTCCTCCTGGCTGGAGTGCGTCATGTGCAGAATCGCCGGAGCGGCCTGTTGAACCGCGCTCATGGCGTACGGAAAGCTGGAAATCAGCACCACGATGGTTCTCGGGTTCGCCTGCTTCACGCGCTCCACCAGTTGCGTCTGTGCCTGCTCCAGTTCGATGGCCTTCCGGTCCACGGACTCTTTACCTTCGCTCGGCGGGCATCCCCGGCCGAACGGGCCGTTGCAGGTCGGGTTGTTCCCCACAAAGACAATGGCTACGTCGGATTCCGCCGCCAGGTTTGTTGCGCTGCTGTTGTTGCTGTTATCCGCCAGGTATCGCACGTGCACGTCAGGCCCTACTTTGCTCCGGATGCCTGCGAGAGGCGTCACCGTGTAAGGCGGTATCCCCGCGTACCAGTCGATGAACACGTCATTCGCCGCCGGCCCGATCACGGCGATCGATTTCACGTGCGTCCTGTCCAGCGGTAGCAGACCGTCGCTGTTCTTGAGCAGGACGATGGATTCCTGAGTGACTTTCCTGGCCAGCGCCTTGTTCTTCTCGCTATACCAGGGTTCCTCGGTCCCCGCTATCTTGTCGTAGGGCACCATCTCGGGCGGGTCGAACTCACCCAGACGCATACGCATCCGTATATTGCCCCGGATGTTGCGTTCGATATCGGCTTCGGTGAGCAGCTTCTTTTCCAGGGCGTCTTTCAGCGGCGTGGCGTATTGATCCAGAAACACCGTAATGCCCGCTTTGACGCTGCCCACCACCGCGGCCGTGGGGTCCGGATAATACTTGAACTGGCGCGTGAGGTTGGGCAGCGAGCCGGCGTCCGTGCACACCATTCCATCGAACTTCCATTCCTTCTCCACGATGTCCCGGATGAACGGAGACACGGTGTCGGGAATCTTGTTGACCGCGTTGTACGACGCCATAAACGATTGCGCATTCCCCTCCTCGATGCCCATCTGAAACGGAACCAGGTAGTACTCGCGCAGGTTCCGCTCGTCGAAATCGGAGGAGGAGCGAGTCCGTCCCTCCTCGTTGCTGTTGGCCAGGAAGTGCTTCATGGTCGAGGCCGAGAGCAGGTACTTGGGGTTATCGCCCTGCAGCCCCTTGATGTAGCCAACCGACATTTTCCCGACGAAGTACGGGTCCTCTCCGAACGACTCCTCGGTACGGCCCCAGCGCGGGTCCCTGGCCAGGTCCACGTTGGGCGCCCGTATGGCAAGCCCCACGCGGGCGCCATCGAACTTCTTGAAATAGACCCGTGCTTCATAGCCTTCGACGGCCCCGGCCTGGCGCAGAATCTCGGGGTCCCACGTCTCCCCCAGGCCGACCGACTGCGGAAAGGTGGTGGCCGTGACGCTGCCGCCGCGGACCCAGCCCAAACCGTGCAGCCCCTCGGTCCAGTTCGTGAACGCCTTGATTCCCAGCCGCGAAATGGCCGGCTGGCCTTGCGCCAGCATCCCGATCTTCTCTTCCAGAGTCAGCCTGGAGACGAGATCGTCCACTCTCCGTTCGAGCGGCAGGTTGGGATCGCGGAACGGCTCGGCGGCGGCCAGCGTCCGTGCCATGCCGGCGGCCAGGAAAAACGTCGGAACGACAACTAGTAGTGTTGGCCTCATAAAAGTCTCTTTGAGATACGAATATCGCATACTACGCAGTGCTTCGCACCCCGCCACGGCCCAGCCTATAATGGCAGTGGAGGAGAAACCATGCAGCCTTACAGCGGCCAGGACATGGCCCGATCGTTTCGAACCGTGCGCAACAACACCATCAAAGTTGCCGAGGATATTCCCGAGGAACAGTACGGCTTCCGGGCGGCGCCCGAGACCAACAGCGTGGCCCAGACGCTGGCTCATATTGCCTCTGCACCGCGCTGGGCAAAGAAGATGCACTCCGAGCGCATCACGCACCCCGACTTCGCCACCTTCCGGGCCGGTCACGAGGAAGTCATGAAGTTCCAGGCGACGCTAACCACCAAGGCGCGGATACTGGAGGCGTTGCGCGCCGGCGGCGAGGAGTTTGCTGCCTGGCTCGAGACGCTCACCGATGAGATCCTGGCCGAGCGCGTGTACTTTCCCGAGGGCGCCCAGCCCCCCAGCAAGACGCGCTTCGAGATGCTGCTATCGCCTAAGGAACACGAGATGCACCATCGCGCCCAACTGATGCTGGTGGAGCGCATGCTCGGCATCGTTCCCCACCTGACCCGCGAGCAGCAGAGCAGAGTAGCCGCAATGGAACAAAATGCGGCCAGCGCCGCGACCGTCTGATCTGTTTGTGGGCCGCGGGGTGCCCTCTGGGCCGCCCGGCCCCTACACCGGCCGTTGTAGGGGCGAGGCATGCCTCGCCCCGCGGCACTTGGCGTGCAGGGCGCCTGCCTTACTTGCCGCTCACGTCGTAGCACCAAAGCGAGTCAAGTTCGCGGATGTAAAGCCGCCCGTTGGCGATCACCGGGTAGGCCCATGCTTTCTCCATCGCGGCCCGGGTCCGTTTCGGCCGGTCCGGCGGCATGAATCGTCCTTTCTCGCGATAGGCTTCGGGCGTGGCCTCCGCCAGGATCACCGCGCCTTCCTCGCCATGGATATACAGCCGGTTCTCCGCCTCGAGAATCGCGCCGCCGCCAGTCCTGGCTTCCGTCCACATCACCTTGCCGGTCGCCCAATCGGCTGCCACCAGCCCTTCGGCGGTAGTGCCATAGTGGGTGGCGCCAACCACCACCGAGCCGCCGGAGCTATTGGGCAGGCCCCGCTCGAAATAGACCTGCTCCGCTACGACACCCCGCCCAGCGGCCGCCACCCGGACCAACCCGCCCGGGCCGCGCCCCTGCGAAGTGTAGACGTATCCGTTGCTGGCCAAAGGTGACGGTATATTGGTGTTGCCCTTGCCCGTCGCGTCGTAGCGCCACAAGAACTGGCCCGTTTGTGCGTCCACTCCCACCAGGCCCTTCGCCAGGAATTGCACGTACTGCTTGCGCCCACCGGTCTCCACCGTGATGACCGATGCATAAGCCGCGTCGTCGCCGCCCGGCACCGCCGATTTCCAGATGGCTTCACCGGTCTTCTTATTCAGCGCCACGATGGTAGCCTGCGCCCCGCCGGGCGTCACCACCAGCGTGTCCCCATCCACCAGAGGCGATTCGGAATAGGCCCACTGTCCGGGATGCCCGCCGAAATCGGCGCGCAGGTTCTTCTGCCATCGAATCTTCCCGCTCGCCGTTTCCAGGCACGCCAGGTCGCCATCGGACCCCAGCGCATACATCAGCGCGCCGTCGATAGTTGGTGTAGACCGCGCCGTGGGAAACGAAGGCATCTGGCTCGGATTTCCGACTTTCCCCAGCCTGGTGGCCCACACTTGCTTACCATCCGAGGTGGAGAGCGCCTGCACGAATTCGTTGTCCAGCCCGCGGTTGCTCAGAACATAAATACGATTCCCCACGACGGACGGCGCCGCATAGCCATCGCCGATGTCCTTAGCCTGCCAAACCAACCGCGGCCCCGCCGTGGGCCATTCCTTCAGCAGCCCGGTTTCGGTCGAAACCCCATTCCGCTGCGGTCCGCGCCACTGCGCCCAGTCACCCGCGTACGCCGCCAGGGAAAGCAGGATCGCCCCGCACAGAAGCCTTTGCGTTCTCATGAATTCACTCCCAAGGTAGATTGTAGCCGACCTCGCCCGCCCCATCACCGCGCCTTCCCCGGACCGCCGCCACTGCCGAAACCCGACGAGCCCGCATTTACGTCCTCTTTCACCTACGCGTACACCCCGCGATCTCCGCCGCGCGTGACCGGAGCCGTGCACGCGATTCGGAACTCATCGCCGCCGGCCTGGAATTCGATCGTGTTTCCCTTAGCAGTTCCCACCGGCACGAACCGCGCGTCTCCCCGAGGGTTCCACGTCAGCGAGTACTCGCCACGTCCGCGCAATTGTACCGACACCCGGTCGCCGCTGGCTTCAACCACTCCGCCCGAATCCAGCGCAAACGCACCATTAAGGTAGAGTTGCGGATTGGTCAGTGTGATATGGATGCGCGCGCCCGATGGCTACCCTGTTGACGAATCACTCCGTAGCCGAGGCGCTCCAAGGCGTGGATCACGCGATCTGCGGAAACGCATGCCAGATCGGCCGTCAGGGCGTCTATGCCTCCCGGGTCCATTGCCAGCAGGCCGGGCTCGCCCGCCACCACGTGGAGCGATGCTCTCCGCTTGCTGCCGGCCTCCGTGAGCGTGAGCGAGCCAGGCGGGAAATCGAAAGCCGCCAGGTTCTGCCACCCCTTTGGTGCCGCGCGGGCAGGCTTCCAATGCAGGCGCCCGGCGATCATCAGGTGCAGCACCAGCCAGAGATCGCCATCCAGGCCGATGGCGATGCGCTTTCCCACTCGCCGCGGTTCGCGCACGGTTCTTCCCGCGGCTTCCGTGAGCGCCGTGCAGAAACTGGGTCGCTAGCCGGACGCGCTCGAGCGGCAGCCATCACGGGCAGTTCCAGCGCTGTAATGTAGGCCGCGATGTCCGGCAGTTCCGGCATACTTCCCAAGCTTGCAGAGCCCCCGCCGGTTTTGCAAAGCCACGAACTGGAGCTCATTTCAAACTATTTCTTGGCCGGGGCTGCTCCTGGCGGCCTGTCGGTTCGCCGGCCTTTCGGACCGCTCCAGGCGCCGTCCTCCACGTCCAGCGGCGTCATCCAGGCCAACTGCCGTTCGACATCGGCATTCATCCGGTACTTTTTCTGCACCGAGGCAATCTGCGGACCGCGGATGTCGATCTTCGCCATATCGTAATTACCCAAGCCAACCTGGGCGCAATATCGCAGATAGCCGACCCAGTTTGGATCGACCCCCATGCACTCCACTGCGACCCTGTCCGCGGCGATGAAATCGGTCGAGGCGATGGCCAGTTTCGAAGCCACTGGGGTGCCCATGACGGGTCCGTTGCCCTCCATTCCTTCGTGGCCGTCAATCACCGCGAGGCCCCAGTATGGCTGCATGAGCTGCGCCGTCGCCACCATGTTGTAGTGGATCAGGTGGAACCCCGCGTGATAGAGGACCTTGTCGGTGCGGGCGGGCGCGCCCAGGACCATGTTCTTCACCGACCCTGTGATCACCGCGTAGTTATGCGATTTCAGCATCGCCGCGCCGATGATGAAGGCATCCGGATCGAAGAACCGGGCCGCCAGGTGGACCGGAATCATGTGCGCGTCCTGGTCCAGCATGGGCCGCATCACGAATTTGCCCTCCTGCGTAAAGTCGACCAGGTCGACGCCCTTGTACTCTTTGGCCACCTTCGGGTACTCCAGACCATCGAAAACATTCCCCCCGCCGCCCAAAACCTCGCCGATGGTGATCGGTCCCTTGAAGCGCGGCGCCAGGTAGTCCAGCATTCCACGGAGCGCATCGGGGTGAGTGCAGGCCAGTGGGTTGCGGCCGCCGCCCACGTCATTGGCTTTGATGAGGATGCGCTTCTTGGCTTTCAGCTTGGGCCGGATCTGGTCGTCGATCGCCATGAGAGCCTGGTAGACGCTCTTGCGGCGATCGTCGCCGGCCGTCAGCGCCACGAACGAGCGCGTTTTGAGTTCCGTGATCGGCACTCCGGCCACGGGGATCTGTTCCGACTGGGCACGCAGCTTCGCGGCGGAAACAAGCGCTCCAACGCCGGTAGTCAGAAAGTTTCTGCGGGTGAAATAAAGTCGCACAACCATTCTCCTTCCCGTTCGCAACCCCCTCTGGATGGGCGTTGCTTGTCAATCCGAGCCGGGATCCCCATTTTGGACTCCCAGGTCTTATTCAGTATAAACCATAGCGCCCTCCCTGTAGGTCCCGCGAGTTGCATGGTTTACTCCCGGAGCCGTCTGTCCCCCCGCAAGGCGGGGTTGTCGCCCTGCCCGGAACATCCAAAACCGGGAAGTTCCGTCTTTTTCGGTCCGCGGACTCCCGCGCCACGGCCCGCGCCGACGAGCACTCCGAAACCTCGGTCACATTCCCCGGTGGGCGCGCCATTGCCGAGCCGAAGCTGACCTGGTGTGACTGAGGCCAGCTCCCACCTGAGAACTCATCGAGCATCATAGACGTATGCCCGAATTGGTGTTCGAGGTTGTCCAGGAATCCGACGGAGGCTACTGCGCCGAATGCCTTACCGAGAACATCTTCACAGAGGGCGATACGTGGGAGGAGTTGCGCAGCAACGTGATTGAGGCAACCGCCGCGTTCTTTTTCGATCGGCCGCAGCCTGAACGAATCCGCCTCCACCTCGTCCGCGACGAGATCTGTCCGTGGCATGAAGATCCCTCGCGATGCGTCGGGCCTGCACCTCGCCGATGTATTGTGCCGGCGATGGCGGTACACGAAGGTGCACCAAGTCGGCAGTCACATGATTCTGGAGACCTCCGACCCGACCCAGCAGCGGATTTCGATCCCGGACCACCATCCTCTCCGGCTCGGCACGCTTGGTTCGATCCTCCGCAAGGTCGACCAGCACAAAGTCGTGCCGCGCGACGCGATCATCCGCGCTTGGACTGGCGGTTCGCATCCGCCAACTCCTGGAGCGCAGCCTCGCGGTCGAGCTCCGCTGGATCGAAATCGAACACAGCGATGCCGTGCGATCCGAGGAACTCCTGCGCTTCCCAGCGGGTCGCAAGCCCTAGCAGCCGCCGGACTCGTGCCAGGCTAAGCAGCCCCTGCCGGTAGCCATCGAGCGCCAGGTTTTCTGTGAGACGCCGCGACAGATTCCCCCACCGCCCTTCCAGGGCGCTTCGCACATCTTCCGGCATGTCAATAGCCTCTACGCGATGCGAAGTTCGGCCGTACCACGCTTTCTCGGTCTTACGACGATCTCTACATCGTGCCCTAGCGCGACCAGGAAACGCATGAGGCGCTCGACCGAATATCCCCGGAACTGACCAGCCAGCATGGCTGAGATTTTGGGCTGATCGATGCCCATGAGCTGCGCCGCCGCTGCTTGGGTAAGCTTTCGCTGGCGGATAGTCCGGTCGATCCGAACTACCAGTCCAGCTTTGATCAGGTGTTCACCGGCATCGGCCAGGCCGAGGTCCGCGAATACGTTGCCCGTGCTCGGCTCCTGCCTAAGGGCCTCTCTTTTCGGCATTCTTCACCTCACTTCTCAACTGTTTGAGCCGCTGCCGGATCAGTTCCATCTCCGGCTTCGGCGTCGCAATCCCGGCCTTGGACTTCTTCTGGAAGGCGTGGATTACGTAAATAGATTCTCCGATAGAGACCGTATAAACTGCGCGGTAGGTTCCGCTAACGTCACAGGCCGCAATCTCCATGACCTGGCCGCCAAGACCATGCAGTGGCTTGGCCTTAACACTCCGTTCGCCCACCTGCGCGGCGTACAATGCATAGCCGATGTCGTCCTGGACGCCAGCCGGAAATGACTTCACGTTGGAACGGGAATCGGCAAGCCACGTCAGGCTCTTCATCGCTTGGTACATGCCTATATTGGCATAGGTCGGATGGCGCGTCAAACGATTGCCCAAGGGAATCGTGCCGCTCCGATCCCGACATGCCTTTTGACATTCGGACATGTCTGTCCGACCATAAAAGCGTGAAGGGCGCGGAATTCGAGCGCAGGGTACGGAAGCTGGCGAAAGCGAAAGCTCTCTCTTGCTTCTTCATCGCCGACAGGGCAAGGGCAGTCATGGTCGCTTGTACTTGGGCACCGAGTCCACCACGCTCAAGGATCGTAAGAAAGAATTAGGAAAAGGTCTCCTCGCCAGGATGTGCCGCGATCTCAAGATCGATGCCGGGGAGCTCTGACAACGCTGTGAGGAGTTCCTGATGTCTGCATTTACGTATCCCGCCAAACTCTCGACCGGATCGGATGGCCGCGTCCTGGTCGAATTCGTCGATCTCCCGCGTGTCGCAACTGACGGCCGGAACCTGTCGGAGGCGCTGGAGGAAGCCATTGACGCCCTAGGTTCCGATCTTTCCATTCGTCTATCGCGCCGCGAAGAGATCCCCGCGCCATCGCCCGCCAAACGCGGCCAGCGGCTGATCCCGGTCCCCTGGTGGCTCGCTCCCAAGCTGGCCCTCTATCTCGCGATGCGCGACCACGCCATCAACAATTCCGAGCTGGCGCGCCGCCTGAACGTCGATGAACGTGTCGTGCGCCGCATGCTCGACCCCGCGCACGAAACCAAAGCCGAGAAGATCCAGGCCGCCCTGGCCGTATTGGGCAAGCGGCTCACCATGGAAGTAGAGGACGCGGCGTAGCGCAGGCACTCCTGCCTGCCGGGCCCAGAGGGCACCCCCGACTCCTCGGGACGCTCTTTGGACCACGCCCGCCAGGCCCACCTCAGTTGTCGCCGTAACCGTTCACCGCCGCCGCAACTCCTCCAATTCATCGAGCGTGCGGGGCCAATCGGCGCCCAGCAGCCGCGAAAGCCCGCGATCGGCGAGCACCCGCCCGCCGGTCTGGCACCTCGCGCAGTAGTTCGTTTCGTTGTCCGCATAACGGATACGGAGAATCTTCGCGCCGCACCGCCCGCACGGTTCTCCGTAGCGCCCATGAACGGCCATGCCTTCGCGAAACGCCGTGACCTTCTCCGGGAACCGCGCGCGCGCCTCCGCCGACAGCCGCCCGACCCACACTTCGAGCGTGCCGCGCGTCGCCGCGAACAGCCGCTCCCATTCCTCGCCCGTCAACTTACCGGTCAAAGCGAGGGGCGAGAGCCGGGCGGCGTGAAGAATCTCGTCCGAGTACGCGTTCCCGACGCCGCTGACGATGCGGGGATCCGTCAATGCCCGCTTCAGAGTCCGGTTCTCATGGATCAGCGCGGCGCGGAAGCCTGCCAGATCGGCCGTGAGAACGTCTATGCCTCCCGGGTCCATTGCCAGCAGGCCGCGCTCGCCCGCCACCACGTGGAGCGATGCCCTCCGCTTGCTGCCGGCCTCCGTAAGCGTGAGCGAGCCCGGCGGGAAATCGAAAGCCGCCAGGTTCTCCCGCCCCTTGAGGGCCGCGTGGGCAGGCTTCCAATGCAGGCGGCCGGCGATCATCAGGTGCAGCACCAGCCAGAGGTCGCCATCCAGGCCGATCGCGATACGCTTTCCCACTCGCCGCAGCTCGCGCACAGTTCTTCCCGCCGCTTCCGAGAGCGCCGGCGTGGTGGTCCGAAGCAGAAACGGGCTTACAAGCCGCACGCCTTCGAGCGGCAGCCCCATCACGCGCGATTCCAGCGCCGCAATGTAAGCCGCGATGTCCGGCAGTTCGGGCATACTTCCCCAGCTTGCACGGCCCCGGCCGATTTCGCAAGGCCTATGGGAAGCCCGTACGAAGGGGAAGGAACCGAACCTTCCCCGGCTTCGAGTTCGCGTCGCGGACTCCCGCGCCACGGCCGCGCTGACGAGGACTCCGGAACCCCGGTCACGTCTCCGGTGGGCGCGCTATTGCCGAACCGAAGGCGACTCGCAACGAGTAATCCGGCCAGCTTCCCCGAAGGCCGTATTTGTGGACCGCGAGCGGCAACACGTGCAGGATGCCCCCAAGGTACCGCGCGGCTCATTTCTTCCGACGGATGTAATGCTTGTCGAATTCCTGAAAGACGTTAGCATTATAGAGGCGCTGACACGCCCCTTGGGGTTTGGTGGGATTGAGCGGATGAGGAAAGCAGAACTTTCGTTCTGCCTCAAGAGCCCGGCGTATCTTGTGATATTTGGCGTTCATCACAAAGTCTGAATACCTCTCATGGAGGGCGGCCGTGAGTAGGTCATAGGTAAATGGGAAGTTTTTCAGAATATCTTCTTGCCGTATTGCGATCGCCGGTGCGCTCGGATCATCTGTGTATCTGAACTCGACGGCTGCGGCGTCCTTGCCTCTAACAAGCTTCGTCTCGATGTGCAACGCTACGCGCTGGTCGCCCGCGTCCCCGGTGTCAGCCGCCTCGCGGGCGTCGAGGTAGGTTAACAATTTCTGTATCTGGATAGGATAGTCCGCACGCGTAGCCGGCTCCGCCGCCTCGAAGCCATGGAAGAACGAGATCGGCATCAAAAAGAAATTGTATTGAGACAGGTCCAACTTGAACCAAGCGGACGCAAGCAAGAGGTAGTTCCGCAGTGACGCCGTGCCGATTTCCTGCACGCGCCTGGCGATGTACAAGTCCTTATTGATCAGGTGGGCCGCGTTGTCGCGAATCTCGATGAGTGAGAGCAGGTTCTCCTGGGCCGCTTTCTCAAGGCCGAACTTTTTGTCGGTCACCATCGCGGCGGCGAGATAGGTTAGGCCGACCGAAGTCGGATTGCCGCTGCGGTTCTCCTTGGGCTTCTGCCCTCCAGATTTGTCCTTCACCATCTCATACAGGGACTCGATCGCTTCCCCGTTTTCAGCCAGCCACTTTGCCTTAAGCAGCAACTCCCAGGCATTCGTCATCAGCAGTGAGAAAGCCTCCTCCCGGTAAGAAAAGCTGGGCTTGTTGTAAATTTCGATTGCGGCGACGGCAGCCTGGACGGATTTGGCGGCGAGGTCGGCGCTTAGCGGCATGCCCACAATGGTAAACCATTGGAGCGGGGCGCCATGTGTCAGTTGTCTTCAGGCTTCCAAGCCTATAGCCTTCCTGCAGGCTTCGTGCATCACCTTCATGACGAAGATTCGTCAGAAGAAATCGTGGGTAGACTCCGGCTCGGGGAGCTTGCCAAGTGAGTGATAGAGAGCGAGTTGGAGGACGCGGTAGGTGCGAAAACCGTAGGATTTTCTCATGGTGACTTTCGCCTTGTTGTTCAGGCCCTCGACGACGCCGCTGGAAAGCAGTTTTTGAGCGCGGAAGCAGTTAAGAATGAGTTCGCGATGGTTACGCAGGGAGCGGGCGATTTTCTTCATGGGTCCGATGCGGGATCGCATGGTTTGGCGGCACCACTCGTCGAGGAACTTGCCGGCCCAGGCCGGTGAGTTGTAGTCCCAGAGCTGCTGGATGGCTTCCTTGAGAAGGTAGGCGCGGACGGTCTTGAGGTTGTATCGGAGCAAATCGCGGAGCCGGAAACGCTGTTCGCTCTGGAGATTCTCATAGCGTTTGAGCAGCAGCCAGCGGGATTTCTTAAGGATTGGGTCGCGCCCCTCGCGCTTCATGCGGTCGGTTTCCTCGGCGCGAACCTTGTCGAGCGCCTTGTTCATGTTGGAGACGATGTGGAAGCGGTCGAGGATATGCAGAGCCTCGGAACATCTTTCGCGGATGAGTTTCAGGTACGGTTCCCACATATCGGAGCAGACGAAGCAGATGTTGGATATGACCTCCTGGCCCATGGCGGTAAAGAATCCTTCGAAGGACTCGATGGTCCGTTCCTTGCCCACCCAGAGCAGACGGGTGACGCCGATGTCAATCTGGTACACCAGCGTCAGATACTTGTGGCCTTTGGCGTATTGGATTTCGTCAACGCCGATGGCGTCGATCTGGCCCAGCGTCCGGTGCTCCAGCCCCCAGGTGACGACGTGCTCGACCGCATCGAAAACCCTGTCCCAGGAAGTACGAAATGCTTCGGCGGTCTCTTTCCACGAAAGTCGGCGTGCCCAACGGGCCAGGAAGAGCATATAGGCTTTGGTCAGCGTGCGCTTGCCATCGCCCCAGGGAACTTCTTCAACGATGACGGAGCCGCAGCGGCGGCAATCGACACGGCGCATGGCGTACAGCAGAAAGACGAAAGATCCCCAAAGTGGAATGAATTCAAATCGCCGTTCGGCGAGTTGATCGTAGCCGCGCGCCGGTAGATGGCAGCGCGAGCAGATCGCGGCCGAGCCCTTGCGCGTTCGCACGGACACCTCGATGCTCTTGTGATCCAGACTGAATGTGGCGCGAGCATAGACAAATCCTCGGAAGCGATGACAGCGGTTTAGAATCGTAATGAGATCCATGGCGCGGAAGCCAGCGGCGGCGAAAACCTCTACGATAAACCGCTCCCAGGCGTAACTCGCGTTTCGACCCTGATAACCGTGCCCCTTCGGGAAATCGTCCAGGATCGCAATGGAAAGACTCTGAGAGGAGCACGTTGAATCACGGCGGGCGGCCCGGGATCGGTAAACGCTGGGCGACTAGGGGCGCACCGCCGACACAAGTGGAAGTTAGCAGACCCGCTCAACGGTATCGGTATAACTGGACACGAAGGACGGTGTAACGCTCGCCGAATGGCAGCCGGACGTTTCGCCCGTGGCCGGTGTCGTCGCCGCTCAATATCCGGCCGGGCGTCCATTGACCCTTCGCATAGCTTCCCTCCACGACCCGCGCGAGTCCGACAATCGGCAGGCCCGGTGTACCGCTGCCAAAAACGATGGTCAGACCACGACCCGCCAACACGTATTCATCCGGCCCCGTGGCAAGAATGAGACCGGAGGCGTAATCCACCGGCTGAGCCGCGGTCGAGCCCGAGGGCGATGGAGAGGACTGCGGTGCCCCCCCGCGTCCGCGCGCGTAAGAGACATCGAGGGTGTAGTCGCCAAGTTCGATCTTCCGCGTCGGGTTCTGCGGGTCCAGGACGACACCGGCAATGGTCCCCTTGGCCTGGCTCTCCAGGATCAAGGGCGCCAATTGCGATAGCAGTTCGTAACTGCGGCTGAGTTGCTCCACCACGGGCGCCTGCAAGTTCTCAATTCCGAATGGGGAGAAACCCATCGCGTTGTGCTGGCCCACCGCGTAGAGCAGGTTCGCCGCGGCCGTCGCATCGCCCCGAATCTCGGGAAAAAACAGCGGATTCCCTGCCACTGCGTAGCGAGCGCACCAATCGGCGAAGCCTCCACCCCAGATGTCCGGGGAGTAGACGTCCACGGCCGGTGCGGCGGCGCGCCACAGGTCGAACAGGTGAGGCAGGGGTCCGCCGCTCGGATACTCGCCCGGATTGGGGCGCCGCGGATCGATCAAGCCAGCATCCACGAACGTTGGAAGTGGGTGTTCGGCTTTGCCGGCTTCGGCCAGTTTGCCCGTATATCTGGCAAAGAACCACGCCATGAAGATGTCGTCAGTTGCTGGGCCCTTACCGAAGACCTCCTCCCATGTGCCGGAGCTTCTGAACCCCCCGGCCTCCCAGACCTTTCGAAACTCAGGGACGAGCGTGTCTTTGTGCTTCTGGAGGTAACCCATCAGTTCTTCAGGGACGGCTCGCGTGAACGCCTGATTGGCCCTCTGGGAGCGTTCTCGCGAATCTCCCAGAAAGCCCACCTCATTCAGCACCTGCATCATGATGACCGTGCGCGTTTGCCCGTCCACTTCGCGGAGGTGTCGCAAAAGCGCGCGATACGCCTTGGCATCCGCGTTCAGGGTCGCGTCGTCCAGGACGGAGAGCACTTCCATGCTCTTGCCGCTCTTGTCCGGAACTCGCGGGAACCGCGTCTGATCTTTCTTCAGCCAGACAGGCGCATAACATGAGATTGAGTCCTTCCAGGCTCCGAACCAGAGGAAGACGAGACGCAGGTTGTTGCGCCGCGCCTCCTGGATCAAGCCGTCCACAACTCTGAAGTCGAACTTGCTCTCCTCGGGCTCGATCCAGTCCCATGCCACAGGAGCGAGGACCGTGTTGAGGTTCATCTTCCTCAGCCGAGGCCAGATTGGTTGCATGTACTGCAGACTGGAGGACGTGTTGTTTCCGAGTTCCCCGGCCAGCAGCAGCATGGGCCTGCCGTCCACGATCAACTGGGTGGCGGAGCCACGCTTTTCCAGATGGGGGATCGGCACGTCGCGCTTCTGCTGCGGGAGAGCAGCCGCGAGTCCGAGCGCAAAGAGCACCACACTGCAACTCCGTAGTCTGAGTATCATCTAAACACCTAATTTAGATGTAGTATATTCCTTCCGACCGCCCATTTTCATGTCGACCGCGAAGTGCCGCTAATCCGAGTCTGCCCGCCCGCGAACGGGGCGAATCGGAAACCAATCACCTGGCCGAAAAACGTTGCTGACATGTGGCAGGCCATCCGCTAGATCACCCCTGACGCCGTAGCGTTTACCGGGGAGGTCCAACTGGTTCGAAAGACAACTGGCTAGGAAAAGAGCCAAAGGACCTCACCATCCGGCAGTGGGTTCCGGCGGGTAACCGGGCCCACCTTCCCCGGCACCCTTCGACCGTTTCAGTGACCCACAGATTCCTCCGACGAGGCATGACGAAGATCGCGCGGTCAATACGGATACCGATCGTGCGCATCTTCTCGTGAAGATAACGCCATTCAACGAAGGCGTTCGATAGCTCTGCGACGCATGTGCTGAGATCTGGGTTACCTGCTGGAGGGAACTCCAAACGACAAGCTGGCAGTACCGCGCCTATGTCGCTGTGGGCCGCGGCGGGGAGCGAGCCGAGCAGCTTGAGCAGGTCGTGGCCCTTAAGGATGGTGCCGTGACTCCTCGCCAGCGTTTTCAGATAGAGCTCTATGCTGAATGCGCTATTAACCACGAACGGGGCAACATCAAAAACGTTCCACGGGCGATGCAGCAAACCCTTCTTGTGCAGGTGCGACGCTGTCGTTGCGAAGGAAAGCGCTTGGCGGAACATCGTCTTGACCGGGTCCGGCTTCTGGTAGAGTCCTTTATTCTTGAGGAATTGAATGGTAAGCGCGGCGTCCTTCTCGAAGTCGCCGGTTACCTCCATCTCGCCTACCACGATGCCATTCAGAACCAATTCGGTTGTGCGCCGCTCTTCTTCCCCCATGCCCATCATCATTACAGGGCTTCCTCAGGTTTGCAACGTGGGCATGCTGTGCTGTGAATCCCATCCTTCATCCTCGTCACGCCCAGTCAGTTTGGGTGACCGCCGAGGATCGGCTCGCCGACGCATTTAGCCGTATCACGCGATCCGTAGATGTGCAAAATCGACGCTGCCTGGAAGTCCCCATCTGGGAAGCTGGCCCGATTAGGAACGCCAAGCGCCCTCCGATCCCGTAGCGCTGCATGAGACTGAGGCTGTGGCACGCGCTGTCGATCCCGGAACATCTGGTGGTCTCAGAGATCTTCCGGACGAAGCCCGGTATCCTTTGCGATCTTTGCCAGTGCTGCCGGCCCGACTTCCTCATTGGCGTGAAGCAGAACGTGAAGTTTCGCCACCTGGGCTTTTGCAGCTTCCTGTGAGAGCCGACCTGCTTCTTTAATGTCCACCCCAACCTGGCCAGCGCCGCGTAGACGCGCCTGGCTTTTGTGGAACTCCAGGTGCTCACGCCGCAAACAGGACCCGCAGGGGTTGTGGTAGTTCCTCGCCGCTCTCCATCATGTCAGCGAGCACCTGAAGGGCGATCGCCTTCGCCTTCCGGAGAGCGGATTCCTCCGTGTCGCCGTAGGCCATCACGCCTGGTAGTTCGGGAACAGAGGCCAGGAATCTCCCATCCTCTTCGCGGTCGATCTCAATCTGCAAAGGTTGGATCTCAACCATAGTCACCCACGGTGATTCTAACGGAAACCGAGCCGGCTTGCACCGTGTCTCGGCATCAGGGAGCGCCACAGGCGAACACTATCGGGAACTATCCCTACCCGCGCCCTCATCCAGCCGCTTCACAGTTTGGCCCACTCCGGAACCGCCTCGCTCCGCCACACCACCACACCCGCGTCTGCCACCAGGATGAGGCGATGGCCGTCTCCGGAGTTGTCATAGAACTTGGCTGTGTCTGTCAACCGCAACGCCAGCGCGGCATTCGCGATGCTCCTGACGTACCGGCGCCTTACATCGGCATCCGGAATGAAATGGCCTCCGCGCGCCGCCCGATTCCGTACGCGTGTGATACATCGGTCCGGGCTGTCCAGCCCAACAAATACCAGGTGGATCTCATACCCGCGGGATCTGGCTTGGCGGATCAGGTCCACCCTGTTGCGGCTGGAAAGAGTCGTCTCCACCGCAAAACTCACCCCCCTATCGAGATACACCGCCGTTCGCCTCAAGACTTCCCTTCAGGCGGCGATGGCCGCGGCGGACGGATTCAACGGATTCAAACCGCGGGCTATCGCATCGGGATCCAGCAGCCGCCCGCGGCCCTCGAAATCGGCGGATCGCGTGAGTGTGGACTTTCCAGAGCCGTTCGGCCCTGCGATTATCGTGAGGGTGGGCACGCTGCCTCAGGCGGCATGCGCCGTCAATTCGCGGATGACTTCGTAGTTTTCGCCGGAAGGCGCGCCCGGTACCCAGCGGATCTCGAATCTTCGGCCATCAGGGTACTGCATCACGTTGAGACCGTCGGCGTCGCGATAGAAGACCGGAAGCCCGGCCGCAAGCGTATCGAGGAAGGCTTGGTGGCCCGCCGCCCGCACCGCCTCATCGAATTCCTTGCTGCCGAAATCGTAGGCTACAGGCATACCTAATTATAGACACCAGCCGCCCGATGCTTCCTGGTCGCGTCGTGCCGGTCCCCAGAGCCAGTTTTCGGTCACAACTAATTTCACGAACAACCCCCATCTCTTCATCACCCGGCCCCGCCGAATTTCAGACTCAAGCCCCTCCTCATGCGATCCTCAAGGCGGAGGGCCATACCAACGTGCCGCGCTCACAACATGCCGTGTCCCCGGAACGGCCCGATCATGACACCGCCGCACCATCGATGACTTCTATCGGCCGCAAAGCCCCGCAAGCAAGAATTGCGAAACGAAGCCAATCCCATTTTCGGACACCCGGCAAGCGCGCGAGCGAGATTTACGAAACGAACCCAATTTCGACCCCAACCCGAACAAAATGAAGCCACTTGCACACTCTGCAAAACGAACCCAATTCCCGCCTGGCCCCCGGCGCGGGACCCATGCGGGCTCGCACCAAACTGGTAGAAACCGCCGTGCCCGCCTCAAGGGGCTTATGAGAATCCTCCGCTGCGGTCCACACCACTGGAGCCAGTCGGCCGGGTGCCCAGCCGGTGTCGCCTCAGAGCTTGTCGATGGTCTAAGAGTCCAGCCGTCAATGACTCGCGGCGGCGGCACTCGCGGCGACTGTCGTCGCGGCCGGCGCATTGCTTACGAATGCCACGCCGACGTGCGGAGGCAGCCCCAGGGTCATGTCGATCTCCACCCCCTTGAAGGGGAGGTCGCCGACCTCTTGTTTGATGTTATAAGCTGTCTGCAACCCCTTGAGCGCGGCAACCAGGGTCTTGTTTCCCTGGTTCTTCTCGATGAGGTCTTTTATTTTCATCACGTCGACGGTGTCAGTCGACGCAATCAGCTTGGCTCCGATTTCCGGCAGCAACCCCATGCCCACCCGCAGGTCCTTCACGGTGAATCCCAGAGCGCGCATCGTGGGGAGGGCCGCATTGAACTCGTCAACCAATGCGCCGGCCGCGTCGGCCGCAGTTCCGGCCAACTCCTGCGCTTTGCCCATCAGGTCCTTAAATGGCATCCCAAATCTCCTTCTCGGGCCAGGACAAATTGAAAACCCCGTCATCCAGCCCAGTTTGGATTAAGCGTAGACTAAATTGAGCAAGAGTACAAGCGCCTCCCACCTCCTATGAGAATCCTCGCGCTCACCGCCGGCGCCGCGCGAATGTATTGCGGCAGTTGCCTCCGCGACAACACCCTCGCCGCGGAACTCAAGCGGCAGGGCCACCACGTCACCTTGCTCCCCCTCTACACCCCCACCCGCACCGATGAGCCCAACGTCAGCGAGCCGCAGGTCTTTCTCAACGGCATCAGCGTGTGCCTCTGCCAGGAGGCGGCGTTCTTCCGCCGGCCGCGCCCGCTCCTCGACCGCCTATGGGACGCCCCCTGGATGCTCCATCTGGCCTCCCAAACTTCCATCCGCGTCAACCCGCATTCGCTCGGCGCCATGACGGTTTCCATGCTGCGCGGCGAGTCGGGCTATCAGCTCAAGGACATTCGCAAGCTCACCACCTTCCTCCGCACCGCGGAACCGCCCGACATCGCGACCCTGCCTAACTCTCTCCTCATCGGCCTGGCCCGGCCCATCCGCGACGCGCTCGACCGGCCGGTCGCTTGCACCTTGCAGGGCGAGGAACTCTTCCTCAACCAGTTACTGGAGCCGTACCGCTCGCAGGCGCTGGAACTGATCGGCGCCAAGGTTGAGGATGTCGATGGCTTCGTCGCAGTCA
>Ga0265316_10001286_pt1 | contig 26996 bp, 21 predicted proteins | sample 4522metaG_FD_202092 | JGI IMG/M metagenome (GOLD analysis project Ga0265316, IMG submission 202092) | Rhizosphere microbial communities from Carex aquatilis grown in University of Washington, Seatle, WA, United States - 4-5-22 metaG | ecosystem: Host-associated > Plants > Roots > Rhizosphere >... | reverse complement strand
CTCATATTAAGATATATTGTTGTTACTTATAGCAGCGCGCGCAACCAATTAAATCTCTCAAAATCTAGAATGAGAGATAACTTAAACCCTGATTATTAACACTAGTCAGGGTATTTTTTATGTGCCCATGTGTCAAAGAGTTGGGGCGTTATTTTTACCACGGTTTCTTTACCGATTGTTTTAGATTTTAATTCCTTACTAGGTTCGCTAAAAACAGCCAAAATATGAGGGTTGCTTAAAACTCGGTTTTGTAATTATACCTTGAAAGCCATCTATTTATAGGTTATACTTAAGTTGATATTTGAGGTTTATAAAGAATAATAAATCCGGTAGTTCTGATTTAAAAGGTTTTCAGAATTGCCACGGTAAAAAAGAAGCCGGATTGACGAAATAAGTCTATCTCGGCTTTTTTATTTATTGATAATAAAGAGATTTTAAAAGGAGTATTGAAATGCAAAGAATCCTATCTTTAATTTTAAGCTTCGGTTTATTATTCCAACAGGTAGGCTTTGCTCAGGTTGCGGCAGAGCGAAATATTTCAAATTACCTTTCCGGGATCGGCAATAACCTAGTGCAGGATAAGTTTAGGCCCGCGCACCTGCGGTATTTCTCTTATGACAATTTGAATGATAATTTTAAGGTTCTTCTGGACAAAGGTGATCTTAAAAACTTAAAAACCCCGGAACTGGAGAGCTCAACTAAGACGTTATTAAGCTACTTTTTAGTAGGTGTAACCCTCCCTGATAGTATGTTTTGGGTAAACCTTAGGCCAGATACCGAAGATCAGATTATTGACCCGTACCTAGAGAAGACTGATATAGGTAAGATTATGCTTGAGGCAGACCTGCAGCTTAAGAAAGACACAGCCGCAATGACCTCTCCGGCTACCCCTGAAGGAAGGAAATACTGGGATAAGCTCTATAAGAAGGCAGGAGAGCTCTACGGGCTTGATAATGTAACTATTCCAACCTTAACCCGTCCTTGGATAGTGCCGGGCGAGATAATCATCCGCGAAAACCAAGCCCATGAGAGTGCCTATGTCTACAAGGCGACTCTCAAAGTAATGTTAGAGCAGGATTATCTTAAAGGTTCTGCTACCTATAGCTTTAAAGATGAGCGCGCCAAAGCTCTTAATGAATACTCCTCTCAACTTATCAGAGAACTCATCATCCCTAAGCTTACCAAGGAAGTAAACTCAAACAAGAGATATGCAAATCTAAGGCAAGTCTACTACTCTCTTATATTATCCCGCTGGTTTAAGCTGCGTTTTACCGGAAAAAGCGGCACCTACTCCCAGCTTATCAATACCAGTAACCTTACCAATCTAATCTCCCAAGAACCCTGGTCAAAGACTACTTACTTTAAAGAATACCAAAAGTCCTTTAAAGATGGTGAATACAACATACAAGAACCAGTCTATACTCCTACAGGTCAGGTGATAAGAAGTTATTTTAGCGGTGGAGAGGATCTGACCGGAAGGACAATGGCCATACCAACTGCAAGTAGCTCTCTAGCTAATGGAATAATCGGCATGTTTAGAGGTAATGTAGCGCTTCCTTCAATACCAGGATTAATAACTATGCAAGGCAAGGGGACGGGTCCTCTTAGCGCAAGCTTGCCGATTACAAGTTCTAGTACAGAATTAGCCAGCTCGCCGGTGGTAAACAAAGATCTGCAAATTAAATGGCTGATTGAACAGCTGAAGTTGACAGCTTTTCCTGAAGATGGACATTCGCGAGCCATCGCCCGCACAGCCTTACTGCAGGCAGGAGTAGACAAAGATCTACAAATTGAACAGCTGAAGTTTACAGCCTCTAGCGGAGATAAAGATTCGCGAGCCATCGCCCGCACAGCCTTACTGCAGGCAGGAGTAGATAAAGATCTACAAATTGAACGGCTAAGTTTGACAGCCTCTACTGGAGAAGGACATTCGCGAGCCATCGCCCGCACAGCCTTACTGCAGGCAGGAGTAGACAAAGATCTACAAATTGAACGGCTGAAGTTGATAGCTTCTACTGGAGAAGGACATTCGCGAGCCATCGCCCGCGCAGCCTTACTGCAGGCAGGAGTAGATAAAGATCTACAAATTGAACGGCTGAGTTTGGCAGCCTCTAGCGGAGATAGATATTCGCAAGTCATCGCCCATGCAGCCTTATTAAGGTACGCTATCGTAGAAGAAGCAGGCGTCTCCAGTCCATTAGTCGCGGACGAAAGCGCCCGCTCGCCGGTGGTAGAAGATGAAGCAAAATATCAAGAGCTCCTTAAGATGTCAAGGTATTATGAGGTTATCAAGGCTGACGCATCAGTTGGGTTCTTTGAGGGAGAGAAATTTGAACTAAGCCAAGATGGCTTTAATAATGTTTTCAAAGCAATAGATATGATTGTAGAGCAGATAAAAGAAAGAATTGCTAGCCCGGATGCCAAAGGTTTTATTACTAAATTGGTGAGTATCCTTGAAGATTTAACTCATTTGGAAGTATCCGTTGGTACTGTTGGAACGACTCAAGATCGCCATTGGGTTACAATATCCCATAACGATAACCGTCATGATTGTGCCGAGCCTGTGAGAATAAAGGCAAAAGAGGCACTTGATCAGGTTAATCAGCTCCTTAAACAACAAGGAATGGAAGTTTCGAGCTCTCCCCTTAAAAAAGGCGGTATCGACTTCCGTGTTCTACCTATGAGTATTCAGCCTATGGGAAGTTTCAGCGGGTTGAATTTTAAGCTGCCGCAACTAAGCCAGGTCGAACTTCGACAAATCAATCTTGATTCAGAAATGCAGCAGATCAGAAAGATGATACAATCCGGGATTATGCCTTCAGGAGAAAGGCTTAAAGAACTAGTTGCAGCCTGTGTTCAGAAAGGCGAAATCAATTCCTATGCTGATGGCTTATTACTTTTTTTAGTAGATACCTTAAAGATGGAAGAGGAAAATGCCAGTGAGAGTTCCACTGAGTTAAAGGAAGCTTTGGTAATTGTTGATTCGCAGAGTTAAAAGATATTGCTTAAAGTAATAGTCTAAGTAATATACCATTATAACTAATTCTACAATGGGGTTGGACTTAACCGTTCAGCCCTTTTTTATTGAAAAATAGTTAGTTAGATTTAGTCTGGCTTGGAGGGTTTTAGGGGAACCCTCATATTAAGATATATTGTTGTTACTTATAGCAGCGCGCGCAACCAATTAAATCTCTCAAAATCTAGAATGAGAGATAACTTAAACCCTGATTATTAATACTAGTCAGGGTATTTTTTATGTGCCCATATGTCAAAGAGTTGGGTAATTATTTCTTAATTTTTTATTGGGTTAGAAAAATAAGCAAAATTAACCCGCCAGGGTGTCTCTTTTTAAGGTGCATAATGGATATTAAAATGCGGCGGATAATTATCTTGTGCTGATAAATACTCAAGAGTATAATTATAGTCAATTAATAAACATAACAAATTAGAATTAAATTTATATGAATATCGAAAAGGCAAGAAAAGTTGATTATTGGATAGGGATTTTTCTATGTTTTCTTCTAAGTGGCCTGAACCATGTCCGCAAGGCACTGCGTTTTAAAAGAAACGAAATTAAACCGGTCAGGAAAATAGCTTTTATAAAACTGGCTGAGTTAGGGGCGATTATTTTAGCCTATCCGCTTATTAATTGTGTTAAAAATGAGTATCCCTCGGCGGATATTTTTTTTGTGACATTCGATAAAAATAAGGGGATTTTTAAACTATTAGGCCAAATAATCCCTCAGGGGAATATCTTGGTAATTCGTGAATCTCCGGCCCTTTTTGTTTTAGATACTTTAACAGCTGTCAGAAGGTTATCTAAAGAAAGAATAGATATTGTTTTTGATTTAGAATTCTTTTCTCGTTTTTCGACTATCTTTTCATATCTAAGCGGAGGTGTAAAAAGAATAGGTTTTTATGGTTATACTTTTGAAGGTTTATACAGGGGTAACCTTTTAACACATAAAATACAATTTAACCCCTTAAGCCATATAACCAAGAATTACTTATCCTTATGCCAGGCAGTTAAGCAAGAAGAAAAAGATACGCCGCAGCTGGAGGAGGATATTAATGATATTGAATTAACTTTTCCCAGGTACATGCCAGATGAAAAGATGCAAAAGCGGATGCTTGGCAAATTGAAAGATTCAGGGGTTGATTTAAAAGAGAATAAGCTATTTCTTATTAATCCCGGAGAAGGTGTTTTACCTTTAAGGGAATGGCCAGTAGATAATTTTATCGCCCTATCAAAGCTTATCCTGGAAAATAAGGATAATTACATAGGTATAATAGGCACAAAAGGCGCAACTAGGAAAGCAGATTTAATTTTGGGAGCGCTAAAAAACCCTCGATGCGTTACCTTGGTTAACCAGACAGAATTAGATGAGCTTCTAGAGCTTTTTAGTATCGCGGATATTTTAGTTTCTAATGATTGTGGATTGGCGCATTTGGCGATGCTTACTCCGATAAAAGAATTTGTAATCTTTGGGCCAGAGAGCCCGCAGGTTTTTGGCCCTCTTACAGAAAATAATTATACTATTTACTCGCGCTGGCCTTGTTCGCCTTGTCTCTCAGTATTAAATCATAGAAACTCAGCATGCAAAAATAACCAGTGCTTAAAATGTATTAAACCGGAAGACGTATACAATTTTATTTTAAGCAATACTAAGTTAGGTAAACCTAAAGAACGGTAAGCGTTTGTTTTTAACGACTGTTACCGAATGATGATGACAATTGCCGGGTATCAGATAGATAAAAAAGAGTTGCTGCTGATCTTGCTTATTTTTACCATTTCCCTGTTTTTTCGGTTATTCTATTTTATTGATTATAAAAACACAATAGTGTTTCCGATGTTGGCCGCCTCAGATGGGGATTTTTATTGCCAAAGGGCCATGGAAATTGTTGGTGGTGACATTTTCCCGGCTCAAGCTTTTGTAAAATGGCCTTTCTATGCATATTTTCTCGCCTTTTTGTTTAAGATATCCGCGAACAATATTATTCTGGTATATATGCTGCAGTTTTTGCTGGGGGCATTCAATTCCGTACTCCTTTATTTTATTACCAGGAGATTATTCAATAAACCCACCGGTTTTATCGCTGGTTTATTATATGCATCATATGGCCTGTTCATTTTTTACGAAGGGCTGCTGATATATACCACGCTTTCTTTGTTCCTGAACTTGTTATTCTTCCTGTTGATTTTACGCCTGAAAGATGATTCTGCGCTCAAAGGGTTATTCTGGCTTGGTATATTACTGGGCGTATGTACCTTAACTCAGGGTAATATCATTATTTTCGGATTGCCGGCGGCGACCTGGATCATTTGGCGTAAAAGCGCGGGGTTGAGAAAATTTATTTTTAATTTCCTTACTTTCAGCATAGGTTTGGCGTTAATCCTGGGGATGCTGGTTTTGCGAAGTTATATAGTAGATAAAAACTTGGCTTTACTTACAGGAAATACCGGTTTAAATTTCTATATAGGAAACAATGCTGAATCCAGTGGGACATTGAGCTGGCCGGGGGGTCTTAATTTTACCGCTGAGGGTATGTTGCGCGATGCCAGGGCTATTGCCCAGTTGAGTGCAGGCAAGGATCTTTCGTCTGCGCAGGTATCGGGGATATGGTTTAATAAAGCGATGGATTTCATCAGAAGCAAGCCCGTAGATTATTTAAATCTTATGTTGAAGAAAACAGTTTATTTATTCCGCCCGGGAGAGCTCATTTTTGAGCCAGAGTACGCTACTGTTTCCGGGGAAATCCGGGTTCTTAAGACAATGTTTACTGATCTATACTTTATTATGCCTTTTGCGCTTTTAGGGATATTTTTGAATCTAAAAAATATTCGCAAGCTTGCCTTTCTTTATTTTGCTTTTGTAACCCTGGCAGCCAGCATTATTTTATTTTTTGTACAGACTAAATTCCGGATTATGTTAGCTCCTTTTTTGATCACTTTTGCCGCCAGCGCGATCTACGCTATCGTTAATGCCGTTAGAAATAAGAAAATTGTAGCATCTATATTTTTATTGCTAAGTTTAATTCTATTGTTCATTTTGTTAAACTTGTCGCCTAAGCGGATAATGCCCCGGGACGAGCAGCAGAGTCAAGTTGATTTCCGCTATCATTTTTCCAAAGCCATTGGTTATGAAAAGACGGCGGATTATTCCGCGGCTTTAATCGAGTTGAATGCGGCCAGCCGGATTCAACCTTCCAACCACAATGTTATCTATGCCCTCGGGGTGATGTATTATAACCTTGGCCGTCTGGCTGAGGCAGAAGAAAAATTCAAACAGGCTATAGCCCTTTACCCCTTTTTTGTAGAAGCTTATTATAATCTGGGGTTTCTATATAATCAAACTCAGCGTTTTGATGAAGCTATCGGAGTTTTAAAGAAAACCGTGTTTCTGGAAAAAGATGATCTACCTGCGCATTTTGAGTTAAGAAGAGCCTATAAAGCTAAGGGTATGTTTAGAGAAGCAGGGCAGGAATTGAATTATATTCTTGAAAAGACAAAAAGCCGACCTGCCGACAGGAAGGCGATAGAGAAGGCCCTAGCCGATCTGTCCAGGACATGATAGAGGAAAGAAAAAGACAAAAAGATAGCGCCCTAAGCAGAATAAATTAACCTTAAAAAGGTCTGTATTCTTTGTGTCGGGCTGGCGACCGGTGCAAAAAATATAACTGGTTTCTAAAAGTAAGAAAAAACAGGCTTTTAAAAGATAGCAGTCAAGATTTTATTACTTCAAACTATCTTTTTCTCTCCGTATAATCAAAACCCAAATTGTTATGGTCATTAAGATAGAATTATCCCTCAAATTATCCTCTTCCTGATAAGGCCTTAAAGTTTTACCCCCGGTAATAATGCTTAATTATTCCTCCCAGTTTTGTTTGACACTTAATCTTTCCGGTGTATATTCTAATGGTTGATTATTCATGGAGGAATGCGGTCGTGTTGAATTGTAATATTGCACATATTCGCTGATAAGGTATCTTAAATGACGTTCATCGAAGACAACGAACCGATTCAGGCATTCTCGCTTAACTGTACCTACTCAACTTTCAGCGTGAGCATTCAAGTTGGGCGACATAAAAGGCGTCTTCTGTATGGTAAACTCTTCTTTTTCAAATGCTTCATCGAATTTCCTTGAATATTTAGTATCTCTATAACGGATTAATACCTTTTTAACCTCCCTACGTCATTTAGGGAAGGCAGGAGGAGTTGAGCTTGTTCATTTACCCATTCCTGGTCAGGATATGGGGTTAATCCTGCGTTATCTTTCCTATAAAAGATATGAGTTCGCTGAAGATATTCTTTTGTGCTGTTTCCCAGCAGTTTTTCATGATACTTCTCCTTCAAGTTAGTGGCCCTTAAGCTAAATCCATTGAAAGCTCGGTATCAAAAGAGTATAATAACATATAAATTTATTTCATCATATTGACGGACATATTTTTTGCATCTTGCAGTAAATCTGCGAAGAGATCTTAGGTTTTATATCTAAGCTGGGATTGTTATAAAATGCCTTTTAAATCAAAATCACAAATGGCTTACCTTTACGCTAACCATCCTGATATTGCTAAGCGTTGGAGTAAGGAGTTTCCTAATCAGAACACCAAGAAATTGCCAGAGCACGTTAAGAAGTCAAAAGCAAAGGAGAAGAAATAATGGAAAAGACAGCGTTATTGACAGCAGGTATTATTTTTCTTATTGTTTCTATCCTACATTTGTTAAGAGCACTGTCCAGGACAGAAGTAAAAATAGGAAATTATATAATGCCGATATGGCTCAGCGTGTTAGGATTTGTATTCCCTTTGCTATTATCACTGTGGATGTTTAGTCTTGTTAAAGGTTAACTTAATCCAATAACGGCTGTATTTGTCCTATTTACTATATAATTACTTGTTAGTATTACAATATAAGGAGGGTCTATGTTGATAAAAGATATAATGACAAAAAATGTTGTTACGGTTAGCTCTGAAATGGAGATTCATAAATTGGCGGAATTATTTATGAAGAAAAATATAAGTGGTGCGCCCGTAGTAGATAAGAGTGGAAAATTATTGGGAGTTGTGAAAGAAGAAGGCGTGATTTTTCAGGACAAAAAAGTACATCTGCCAACCTTTATCAATCTTTCTTTTGGGTTTCTCACTTTGGGAACTACGAGATACAATGAAGAAATAAAAAAGATCACAGGAAGTAAAGTATCCAGCATCATGGAAAAAGATATAGCAACTATTAATCCTAATACGGAAATAGAAGATGTTGCTACTTTAATGATTGAAAAGGAGATTTATTATCTCCCTGTGGTAGATAAAGATAAGTTAGTAGGTGTGATTACAAAGAAGGATATTGTTCGTGCTATTGCGAAAGGAAAGATCTAATCACAGAAAGAATATAATTATCTAATATTTGCACGGGCAGATAATTGTATTTAATATTTACATGGGAAGGAGCGGAGAATGGTTAATGCTCAAGAAACCAAAAAGAACAACACTAAGCCCAGATTTACAAGCGCTTTTAAAGATTTAATTATATTAGTTTTAATTACCATTTTTGTATTTGTTCTCTCTTATTTTTTCAATGTTTTCGTATTCCTTGTAGATTTTTTCCAAAAACATCCACATTCGATAACCTGGATAGATGAAATTATTACAGCCCTTTTGACTTTAAGTATTGGTTTTGCTATTTTTTCTTGGCGTAGATGGCGGGAACTAAAAAAGGAAACTGCCGAACGCTTAAGATTACAAGAAGAGCTTATTAAAATTGCAGAAACCAAAGCAGAAACAGAAAGAATTATTTGTAAACAACTTCATTGCGAAATTGAAGAGTATAAGAAAATAGAGCAAGATATCCTATCTCGTAAGGATAAGGTTAAAGAACAGGCAAAACCAAAACAGTAAGTTCACTAGTAAACTTTTAACATGAAAAGCAGGGTATTCATTAATTTTATATTTATTATTGTAGCAGCTTTTTTTGCGATTGTCCCTTCCTATGGCAAAGAAGATGTTTCTAGCTTGCCAGTTTTATTTGTTTTCTATTCTCCTGGATGCCATAATTGTATTCATATCAAAAATGAAATAATGCCGGATATTGAATTAAAGTTTAAGGACAAAATTGTCGTAGAATACCATGATATTGATAATATCGGAGATTATAAGTTGATGTTGAGCTTGGAAGAGAAATACCATGCTAAAATAAAGGATGTCTCTCCGATATTTTTCTTTGAAGGTAAGTTTTTGAATGGCGAGGGTGACGTTAAGGATAATTTAACGAAGCTTCTTAAAACGACGCCAATGTCTGATACTGATAGCCAAAAAAAGGCTTTGCCAGAGACAGACTTAATCAAGCGTTTCAGAAGTTTTACGCCTTTTGCCCTTATTGCCGTAGGACTAATTGACGGCATAAACCCTTGCGCGGTTACAGTTATTGTGTTCTTCATGTCTTTTCTGGCTTTCCAGGGTTATCGGAAGCGAGAAATAGTGGTCATTGGCTTGATTTTTATATTCTCGGTGTATCTGACATATGTCTTAATCGGTTTGGGAATCTTTCAGTTTCTATATAGGCTGCAGAGTTTCTGGTTACTCACAAAGATAATCAATATTACGGTTGGCGTTATTAGTATTATTTTTAGCATATATGCGCTATATGATTTTATTCAATACAAAAAGACAAAGTCAACTGATGATATGCTTTTATCTTTGCCTAAGGGCATAAAGAATCAGATACATAAGGTTATCGGAGTGCATTATAGGGCACATAATAAACCTCAAGAAGGTGCTTTTAAAAAACATCTTCTTGGCTTGGCCTTAAGTGCTCTGATTACCGGATTTTTAGTTTCAGTGCTGGAGGCAGTTTGTGTCGCCAAGATTTATCTACCTACCATAGTTTTTGTTTTAAAAACCACAACCCTTAAATTAAAAGCTTTATCTTATCTTTTGTTGTATAATCTGTTGTTTGTGTTACCATTATTTATAATATTTCTCTTTGCTCTTTTCGGTACGTCCTCTGAGCGTTTTTCCGCAATACTCAAAGGGCACCTTGGAACAATTAAGATATTAATGGGTATTATGTTTCTTGGTTTGGGCGTATTCTTGATTTTGCGGGCGTAGAGAGAAAATGTGTAGGCACCGACTAAGATATTTCTTTCTCGTATTTTTATACATATTTACTCTTTCCTGCTCTTAAAGAATCACCTCGCCGCCTTCAACCCGAGAATCCCATAAAAGTTATTTCACTACTAGCATGGCAAGGGATATGTTTTAGGAAAACAAGGCCTAACTGCGCTAATTGGTTATACCAAAGTTAAAACCTAAAGATTTGTATCTTAAGAGGCAATTGGGCAATCTAAAGAAGATATAGGTGAAGCTGGAGACAATCAATGAAAAAGCAAAAATTGTTTATTCCTGTTTTAATATTTATCGTAATGTTAATTCCAGCACTTTGTCTGGCAGATCTCGCTTATCAATTATGTGATGCGGCAATGGGTAATGATATTCAAAAAGTCAATGAACTAATAGTTAAAGGTGCTGATGTGAATGCAAAATCCCAAGATGGTTTGACGCCGTTAGAATGTGCAGTATGGAATGGTCACATAGGGCTTGTAAAGCTTCTGATAGCAAAGGGCGCAGACGTAAATGAAAAATTAAATAACAATGAAACAGCCTTGTCAATAGCTCAATCAAAAGCCTCGCCATATTACCCCCGCAATGAGATAATTAAATTACTTATACAAGCAGGAGCCAAAGAGGGTAAATAAAATTTTAGAAAATATCTATATATAGAAAAAAGGGGTAGCAATATTAAACAGATAATTTTTGCATTAGTTGCTCTGGTATTTGTTAGCTCATTATGTTTTACTCATCCGGTGTCAAGTTTGAATACTCAAGTGAACCCAAAACTAGGTGAAATTGAAACTTTTGTCGGAAAAGTTCTGTATTTATCTTTAGCTGATGCTACAAAAAAACAAAAACAGAGATTGGGGTTGAAGATGGAAAGGGGGTAAACTACAGCTTCATAGTTAATTCTATGACTACTATTTACGATAAAACTGGGAAGAAAACTGACCTAAGCGGAATAATTAATGGTAATAGGATTGCTATTGAATATAAATTCGATAGCATAAAAGCAAAATCTATCAAATTACTAGAATAAATATACCCATAAAACTATCGATGTAAAAAATATAATCGGCTCCTAGCAAAAATAAGAGTAATGTAATGTTTATATCCAGCAAAACCTATATTCATATGGAGAATTAAGGCATGGCTCATAAAGAAAAAGAATCTGCCGCAATCAGCTCTGTTATCGCAGCGTGCGGTCTGACGTTACTCAAGATTATCGTGGGTTTTGTAACTGGCAGCTTAGGAATTATTGCCGAGGCAGCTCATTCAGGATTGGATCTGGTTGCTGCTATTGTGACTGTTATTGCGGTGAAAATCTCAGGCAAACCAGCTGATAAGGATCATCGTTATGGCCATGGAAAGATTGAAAACCTTTCTGCTTTGTTTGAAACCTTTCTTTTATTGGTTACCTGTTTTTGGATTATTTCCGCAGCAGCGAAGCGGATAATGTCCGGACATATTGAAATTGACGTAAATATCTGGGCTTTCGGCGTAATGTTTATCTCGATTTTTGTTGATTTATCAAGATCAAGGATGCTTCATAAGGCTGCTCACAAATTCAATAGCCAGGCCTTGGAAGCTGACGCGCTTCATTTTAGAACAGATATCTGGAGTTCTTCTGTTGTTATCCTAGGACTTTTTTGTGTTAAGTTAAGCGACTGGTTGAAAGGGTACGAATTTTTGCATTATGCTGATACAGTCGCGGCTGTCATAGTTGGAGCTATTGTAATTTTTATCAGTATCAAATTGGGTATGAGGGCAGTCCGCGACCTTTTAGATTATACTCCTGAAGGACTTGAGGAGAAAATTATTATAGCCGTGGAGTCTTTGCCAGGCGTAATTGACTGTCACAATGTCAGGCTTCGTTTTTCGGGCCCACAACCGTTTGTCGATCTTCATGTGCTTGTTGATGGTAGCCGGCCGCTGAGAGAGGTTCATCGATTGACCGAAGACATTGAGCGGATCACCCAGCAATTTGTTACTAATGCAGATGTTACTGTTCACCCTGAGCCGGATTAATTGACAAAAATGTAAATTTCTCCATAGTAACCGCTACTTTTCTAAAGTGTAACTCTTTAAAATAATGACACACAGTATTTTTCTTATTTGTAAGTAGTTATAGATATTAAACCATCAAAAAATGTGACAAAACGACATAAAATATTTCTCTTATAGGTTAGGTCTAGTTCCTTGATATGTACTAAATTTCTTATATAATTAGCCTGTAAATATTAAGAGATATTGTTATTACCTATAGCAACGCACGCAAATTATTCTTACAGAGGAAAATTCATGAAGAGATTATATTGTTTATTCTCGGTGGCGGTAATCTTTTTATTTTCTATGAATCTCCTCTCTGCTCATGCCGCCACCCTTGCACTTAAGCCTTTAGGTAAGCCGCGTTTCTTACAGGGGCCCATTCTTGGAGTCTCTACCACGGCATTTTATGAACATCTTCTAGACGATCCGGTAAAAATAGCAGTTTTGAAAAAGATGTCTATCGGTTTAGATCGTTTTCCCGGAGGTTCAGACGCTAATTTTTACAATTGGCGTACTGGGTTGATTGAAATCCAGACATATCCCGACAGTTCCCGTTATGTACAGTTTTGGGCCAAAGTTGCTGCAAACATCGTTCGCGCTAAACCAAATGGCGTAACATTGGAGCAGTACAAATCTTTCTCCCAGCAGATCGGGGCTCAGATAATCCTTGTGCCAAATCTGGAGTCATCGAGTATTGATGATCAGGTGGAATGGTTTAAGCGCCTGGCCAATGAGGGTATTGTTCCGCAGCGGATTGAATTAGGAAATGAATTTTGGGTCGCGATGGGTAACGATCCCAGGAGCCTGGCGCGTTGGTCCGATGAACCGACTAGCATGAGGATTATGAAGCAATACCTGGATGCTTTAAAGCCCTACTTGTCCGCGGATGTCAAGGTCGCCGTACAGGCTGCTGCAGGTGCCATTGGTGTGCGCAGGGGTAAATTTGGGCAACGGCTCCGGCAATGGGATGAGGATTTACATCCGGAACCCTGGTTTGATGCAGTTACGTTGCATCTCTATCCGCGTTTAAGTGAGATCATGGGGGATTCCGAGGCAGGGACAACCTCGCCAACGACAGAGAATGCGATGCCGCGCCTGGAGGCTATGATGGCTAGGGTGGATGAAGGAGTTGAGCAAATTCTTCAGGATACGGAGCGTCGCCTGCCTGATAAGGAAATTTGGATTACAGAGTGGAATACGCGCGGAGCCAATATGGTTACCCAACGCGATACAGCAGATGAGCCAATGTCTCCTGCGATGGAGATGTTGACCGCCACGCGCATGGCGCTGGTTCACCTGCGTCATCCATCAGTAACTGTATCGCTATTTTTTATGCATAGCTTTAGACAACGAGATCCTCACGCGATGTTTGTTTCGAATGGCCAGGGAAGTTATGATCCGGTTTCTACGGCTGTCGCCCTGCAATGGTTGAGTGAGGCCGCCAATAGCAGTAGTTCTTTCCAGCGCCTAGTTCAAGAAGGGGGGCAGCTTGTCACCGGCCCTGGGGCCAAGAGTGAGTCTTACCTTCCAGTCGAGGGGGGAGTTTTTGAGTCTCCAGGACGCACGACTCTGATACTTGAAAATTCTTCTGCTGCCAGTTTTTTCTTTGATCCTTCAATATTACTCAAAGGACGGCATCCGAACCGAGTCGAAACCCTAGCTGATTCAAATCTTCTTAGCCTCGAAAAAACAGCCGCAAAAATAGAGACGCAAAATCCAGTAGGGCTAATCGTTATACCGTCGTTTTCCGTGACCCGAATCGTTTGGGATAAGAACTAGAAGGAGTGACAACTTAGGCCCTGATTATTAATACTAGCCAAGTATTTTAACGCTTATGATATCGCAAGGCAGTAAAAAAGCATATATTTTATTTTGTATTTTTTCTTTAGCGGGGTTTGTTCTAGCGATGACAGATTATTCAGGGAAGTCGCTGCCGCTACTTTATTTCCTCTGGAGGCCGCCATTTTCAATTTTTATCCGGATTTTATGCGTGACACTGTTTGGTTTTTTGATTTTGAAATGGCTTAGTAAAAAGTTATTGTTGCGTGATTGGCTTAAGCTTATTGGCGGGATTATTTTCCTTCCAGTCCTGCTTTTACCGGTCCTGCGGTGTTATTTCAAAGTTCCTTATGTGTTTTGCCGTTCTTGTCCAGATAAATGCCCATGGGGGATATCGAGAACATTTTTTTTCAGCACATTTGTCGGGATTAATTTATCGGGTAGGTTTTGGTGTACAACTTTTTGTCCTTTTGGTACTTTTCAAGAATGCCAAACTCAAATCTCAAATAAACACTTTAAGCCTTTTTGGAAACTTGGGGTTTCTTCGTATGTAATTTTGTTTTTAGTTACGGGGATGTATTTTTTAACCTTTTTTGGTTTACAATGGGTAGGATTATTTGAATTGGGAGAATATACTTGGGCTGTTGTGTCAGTATCTGCGGCTGTTTTGATTATTGTATTAGCTTTTTTTGTTACGAAGCCCTGGTGCAGGTATATTTGTCCTATAGGCACTATTGCTGAGTTAACTTTCAGAGTTAAACGTGCATTAAGACATGAATAAATCTAATTCTCAGGAAACAGGGTTTAAGGCGATCTTTCGGGCTCTGCGGCACCGGAATTATCGTTTATTTTTCGGCGGGCAGAGTATTTCTTTAGTGGGAACCTGGATGCAGCAGGTAGCTGTGGCGTGGTTAGTCTATCGCCTGACAAACTCCCCCCTGCTTCTAGGAGTTGTAGGATTTGTCGGACAAATACCCACTTTTTTATTTTCTCCTTTTGCCGGGGTTCTTGCGGATAGGCACAATCGTAGGAATATGTTGGTTATTACGCAGACCTTTTCTTTAATCCAGGCGGCAGTTCTCTGTTTTTTAGTTTTTACCAAACATATCCAAATCTGGCAAATTATAGTTTTGAGCGCTTCACTAGGCATAATTAATTCTTTCGATATTCCGATACGCCAAGCTTTTACCGTAGAGATGATTGAAGACCGCCAAGATTTAAGTAACGCCATTGCTTTAAACTCATCAATGGTAAACGCGGCAAGGCTCATCGGGCCGTCGCTGGCTGGAATCCTGATTGCTTCAGTGGGAGAAGGAATGTGTTTTCTTCTAAATGCGATCAGCTATATTCCGGTGATCGCTTCTTTAATGGCAATGAAAATTAACAAGGTAAATTTAAGATTAAACCACCGGCATGTATTAAAAGAGTTAAAGGAAGGTTTTAGTTATGCCCTTAATTTCTATCCGATTAAAATAATTCTCGTCCTTTTAGCGTTAGTTAGCCTTATGGGCGTGCCTTACCAGATATTAATGCCGGTTTTTGCCAGAGATATTTTTCATGGAGGACCGCATACCTTAGGATTTTTAGTGGCAATGAGCGGCATCGGGGCTTTGGCGGGAGCGATTTATTTAGCATCCAGAAAAACTGTTTTGGGATTAGGCAGGATTATTGCTTTGACCGCGGGGGTCTTTGGTATCTGTATTATCGCCTTTTCTTTATCGCGAGTTTTATGGGTTTCCATGTTGATATTGTTATTCGGAGGTTTTGCGATGATGGTTCAGATGGCGGCAAGCAATACTATATTGCAAACTATCGTTGAGGAGGATAAGCGCGGGCGGGTAATGAGTTTTTATACGATGTCTTTTATGGGTATGGCGCCTTTTGGTAGTTTGCTGGCAGGCAGCTTGGCTACTAAAATAGGCTCTCCGCATACTTTATTATTTGGGGGAATTTGCTGCATTATCGGAGCCTTAATCTTTTCCCTTAAACTTCCTTCAATAAGAGAAAAAATACGCCCTGTATATGTAAAAAAGGGCATTATTCCTGAGGTAGCTAAGGGAATCCAGTCAGCATCCGGGTTCGTAAATTTTGTAAAGGATTAATGACGGTTAGTGTAACAATAGATACCATCTTTTGGTGTATGCCATCCTTCAGAGGGGATATATTATGCTTTTCACTTCTGAGGCAGAAGTTGATAACGTTAGCGTCCGAGAGTAGAATTATAAATATATTTACAAAAGAATAATAAATTATCTTGTTAATTATTTAATCATTGATATAATAAAAGAACCTTGAAAGGGGGTGAAGATATGAAAAAGATTATTCTAGCATTATTTGCTGTTGCATTTGTCAGTTCTTTGTGTTTTGCTCAGCAAGCATCAGTTCCGGCCAGCCAGGGTGTTCAGACGCCAGCAGCAGCCCAAACCTTTAACAGCACCGGTAAAGTTAGTTCGATAACTATCGGGGATGCTACAAAGGGAATAAAATCAGAACTTGTAATTATGGATGACAGCGGAAAAACAGCAAGCTTTGTTGTAAAAAGCGGAATTCCAGTTACTGATAAAGACGCAAAGGCGATTACCCTAAATGATATAAAGAAAGACAATAAGGTTACCGTAGAGTACACAATAGGTAAAAAAGGCATTAATAGAGCACAATCCATTAAAGTAGTAGAATAATAGTTTATCAACTGATTACGGCAGGCATTATTTATATTTGTGCCTGCCGTTTTCTATTAAAATCCTGTACTTATTTTAGATGATGAAGAAAAAAATAGTGTTTTTTATAATTTTAAGCGCTATTATCGGAGCTGGTTTGTTTTTTTCATATAAGGTATATAAAAAACATCAGATTATCGTAAAAGAGAAATATCTGCTAGACAGGAAGAAAGATGAATGGTTACGTTTAAAGAGCATCTTAGAAAATAAAGTCAGGTATTTTAAAGGCACGGTTGGTTTAGTGGTTGAAGATTTAGATACGGGGCGGCAGATCGCTTGTAATGAAAACACATTGATTCCTTCCGCGAGCTTAGTAAAAGTCCCCATCATGCTTTCCTGTTTTTATGCTGCGCAAGAAGGGAGGATAGGCCTAAAAGACACCATAGCTCTTAAATCTTCTGATAAGGTATCTGGATCAAAAGTGTTGGGAAACTACCCGGCCGGTTCAGTTTTTACGGTGGAAGAGTTATTTAACCCTATGATCACTCAAAGCGATAATGCTGCAGCCAATATATTGATAGATTACGTAGGGTTTGATGTGCTTAATATTTATTTTAAAAAAATTGGTTTAAAAAATACTAACATTGCGCGTAAAATGATGGCTTTCATAGAAAGAAGGGAAGGCGAAGAGAACTACACTACGGCAAAAGATATGGCGTATTTGCTGGAAGAGCTATATTATAAAAGATTTTTAAATAAAGATATTTCTGAAAAATGCCTAGAATTACTGGGGCAGCAAAAAATCAACGACCGTATTCCAAAGAAGCTCCCAAGGGGGACTTTCGTTATGCATAAGACCGGCTTAGAAAGGCATGTTTGTCATGACGTGGGGATCGTATTCACTAGCAGAGGTAATTTCTTAATCTGTGTTTTGGCTAGACATGAAGATAAATTTGCTCGAGCTACCAAGAAATTCATATCCGAAGTAACATTGCTCATTTTTAATTATTACCAAAATATTTATTAAGTATAAAATAGGTTACCTTGATGAATAAAAATTATGTAAAACTAAATAACCACGTAAATGTTAAGAAATCGTTATACTTTTTAACATTAATTATAGCCATCTTTATCTTAAGTTCATGTGCTACGGTTAGCAATCCTCCAATGCGGCAGATGCCGCCACAAGGCGGGGAGCCTATTTGTAGTCTGGAAGGTAGCAACATAATACATATAGTAGCTTCCGGGGAAACGCTTTGGCATATAAGCAAGACGTATGGTATCCCATCGGTAGATATCATACATGCAAATAGTTTAAGAAAAGGTACCCAACTTTATAAAGGGCAACGACTTATAATACCGAATGCCACTACGACAAAAGCCGCAATCCCTTTATACCCAAGCAGAAAATGGGAGTATATTATAATACATCACAGCGCGACTGATGTTGGGGATGCTTATTATTTTAATATATTACACAGGAGAAGAGGGTGGGATGGGATAGGGTATGATTTTGTTATAGATAACGGGACTAAGGGGAAGCAGAGCGGAGCGATTGAAGTTTCTCCCCGTTGGATAAACCAAGAAAATGGCGCTCATTGCCACGCTTCAGATATGAATTCTAAGGGAATCGGTATCTGTCTTGTTGGTAATTTTAGCAAAGAACAGGTTTCTAAGAAGCAGATGGTTTCTTTGGTATACTTGGTAAATGTTTTAAGACAATATTATAGGATTCCCATGAACCGTATTATGGGGCATGGCCAGGTGCCGGGAGCAAAAACCGAATGTCCGGGAAAGTATTTCCCGTGGGGAGAATTCAGGAATAAATTAAAGAGTTGCAGATAATTTATTACAGCCACTACATCGATCTTCCTAAGCCCAGTTTGAGAGATAAAAATACCCTGATTAATAACGTTAGTCAGGGTAATTTTATGTTTAGATTTATCAAAGAGTTAGGGTATTATTTTTTTAAATCCGGCATTCGGATTAACTTGAATATACGCTCAATCCAAGATATAATTATAATGGTTTTTTTACAAACAATCATATTACTAGGGAGGTAAGAATGAGAGGTAATCCATTGGCGTTATCCATAATTATGGTTTTGGTATTAGCCGGGTGTGAAAGCGCCGGGCCCAAGACAACCACGGGAGCTATCGCCGGAGGGTTAATCGGCGCTACTGCGGGGGGTATAATCGGTTACCAAAGCCATAATGGACTTGCTGGCGCTGGTATCGGAGCTGTAGCAGGAGCGGTAGGAGGCGGGTTAATCGGGAACTCGATGGACAAAAAAGATAAAGCAGTAAGCGCAGTCAATCCTTACTATATACCAGTAACCAAGATTGTTGAAATGGTTTCCCAGGGCGCCCCGGATTCGCTAATAATTAGCGAAATCCAGAGGACGCACTCAACCTATAGCCTTAGCTCAGAGGCCATCACTTATCTAAAGAATAATAAAGTGAGTGATCAAGTGATTGATTATATGCTGGGGACAGGCAAGTAAACCTTTCTAACCCCAAGCTAAGAGTTAATAAAACCCTGATCATTATCCTAATTTTATCAGAATATGAAGATATGTCTCATTAATCCTCCTCTTACGAAGCAAGAAGCAGCAGGAAAAATGACCAGAGTTATAAGTCTCCTTCCTCCGTTAGGGATTGGTTATATTGCTTCGCTTTTAGAAAAAGATAATTTTGTCGTAAAGATAGTTGATTGCCCTGTCTTAGGCTTAACCCACGATGATCTGAGTAAGTTCATAGAAACAGAAAAACCACAGCTTATCGGTTTTACAGCCACTACCGTTTCTATCGATAGCGCAATAAAAGCCGCCCAAAACTCCAAGGCTATGCTTCCGTATTCATTGATTGTGATAGGTGGACCGCATGTCACGGCTTTAGCAGAAGAAACGCTAGAATCTAGTGTTTTTGACGTGGCTGTTTTGGGAGAAGGAGAGTATTCTTTTCTGGAACTCGCGCAGAAATTACGCAACGGCTCCAGCGATTTTTCCGGTATTAAGGGATTAATGTATAAGCACAATGGAGGGTTTATCTATACCGGAAAGAGAGACTATATAAATGACTTAGATACTCTGCCCTTTCCCGCCTTGCATCTTTTCCCGCCCTTGTCAGCATACCATCCCATGCCAGGAAATGTGAGGAAAACCCCCTACGCGCAAATGATGACCTCCAGAGGTTGTCCTTATCAATGTACTTTTTGTGACCGCAAAGTTTTCGGCCAGTTATTTCGCGCTCGTTCCCCAGGAAACGTAGTAGATGAAATAGATATCCTCATGAAGCGCTTTGGAGTAAAAGAAGTAAAGTTTAATGATGATACTTTTAACGTAGACCAAGAACGGGTTATAGATATTTGCGAAGAAATATTGAGAAGGAAAATTAAGATTGGCTGGACATGCCGTGTGCATGTAAATAATCTTACTCGTGGATTATTAGAAAAAATGAAACAAGCCGGATGCTGGCAAATCGGTTTCGGGATAGAAAGCGCAAACCCTGATATTCAGAAAGCAATTAAAAAACCAATGTCACTGGAGAATGGCAGGCAAGTGGTGCATTTGGCAAAGGAATGCGGTATGAACGTTAAGGTGTCGTTTATGTTTGGTTTGCCTGGAGAAACAGTTGAGAATATTCAGAGAACAATAAGTTTTGCCAAAACTCTCCCGGCAGATATCGTTAATTTCCATATCTTTATTCCTTTTCCTGGGACAGAACTTTTTCAGGAGATAAACGCGGAGGGGAGGCTTTTACATAAAAATTACCAGCATTATTGCCAGTTAAACTTGCCGAAAAACATACATATGCCTTTTGTGCCGCAAGGGATTACAGAAAACCAGATTCGTAAGTTTTCTTCAATGGCGCATCGGGCATTTTATTTTAGGCCGAATTATATCTTAGGGCAACTGCGGCAAATTAGAAACTTCTCGGATGTGCGTAGATATTGGCAGGGTTTTTTAGCGGTTGTCGGTTTATAACAGCAGTTTATTTATAGGGCATATTCATGAAGATATTTGTATGAAAATAATAGCGCGAAGAAATATCGTTCATTACAAGGGGGAATTGAAAGATATCTTAAGTTTAATTCTTAAGCGTAGAGTTAATGAGGGGCCGTATATTAAGCAATTTGAAGAGGAGTTTAGTAAATATATAGGATCCAGGCATGCTGTCGCAGTAGCTTCGGGTAGATCCGGACTGTTGCTGATACTTAATGCTTTATCGCTTAATAAGAATGATGAAGTTATACTTCCCGCTTACACGGATGAAAGTGTCCCGGAAACTATCCAAAGTTTGGGCTTGACTCCGATTTTCATAGATATTGAGAAGGATACGCATAATATCGATGCTAATCTTATTGAAAATAAAATCAACCCTAGGACAAAAGCGGTTTTGGCTACCCACATTTTCGGCAGGCCTTGTAATTTGGGTAAAATAATGGAAATAGCAAAGAAGCACGGCCTGATTGTTATTGAGGACTGTGCCCATGCGATCGGAGCAGAATATAACGGACAGCGGGTTGGTTCCTTTGGTTCAGCCGCCTATTTCAGTTTTGGGATAACCAAACCTTTTAATACGTTCGGTGGCGGCATGATTACAACCAGCGACTCGCTCTTGTATAACCGGATTAAAAATAAAACAGAAGATTTTGATTATCCAGTTCCTGCCGCAATTCTGAAGAAGGTCATTGTTTCCTATGTTTTGTTTTTGTTAACTGCACCCCTGTTTTTTCCGATAATTGTTTTTCCCTGGCTCGTATTATTATCCTTTTTTGATAAGGACCTGATAAATATTTACAACAAGACTGTGAAGCCGGAAGTTAAATCCGGGGCATCTAGAGTAAAATATACAAATATTCAGGCACTGGTGGGGATCAGGCAGTTAGGTAATATCGATAGAGAAAATGAAATCCGCAGGCGCAATGCCTCCTTAATAATGAGAGTTATTAAAGGAAAAATAGATGTGCTTAAAGACAAGGGGGTTATTCAGCCGACGTATTATTTTTTTGTGATCTTAACCCGGGATACAGCAGGCCTGGCGAAGAAATTATTGCGCAAAGGCATAGATACGGGTAAGCATATTATGCGCGACTGTTCCACTATCAACGGCAAGGACAGCGGTTGTCTGTCTACTTCTGAGGCAATCCACCTGAGTTTGCAGATTCCAAATTATCCCGGACTCAAAGAGGCGGAGATGAGGTATATAGCTGGGATTTTAGCCCAGGAATAATAACAGATGAATTTTAAGAGTAAAATAAAATCCTTAGAGGGTATAATAAGAATAAAACTGCTTAAGAAGAGGATGCCTTTAGCTGTCCGGTGGCAGCTGACTAACAGATGCCCGAACAGATGCATATATTGTAAAATTTGGGATGATGATTGCAGCGGTGAATTATCAACCGCGCAAATTCTGGTTATCATTGATAGTTTAAAGAAACAGGGCACCCAGACGGTTTCTTTTAGCGGGGGGGAGCCTCTTTTGCGCAACGACATAGGAGCGATTTTAAATTATTGCCAAAAGAATAATATTTCCACAAGCATGAATTCAAATGGCGAACTTGTTGGGCAAAGAATAGATGATATACAGGCTTTGGATTTACTGAAGTTAAGCTTGGATGGCCCGGAAGAAGTACACAATGAGATTGCGCATTGCAATGGTTCGTATCAAAAGGTCATCGCTGCTATTGAGATAGCTCAAGCCAAAGGAATAAAAACTATTTTTACTACCACCATCACTAAGTATAACATTGGACACCTCGGCTTTATCCTGGAAACCGCTCGGAGATTTAATACCTTAGTTGCTTTTCAGCCTTTAAAACGACTTAGCAAGGGTATTGATAATTTAGAGGCCATAATGCCCGAGGAAAAAGAATATAAAAAAGCTATATGCACGCTTATCGCATTAAAGAAAAAAGGTAACAAAAACATGCGGAATTCCCTTTATGAGCTAGGACATATTTACCATTTACCTCACTATAAAAACTTAGAATGTTGGGCTGGAAGAGCTTTTTGTATGATTGGGACAAAAGGAGAACTCTACCCCTGTGACCGGATTCAGTATAAGGACGAATTGCCAAATTGCTTGACTATGGGATTTAAGAAGGCCTTTGAGGATTTGCCGCTTGATATCTATTGTGAAGGTTGTGGTTTTTGCGGGACGCTGGAACTTAATTTCTTGCTTTCTTTGAAGTTAGGCATAATTGAAGCTATTAGTAAGGTGGCTTAAGTGCGGAATTACTTATGGTTTGTTTTTATTAGCTTAGCTTCTATTCTATCAGTGATTGTTTTCCCGTGCTCTTATTAAGGATCGTTTAAATAAGGCGTGTTTCTTAAAGATATATAAACTGTTTTAGCGTAGGTTGACTGTAGATTATGATTAGAAATAAATATTTAATTTTAACGATTTTAGCCATTGTGTTTATTTTAGTTCGGCTGCCGGTAATTATTACTTCAATGGATAAGATATTTGATTTTAATGAGTTGTATACCGGAACCATTGCTAAGGAATTGGTCGAGGGGCCTTCCCTGCCGCTTTTTGATTATCAACTGACGCATATAAAGGGAGGAACGTTACTGGCAGGAATTTTTATCGCGCCTTTCTTCCTGTTGCTTGGACAATCGTATTTTGTTTTAAAGTTAGCCGCTCTCATTATTTCGTTAGTAATACTTGTAGTAACCTATCTCTTTCTCTGGAGATTTTTCAACAAAAAGATTGCCATAATTACCGGCGCGCTTATGGCGATATCGCCACCCATATTCACTATATTTTCATTAACGCTTTTTGGGAGAGAGCATGAGTCAATTCTTTTTACTATAATAGCCTTGTTCATTTTTTATAGGATATTCTTCCAAGAAACATCAATTCATGATACCTCTCATAAGGAATTCTACTTTGCGATTTTTGGTTTGGTCAGCGGCGTGGGCATGTATTTTGATTATATTTTTGGGGTAACCCTGATTTACTGTCTGGGATTCTGGTTTGTTTTTGATAAGGCTTTTTTTACGCGAAGGGTTTTCTGGTTATTTCTCTTGTTCTTTGTGGCAGGCTTAAGCCCTTGGATTTATTATAATCTCACACACAAGCTTGCGGCTGTCTGTATTACTGACGATTACACCGGCGTACCCTTGAGATACCTATTTCTTTTTCATTCTTTACCTGAGGTAGCGCGCAGGTTCAAAGACCTTTTGGTATATCATTTGCCAAATAGTTTTTATTTCAGTGATTTTAAATCAATCCCGGGGAATATTATATCGTATTTCTACTATTTTATTTTCCTTTTTTCTTTTTCTGTTCTTTTCTGGTTGAATAGAAAGAGCATATCTAAATTACTCTGTAGTATTGTCCTCTTAAGAAGATTCCCCCCATTACAAAACTTTATTTATCGTGAAGTTTTTATATTATTATACCCTGTCAGTTTTGCTTTGCTTTATAGTTTTTCCTATTATTCTATTAGCAAGAAATCAGTATATAATTTTTTCGGTTTCCATGAATACAGGTTTCTGATTATATTGTACCCTTTTGTTTTTATTATCATCGCCATTTTCTTAAGTAAGGTGTGGGATTGGAGTAAAAGGGGGAGAAGAACCGTTCTTTGGTTCTTTGTGTGCGTATCGTTTTTTATTGTAACGAGCGGGCTAATCGCCGATTGGAGCCTTGTAAGGTTTCGCAACTTTGGAAGGCAACACGTGTATAAGGGCTATAATTATGATCTTTTAGGTATAGTCATTGGAGAAAGGTATGGGCACTCTATTTTAAAAGCAGTGAGTGTTGCTAAAAATATCCGCCAGCCGCAGAGAACCTTTGTTTTTAGCGGAATCGGATGGAATATGGCTTGGAGGTTTTTTCGCGGGAAAGAGTTCCCAAATATCGATGCATGCATATCTCATATAAATAAAATCGATCCCCCATACCGTCCATTTGTTTTTCATGGTTTTGGGGCGTTCCTGGGTATACAATTACAAGATATCTCCGAGGCCGCTTCTTACGTAAACAGAATTGATAAGCAATATAGGCCTTATGTATATGAGGGAATAGGTTGGTTTACGGGGTGGAGATTCAAGGATAGGCCTTCTCAAGGTATTGAACAAATAGCTAAGATAGACGTAGAATACAGGCCTGACTACTGCAGGGGTTTGGGGGAAGTTGCTAGTTTGATCTTCGGGAAAGATACTAGTTGGTGCCTTGAGCTATTGGGAAACGTTACTCCGGAGTATCGCCCGTATGTTTTAGAAGGTCTTAACAGGTAATCTGTGATTAAGCTTATGCCCGCGCTAAGGTTTAAAGAAAAAATCGTTTTAATAATCTTGGATCTAGTTATCTGCGTGGTTTTGCTTGAGCTGGGATTACGATTTGGCGGATGGGTATTTTTATCTTCTCAGGAACATATAAACAAAGTTGTCTCTAGAGAAAAAGGCGCTTATCGCGTTCTCTGTCTAGGTGAGTCTACTACTGCCCGGAGTATAGAATTCGACGAAGGAGAATCTTCATATCCCAGCCAGCTCCAAGAGCTTCTCAACCAAAAAGTCCGAGAAAAGAAATTCGTTGTAATCAATGCGGGAGTCCCCGGGATTACAACTACGGGCATTGTAAAACGATTACCCGACAATTTAAACAAATACCACCCGGATATGGTAATTACGATGATGGGGATAAATGACTCAGATATTCTCCCCTATGAGGATGTATCCCTTCCTGCTCCGTTGCGTTTTCTCCGTGAATTAAAAGTCTATAAACTCGTAACTCTTCTCTGGCTGCATATCTCTACTAAACTTGAAGCAATACAAGAAAAAGACCTCTTTTTAACAAGCCATTCCATGGTAGCAAAGTTTAACAAAGAAGAGGAGAAGCTGCAAAAGGCTATTGCAGTAAATCCTAACGATAACAAGGTTTATCTTGTCTTAGGCAGTTACTACCTGGATGCAGCAAGATTCCAAGAAGCAGAAGAAATGTTTAAAAAAGCCATCATGGCTGACGTCGGAAATGATTCTGCCTATTTTGGCTTAGGCAGGTGTTATGCTGAGACAGCAAGATTTAAGGAAGCAGAAGAACAATTCCAGAAGGTCATTGCAATAAACCCCCAAAACTATGAGGCTTATATGGAATTAAGCCTGTATTATCTGAGTGAAGGGCGGCTCCAGGATATAGAAGAGATGCTTAAAAAGGTTATTGAAAGAGACCCCGGAGATGGAAAGGCTTATTCTCTGTTAGGCCGGTATTATATGTATGTAGGGAGAAACCAAGAAGCAGAGGAGATACTAAAAAAGGCGATTAAGCTTAATCCGCAAGATTGCCATCTACTCCTTGCTTTGGGGGCATATTACGCAGACACAGGAAGATTCCAGGAAGCAGAAGAAACATATAATAAGCTGGATATCATAAAACCGAAAACTTATAAGGCCTATGTTGCGTTGGGCTTTTGCTATCTTCAAGCAGCAAGATTACATAGAGGAGAGGAGCTGCTTCTAAAAGCTATTGCAATGGATCCTCAAAATTATAACCTCTATTACTATTTAGGGCATAACTGTTACAATCCTGAAAGGAGATACCGGGAGGAAGAGAATATATTGAAGAAGGCCATTGTAATAAACCCTGAATGTAGTGAAGCGTATTTAGGATTAGGCCAGTTTTATATCAGCCAGGGGAGATTCTTAGAAGCTAGGAAACTTGTTAAAAACGCCCTGAAAGTAAGCCCAGGGAACCACAAAACGTACACGCCTTTTGAGGCGTATGATAGTAGTCTGATGAGCTTTAAAACATATGTTAAATTTGGAGCGTATTATTGCAGGGCAGGAAGATTCCAGGAAGCAGAAAAGATATTTCAAAAGACTATAGAAATAAACCCAAGAAATTATGAAATATACCTTCAGCTTGCTAACTGTTACAAGGCGGAAGGCGAATTGCGTAAGGCAGAAGATACGCTTATAAAAGCGATAGCAATAAACCCGAAAGAATCAAGGGCTTATTTTAAATTAGGATGTTTTTATAAAATAGAGGCGCGGTATCAAGATTCGGAGCAGGTATGGATAAAAGGCTTAGATATAAACCCAAAAAATTATTACATATGCTCTAAATTGGCCCAATTTTATACCGAGGGGAAGAAGTCTCAAGAAGCAGAAAAAATCATTCGTAGAGTTTTTGAGATGGACCCGCGAAATCAGGCGATATATCTTGAACTTGGAGGTTATCTTAAGCCTGCCAGGCGATCTCAAGAGACAGGAGAAACGATTAAAGAAGATTCATCATTAGCTGTAAAAAGATATATACAGCACTCAGATAGATTAGCTACTTACAAAAAAGCCACAGTTGATAACTACGAGAGCCTTAGAGAGATCGTACTGCAAAAAGGGATAAAGCTGGTAGTAGTGCAGTATCCCTGCCGCAGCATAGAGCCGTTCAAGGA
>Ga0265316_10001285_pt1 | contig 26997 bp, 38 predicted proteins | sample 4522metaG_FD_202092 | JGI IMG/M metagenome (GOLD analysis project Ga0265316, IMG submission 202092) | Rhizosphere microbial communities from Carex aquatilis grown in University of Washington, Seatle, WA, United States - 4-5-22 metaG | ecosystem: Host-associated > Plants > Roots > Rhizosphere >... | reverse complement strand
TTTCCATTTTATCTTTCTATTGAACTCTCTTTTTCATATTCTGAAGGTTTATATTTATTTATATTTCTATTCTTCCACTGCAAAAATACCCATTTAATCTCTTCTTTTTTAATTCCGTTAGTTAAGACTAATGAAATGAAATAAATTCCTGCCCCCAAAATGATTAAAATAATTCCCTTAAAGATATCCATTTTTCCGAAGATTTTCAATAATAACCAAATACAAATCGACATCAGCCCACAAGATAGTAAGGGTTTTAAAATCCACGAGGAAATTGCTTTAACTTTTAATTCTTTTTTTAAAAGCCAGATTGAAGTTAAGAAACAAAAAGTCCAAACTATAAGATTAGCTATTGAAACCCCAGTCAAAACTGATGCATTTGAAGAAGTGATAAAAATTTTAATAAAAAGATAGTTTAACAGAAGAAAAATGGGGATAGAAACGGCCATAAGGATAGAGAATTTTTTCTGTTTCCCCCTTGCAGAAAAAGAGGCTAAAGACAAATCAATTCCAACCATACAGGGAATTAAGAACGCTAAAATGCTCAAGGATGTTGCAGCAGGAAGATAATTTTCTCCATAGATTGTAAGAATAAAAAATTTTGACAAGATAGATAATCCAAAAGAAATAGGCAACAGAATTGTAAAGAATAATCGGAATGTTTTTTCAATAAAGCTCTTAAATTTCTTTTCTTTCATTGGAGTTAATATGGGAAGGAAAACAGATGAGAAAAAGAAAAGATTAGCCAGACTTAAAACAATAACTAAAGAAGAGTTATAAAATCCTACAAACTCAGTTGGCAAAAAAATTCCTAAAAGTATAATTGTTGCCTGAAAAAGAACCATCAATGCGATGTTTTGAAGATTTAAGGATAAAATAAATTTTTTTACTCCTTTTTTATCCACAGAGGATTTTGTTTTTTTGAATAATTTTCTATAAGAATGTTTTGATACATAAAAAACAAAAAATAAAGTTAAGATAGAAAAAATTACGAATAGAGAAAAAATCCAAGATAGTTTATATCCTTGACTTGCAAAATTCCCTACCCAAAGGATTGCTCCAATTTTAAGGAACAATAAAATTAATTCTTTGACTGAGATATATTTTACATTTTTTTTGATAAAGAAAAGAGATTCAAAAAATCCACTTAATGAAATAATAAAAACATAGAAACTTAGGATAATCAAAAGAATGAATAGATTTTGATCTTTGAATACGAAGATAGAGAGCGGATAAGCAATTATAAATAAGATTCCCGAAAGCAAAAGAGTTACGAATAATTTTATTTTGAAAAGATATCTAAAATAGGATGCAGAATCATTATTTTTTTTATCAATTCCAAGAGAGACATAACGAATAAGAGTTTGATTAATCCCCAAATCTGAAAAAGTGATAAAGAAAAGAGAGATTGTCATAGCGAGGGAATACTCTCCAAATCCTTCGGGCATTAAAATTCTTGATAATAGAACGATTAGGATAAGACTTCCAAAACGATTTATTGCGCTGTTTATAACATTCCAGAAACTATTTCCAGTTACTTGTTCTTTTACTTCTTGAGAATTGTTTTTAAGATTCATTAATAAATTAAATAAAACAAATTTTTAAAACTAATGTAGGAATTATCTGAAAATTTAAAAGAAATTTTCCGTTCCTTTCTGATAAATATAATCCTCAGCAAATTTTCGGCTAGAATGAGTTCCTGCATCGGACCAAAATCCATTTACAGGCCCAGCAAAACATTTTCCTTTTTTTACATATCCCTCAATTGCATCGGTAATTTCATATTCATTTCTTCTTGAGGGCTTTAATGTTCTGATAATATCAAAAATTTCTGAATCAAACATATACAATCCGGTCATAGCTAAATTGGACTTGGGATTTTCTGGTTTTTCTTCAACATATTTTACTTTATTTCCTTCAAGGATTGCAATCCCGAATCTTGTTGCTTCTTCCATTCCCACCTTTTTTAAAAATAACCTTGCTCCAAATTTTTCTCTTTCAAATTCTTCTGCTTCTCTTGAAAAATTTTCTTCAAAAATATTATCCCCCAAGATTACTGCAATTTTTTCTCCCTTACAAACATTTTCTGTTAATGCTAATGCCTGTGCAATTCCTCCTGCTTCTTTTTGAATTTTGTAAGTAAAATCAATTTCAGGATGCTCTTTTGTTAAATATTGAACAACTGTTCCAGCATGTTCTGCTCCAGTTACCAAAGCAATTTCTTTTATCCCCATTTTAATTAAAGTATTCAATGGATATTCTATCATGGGAACTTCTCCCACCGCTACAAGATGTTTATTTAACACACTAGTTAATCTTTCAAGACGAGAACCTGTTCCTCCTGCAAGAATAACTCCTTTCATTTCAATTTCCCCACCAAGATTTATTTTCCAGAAGTTTTTTTACAAAATGGCTTCCAATAAACTCTGAACCACAAGTAAATAATATTTTCATTTTAATAATTTTAATTAAATGTTTTTAAATATATTCGCAACAGGAGATACATATTTGGGATATATCTTTAGATTGAATTAATTTTTAAATATAAATTACTAAGATAAACTATGAAATTTTCTTTAGTGATTCCTTTAGCTCCAGGAAGAAATGCAGAGATTATAGATTCGATAAAAGAACTTAATTATCCAAAAAAAGAATATGAAGTTATAGTTAGAGAAGGATTAAATCCCAGTGAAAACAGGAATAATGGTGCAAAATATGCAAAGGGTGAAATTATGGTATTCCTCGACGATGATGCAGTTATCGATGCTAATTTTTTAAAAGAAGCTGAAGAATTTTTTAAGAAATATAAAGAAATAGACATTGTTGGTGGCGCACAATTAACACCAAAATGGCAAAGGGGGTTTCCTAAAATTGCGGGATATGCTTTATCTTCAAAATTTGGAGCTTGGAAAATGGGAACTAGGTACAGCTTGAAAGAATTAAATCTTAATGCTGATGAAACGATGTTAACTTCTGCTAATTTGTTTTGTAGAAAAGAAGTTATGAAAAAAATTCAATTTGATACAAAATTATTTCCCGGTGAAGATCCAAAATTTATAGAAGATGCCAAGAAAGAAGGATTTAATGTTGCTTATTCTCCAGATTTAATTCTTTATCATAAAAGAAGAGAAACGATTAGAGCAATGATAAAACAAATATCAAGTTATGGAAGAACGAGAACTGACAAAGAATCTTTTTTTCAAACTTTGAAAAAACCATTTTTTTTAATTCCCCTTTTATTCTGTGCTTATCTATCTCTTGTTTTGGTTTTTATTATTTTAGAATTCCTAAAAAGTAATCTCATTCCCAATTTTATTTTATTTTTTCCTTTAGGATTATATTTAATTTTAGATTTATTTTTTTCTTTTTATGAATCAGTTAAGAATAAAAATATTTTAGCCGTTTTTTTATTGATTTTTATTTTCCCCCTTATTCACATAAGTTATGGAGTTGGAATGATTAAAGGTTATTTGAAAAAAAATAGCTTATCAAAAAGATAGATTTGTGATAGACAAGTCTTTATAAGTTAGATAAATTAAAAATTTTTATGAGTAAAAAAGAAATTGAGCTTTTTGTTCCTGGTAGATTATGTTTATTTGGAGAACATTCTGATTGGGCCGGGGGGCATAGAAGACAAAATTCAGATATTGAAAAGGGATATGTAATTGTCTCTCCAACAAATCAGGGGAATTATGCAAGAGTTAAAAAATTAGACACCCCCCAATTTCAGTTTATATCTAAACCCTTAAGTGAATCTATTAATATGAAAATGGATTTGGAAAGTCTCGTTAAGATAGCAGAAGGGGGAGGAATTTTTAGTTATGTTGCAGGAGTTGCTCAAGAGATAATTTCTAGTTATGATCACTTTGAAGGAAAAGGTTTGTTAATTGAAAATTATAAAACTGATTTGCCTCTCAAGAAAGGATTATCTTCTTCTGCGTCCATATGTGTTTTAACTGCAAAAGCATTTAATGAAGTTTATGGATTTAAGTTTACTCCAAAAAGAATAATGGAACTTGCATATCTCGGAGAAATAGCTACTCCATCAAGATGTGGTAAGATGGATCAAGCATGTGCATTTGACCAACCAGTATTAATGACCTTTGATGGAGACAAAATGAGTGTTGATAAATTGGAAGTTGGAAGAGAATTATATTTTTTAATTGTGGACTTAAAAAAGGGTAAAGACACAAAAAAAATTCTTTCTGATTTAAATCAAGGATTTCCGTGGCCAAGGAATAAATTAGAAGAGAATAAACATGAATATTTCAAAAAAAATAAAAAGATAGTAAATGATGCAAGAGAGAGATTAAAAGAAGGAGATGCTGAATTTATTGGAGATCTTATGAATTTTTCTCAATATTGTTTTGACAAATATCTTGCAATTGCTTCTCCTGAAGAACTTACTGCTCCGGTTTTACATTCTGTTCTTTCTATGGAAGAAATAAAATCATTTATTTATGGGGGAAAAGGAGTTGGAAGCGGTGGTGACGGAACTGCACAATTAATTTGTAAATCAAAAGAAGATAGAGAGAAAGCTAAAAAAATTTTAATTGAAAAACGATTTGAATGCCTTGACCTAGATTTGAAAGAAACGAAAAATTAAAACTCGGTTTGTGCTTTTTGAAAAGATTCAAATGTTCCGATGTCTATCCATTTTTCTTTAGTAATATAAGCATAAACAGGAACCTTTTTGTAGAGATACTCTAAAAATAAACCTGGTTGGTCTTTATTTCCTGGCTCTTTTAGATATTCTTTCATTAAGGGAATAGTTTCTTTTCTAAAAAAATATGTACTTGTAGAACATAAGGTTGATTTTGGGTGCTGAGGTTTTTCCTGAAAATCGATAATTGTATTATCCTTAACTTGAACAACTCCCATTCTAGTTGCTTCTTCCAAATTTTTTACATCATAAAAAATACTCAAATCTTTTTTTTCCTTTTCAAAAATTTCTTTCGGTTCTGTTAAAGAATATCTGAAAAGATTATCCCCTGAGATAACTAATAAATCTTCATTTATCTTTTTTTTATTAATAACAAATAACAAATCTCCTATTGCTCCCAATTTTTTTTCAAGGGTTGAAACTCCGTCATCTAAAATTTTTATATTAAGGTAATCATTCTTTTCTCCCCAGTTAAGAAAATCGAGATAAAATTTCTGATTTGTAACTATGATTATTTCATCTGAAGAAATTTCCCTAATTTTATTAACAATATGATTAATTATCGGAACCCCATTTATTTCTAAGAGGGATTTGGATTTATTTTCTGTTAAGGGATAAAGTCGAGTTGCAAATCCTGCAGATAGGATTATTGATTTCATAAAAAGTGAAAAGATTAAGTTATTTTAAAGGTTATGAAGAAGAGATATTTTTATTTCTTACTAATTTTTTCCATCGATAATAGCTATAGATTATTGAAATCTTATGAATAGTACGCTTAAAATAAATTTCAGAAATAATATCAAAAAAAAGATGTAGGGAAAATCCTATGAATATAAAGATAAAAAATTGAGCTATATAAGTTCCTAATAAAAATAAAATAATGAGTATCTCTATTCCATGAAATAAATAAAAACCAGTGTATACTTTTTTTCTTTCATTCATAGATAAATGGCAAGTTTTATTTGTCTCTATTTTATACCATTTATAACATCTGAACAAATTAAAATCTCTTTTTTTTATTATATAATAAACATAATGATCTCCATCAATTAATACACTTGAAAAAAGAATTATTAAAAGATTCAGAAAAGTTATTTGGGGAAAAATAAAATGAAGAAAAATTATAAAAATAACTCCAATGATAAAATGATACTTAGGATGCATTATCTTTCTCAATTAATTTTACAATATCTGCAAAGGCACGTCTTGTGATTAAAACTCCGATGCTAATTCCGATAATTGTTGTAACTACAAATCCTTTTAATAATCCTGCTCCTGCACCTAAAAGGGGGAGTAATGAAACTACCGAAGCAAAATAAGAACCCATAATTATTCCTAATGCTCTTTTTATTTTCTGTTTCATTGTTAATGTTTCTTCATGATGTTTTGCTTCATCCAAAACTATAATCTGTGCATCTATTCCTGTTCCAATTGTTGCAAGTATTCCTGCAATACTTGGTAAATCTAAATTCCATTTTATAACTGCAGCAACTCCGAGAGTGATAAGTATTTCAGAAGCACAAACTATTATAGGAGCGATTGCAGATTTAGTTCTATATCTAATAAATACTATTATTGCTACAAATAATAATGCAACTGCTCCTGCAAGCAGGATATATTTTGAAAAATTTGAACCCAGTGTAGGAGATATAGTATCTAATTTAACTATTTCTAATTGGAATGGTAAACTTCCTGTAATCAATATTGTTTGCAATTTTTTCATAGCCTCATTTGCAGAATTAATAGCATCATCATTTGTTGCACCAGAACCTGAACCTGAAATTTGAATTTGTGTTGTAACCATTCCTTTAAGGTCTTCACCTATTGAAAGACTATCAACTAGATTATTATCTACGTAAAGGTCTAATTTTTTAGATAAATAATTTCCTTGAGAAGTTGAATTAACATCTAAATTTTTTGTTAGAGCGGCTTGTCTTTCTGCAGCAGCTTGACTTAGATATACAGTGAATCTAAATTCACAGGTATATCCCTCTGAACTTTGTCCGCAATTGTAAACACCAGTATCTGTTCCAGATTTTACAACAGAAGCAATATCTTTTGCTCCCCCATTAAAGACGGTATCATTTCCAATCTTTGCTTCAAATTTACCTTGCTGAGAAATTAAATTTTCTAAATCAGTTGGAGTTGCACCAGCAATTTCTATTGACATAAAATTATTTCCAGATAAATCAGAAACAGGACTTATAGTCATATCAGATATACCGTAAACATTTAATCTATTTCCAACGACATTTACTAAATCACTTACTTCTGCAGAAGTTAATTTATGATCTTTAGCCTGAACCAATGCCCTTGCTCCTCCACTCAAATCCAAACCTAATTTCAAATTTGTTTTTGGAAGATTAGAAACAGTTAAATCAATTGTATTAGAATAGATAACATAATCTGCAGTTTTAGTTGTTACTGTTGTTTTAACTAATTGGTCTGAGGTAAATTTTCCTTGAACAAACTTAGAAAAATCATCTATAGTTTGAATACTTTTTCCATCTATTGCAGTTATTATTTGTCCTGCTCTTAATCCTTGTTCAAATGCAGAAGAATTTTGAGTCACTCCTGTGATTAATACTCCTTTCTGAAAAGAATAATTTGGATTATAAAATATAGCAATCAAAGAGAGTAAACAAAGTATTATCCATAACCAAATTCTCCAACCTAATTTAATTTTCATGTTTTTTTCTTAAAAGATACCATTTAATTATTGAAACATTTGTTAACCATGTATTGAGTATGTCAAAACCTAATCCGATAGCTATTATTGTAAAAATTTGAGATAATACTGATGAAAAAGAACCGATGATAATTAATGCGGTTAAAACTGCAGTTATTGCAGTTAATGTCATTGTTATTCCCGTTTTAAAAGATTCAAACATTCTTCTGTTTAATGTTCCAACATCTCTTTTGATTGCTCTTGTTGTAAGAAGGATATCTGTATCGACAGAATAACCTATCAACATAAGGAAAGCGATTATTCCTGCACTTGAAACTTTGATTCCTAATAAATTAACTACAATTAGCGTCATAAATATATCTGCAAAAGCAGAAGCAATGACTGCAACAGAAGGTATACTATCTTTTGTGTAGAAAATTATACTGATGAAAAAAATAATTCCAGAAAAAATAAATGCTTCATTAACTGAAATGGTATGAGTAAAGAAAAATAGTATCGGAGTAATTACGGATAAGAAGGTCATAAGAATTTTAAGTTTTGTATTTTTTGAGAAAATGAAGAATATAACAAGCCCCATAAAAGTGAATGCAAATATTATTGATAACAATAATTGAGAATAAAATTCTGCTCCTAATGTTGAACCAGTAAATTCGAAACTACTATTTTTTTCATCTAACTGGTAACCTAAATAATTTTCAAGAACTTGTCTTGTTTGAGTTGCATCACTTTTTGTTTCAACTATCACTGCAACTTGTGATTGAGTTATTAAATCAGAAATTTGACGCACATTTACATCTTCCAGTTTATTTGAAACTGCATTTTTTAAATCATTCAAATTTAGATTTTTATCATTGATTGTAACAGAAGTTCCTCCAGTCAAAGAGATATCCTTATTGATAAAATCATGATGCTGAGAGTAAAAAAATCCCATATAAACAAAAGAAGCAATAATTAAAATTAAAGGAATTAAAAGTAATAACTTATAATTCTTATCGTGAAATTCTGTGAACTTTTTTTTGAAATTTTCTTTATTCATTTTGTTAAGTGCGCCGATCGGGATTCGGACCCGAGTCATTTGCTTGGAAGGCAAATATTCTACCACTGAACTATCAGCGCTTTGAAATAATACTCAAATGTTATTTAATAAAGTTTATGATAGTAGTGATAACGCGTCCGAAAGCAAAACAGGAAATTTTCATTCGGACACTTACGCGTCCGATAGGATTTGAACCTACGACCCTTTCCTTAGGACGGAAATGCTCTAATCCAGGCTGAGCTACGGACGCATGATTATATTTTTAAATGAATAACAGGTTTAAAAAATATGTTAATAAAAACACTAGGAATATTAGATTTTTTAGGAGGATTAATTCTTATATTTGGGATAAAATTTATGCCCCCTTTTGTCTTAATTTTTTTTGGAGTCGTATTTTGATAAAATCTTTACTTGGATTACTTAAATATTTTGGAAGTTTGTAAATATAAAAAAGTGCGGTAAAAGTAAATTAGGAAAATTTTCATTAACCCTTATTTCATGCGGGTAAAAGGATTCGAACCTTTGTAGGCACTGAGCCATAAGAGTCTTAATCTTACCCATTTGACCGCTCTGGCATACCCGCGTGATAAGAATACCATAAATTGTCTGTATAAAAAGTTTTATAAATACTCTAAATCTTGGATTTTTGAAGACGGCCATAATAGGTTGGAAACACCTGTTCCCTTTCCGAACACAGAAGTTAAGCTTCCTATGTTGGTGACGTTAGTGCCAGACAAGGCGTGAAATCATCAAGCTGTCTTCTTTGATTTTTTAAAAATTATTTATAAGAATCTATTATTGCAATCGTATCAAGATATTCTTTAGTTGATAGAAGATTTGGAGGCGTTCTTTTATCATAATTCTTTTGGTCTTGTTCAAATTTTTTAACAAACCTTTTTGCTGCTAAATACTTTAAAGATTCTTCAAGTTTTTTCATAAGAATAAAATTATCAAGAGATATTTAAAGATTTATTTCTTATTGAAGATATGAAAAAGATTTCTAAAACAGAGACTGAAAAAAAGATTAAAGATTTTTTTGAAAATATTGAAAATAAATCTCCAAAAGAAATTAAGAAAATAAAAAAACTTGCGATGAGTCAAAATATTTCTTTGAAAGAATTGAAAAAAAAGTTTTGCAAAAAATGTTTTTCTCCATTAGGACATTCTAAAATTAGAATCAAGAATGGGATAAAATCAGTAGAATGCAAAAGTTGTGAAGAGATTAATCGATGGAAAATAAATAATTAAGCTTTTTTGAATTTTCCAACTAACTCAACTAAATCAGTTTGTCCCAAGAACATTGCTCTGCAGCAGGCTCTGTCTAATCCTAATTCGTCCAATACTTTTTTAGAATTCTCGCCGTTAGCGATTCTTTTTTTGTAGTCTTCCCAAAGGTGACCAATTGGCTTTCCGCAGGAAAAACATCTAACTGGGATTATCATATTATTATCCCTTATTCTTGGTTTATAAAACTTATGAATTTTAACTTAAGAAGGTTTAAAAAAGACTTATCCGAGAGATAAACATACCGAAATGGAAAATAAATATGTAATTGAATTGAAAAATGTTGCAAAACATTATGAGATGGGGGACAATTTAGTCAGAGCTCTAGATTGCGTTAACATTGCAATAGAACGTGGAGATTTTGTTGCGATTATGGGACCTTCAGGAAGCGGAAAATCTACAAGCATGAATCTTATCGGAAGTTTAGATTTAGCAACTAAGGGAAATATTTATCTCGATGGACACGATATTGAATTTTTAGAAGAATCAGAACTTGCACAGATAAGAGGGAAAAAAATTGGTTTTATTTTTCAGCAATTTAATCTTATTCCAAATTTAACTGCAAAAGAAAATGTTATGCTTCCAATGTTATTTCAAGGAAAAGATGAAATAGAAAGAGAAGAAAGAGCTGAAGAATTATTGAAATTAGTTGAATTAACAGAAAGAATGGATCATTATCCTAATCAACTTTCTGGAGGACAACAACAAAGAGTTGCAATTGCAAGATCTTTAGCAAATGATCCTGAAGTAATTCTTGCAGATGAACCGACTGGAAATCTTGATACAAAAACAGGAGAAATGGTTATGAAATTTTTGAATAAACTGAATGATGAAGGAAAAACTATAATTATTGTTACACACAATCCAGAATTGGCAAAAGAACATGCTAGAACAATTTATTCTGTAAAAGATGGGAAAATAGAAAGTGTGGAAAAAAGAGTTAAGGGAAAATGGAAAAAAATTGATTCAAAAGGGTGTTAACTATAAAGAGGTTACAAACATAAAGTTTATAAGTGATAAATTTAAAGGAAGATTATGGAAAAACAAGTAAAAATTTTGGCGAGCGCATTTTTTGTTTTAGTATTGACATTAAGTCTAGCATCTGCTATGGTTGTTAAGTCTGTTGATGCAAATAATTTTCAGCCAGGAAGTCAGCAAGATATTACAGTAAATGTAAAGAATACTCTTAATAATGATGCAAGTAGTGTTTCTTTAAATTTAGATTTTACTAATTTACCTTTTTCAATAACAAATTCTGGAGATAATACTAATGAGATAAGCAGTGATGATACTGAAAATTTTGATTTCACAATTAAAGCATCAAATGATGCAAAAGCAGGAAATTATCAAATACCTTATACTTTAACTTACACTTTAGGAAATGCAACAATTCCCACCGTAACAAAAGGAACATTCGCTTTAACTGTTGATGCAGATCCTGAATTAGCTTATAGTGTTAGTACAGATACTCCTGTTGTAGGAAGCAAAGGAAAAATAACATTAAATGTTGTTAACCAAGGACTTGGAGATGCAAAATTTGTTAGCGTAACACTTATTCCTGATGGTTACACTCTTTTATCTACAAACAATATTTATATTGGAACAATAAGTTCTGATGATTCTCAAAATGAAAATTTTGATGTAATATTTAATAATCAAAATCCAACATTGACTGCGCAGATACAATACAAAAATTTTGACAATCAATTAGTTACTAAAACAATTAATCTTCCTATTACTGTTTATTCTAAGGAAGAAGCATTGAAACTTGGAATTGTTAGTCCAAATAATACTGGAGTTTATGTTATTGTTGGATTAATTGGAATTGTTGGTTGGATGATTATAAGAAAAGTTAGAAAAAAGAAAAGGTTGAATAAAGCACAAGGGAGATAGTCCCATGAAGAAAGATTATTTTGTTCTTGCTTTTGGAAATCTTAAGCATAGAGGATTAAGATCTTGGTTAACAATTCTCGGAGTTTTTATTGGAATTGCAGCTGTTGTTGCTTTAATCACGATGGGAGATGGATTAAGAACTGCAATAACCGGACAATTTTCAACCTTATCTGCAGATAAATTATCTATACAGAATGCAGGAACAGGACTGGGTCCTCCAGGAAGCACTGTTATTACAAAATTAAATCAACATGATGTAGATATAATAAAAGGAGTTAATGGGGTCCAAGAAGTTTTCTCAAGATTAATTCGTATAGTCAAAACAGAATTTAATAAAAATATAAATTTCAATTATATGGTTTCTATTCCAAATGATGCTAAGCAAGAAAAAGAAGTTTATGATTATTCAAATTTGAAGATAAATGAAGGCAGATTATTAAGCACAACCGACACAGGAAAAATTGTTATTGGATCTGAAGTTGCAAAAGGAGATGCATTTGCAAAAGAAATTCTTGTAGGAAATAAGATTTTAATTCAAGGAAAAAGTTTTGAAGTAATTGGAATTTTAAAACCTGCAAGTTCTTTTGAAACAAATAGTGCTATCCTTATGAATGAAGATGACATGAAAAAATTATTGAACATTGGAGATGAGTGGGATGTAATTGTTGCACAAGTATCAGATTCAAAACAAGCACAAGCAGTCGCAGATAAAATAAAAGATGCATTAAGAAAAGACAGAAAAGAAAAAGTTGGTGAAGAAGATTTCTCTGTTCAAACTTCTGTTGAATCAATTTCAAGTGTTAATACTATTTTGAATATAATCAATTTAATCGTCGGAGGAATTGCAGCAATTTCTCTTTTAGTTGGGGGAGTTGGAATTGCAAATACAATGTATACTTCTGTTTTAGAAAGAACAAAAGAAATCGGAACAATGAAAGCAATTGGCGCGCAGAATAAAGAAATTATGTGGATATTTATTATTGAATCGGGAATGCTTGGACTTATCGGAGGGCTTATTGGAGCATTGCTAGGAATTGGATTAGCATTCGGTGTTTCGGGGATTGCAAATGCAGCATTAGGAGCCACATTTTTGAGCGTTCAGATATCTTATCCATTAGTATTTGGAGCAATTGCATTTGCTTTTTTTATTGGATTATTTTCCGGATTAACCCCTGCAATTCAAGCAAGTAAATTAAAACCTGTAGAGGCATTTCGAAGATGAAAAAAGATTATATGAAATTAGCATGGAAAAATCTGAGAAAAAGAAAATTAAGAAGTTGGCTTACGATAGTAGGAATTGTTATCTCTATTGCTGTTATTTTCACATTGATAAGTTTATCTCTCGGATTAAGAGAAGCAATTAATGAGCAGTTCAAAATTTTAGGGACAGATAAATTATTCATAAATCCTAAAGGATTAAGTGGAGGATTAGGAAGTTCTGGAGCAGTGGAATTTACAACTGCCGACGTTAAAGTGATTGAAAAAGTTCAAGGAGTCAAAGATCTATCTTATGCAATCGTCGGTAATGCACAAGTGATATTTGGAAATCAAAAAAAATATTTTAATGTTTTTGGTTTGCCTTTAGATAAAATTAAGTTATACATTGACAGTGCCAGCATAAAAATGGACGAAGGGAGTATTATTCAAACAGGAGAGACAGGAAAGGTTATGCTCGGATATGATTACAAATATAGTCAGGTATTTGATAATCCGATAATAACAGGAAATAAGATTACAATTAATGGAAAAGAATTCAAAGTGATCGGGATTGCACAGTCAATAGGAAATCCATCTGATGATAAAAATATTTACATGTCAGCTGATGATTTTAAAACACTTTTTAATTCTGGAGATAGAGTAGATTCGGTTATCGTCCAAGTTGATGATGAAAAAAATATTCAACAGATTAGCGATAATATTGATAAAAAATTAGTAAAATTCCGAGGGCTAACTGAAAAAACAAAAGATTTTTACATTTCAACTCCAGAAGAACTTTTATCTAGTTTTGATAGCATCTTGAATATTATTACCGTATTTCTCGTCGGAATCGCAGCAATTTCACTTTTGGTTGGAGCGATTGGAATTATGAATACAATGTATACTTCTGTTTTAGAGAGAACAAAAGAAATTGGAACAATGAAAGCGGTTGGTGCAAAAAATTCAGATATACTTTGGATTTTTTTATTTGAATCAGGATTAATTGGATTTATTGGTGGAACAATGGGGGTTTTACTTGGTTATGGAATTTCAAAAACCGTCGAGATAATTGCAATTACTACCTTGAATACAACTTTGTTAAGAGCAGCAGTTCCAGCATATTTAATCCTCGGATGTTTGGGTTTTGCCTTCTTGATTGGGGCATTATCTGGAACAATTCCTGCATTAATGGCATCAAAACTTAAACCAGTTGATGCATTAAGGTATGAATAATTTTCTTGGATATGAATAAAACAGAATAAAAATCTTTAAAAACTAATTTCTTCTTCAGAAAGATAGAGGTAAAAAAAATGAGAAAGTGTGTTTATTGTTCATCTGAAATTCTTGATCAAAGAGCTATGCAAATTTGCGATAGATGTGGAGAACAAGTTTGGGGAAAGAAAATGTTTGACGCAATAAAAAAGACAACTGATGATGCGCAGGAAAAAGGTGATTTGAACTTCAATTCTGGAGACTGTTTGGAAAATAAAAGAAAGGCAGCGTGATAAAAGATAGGTTTTTAAATGAAATAATTTTGGGTAATCTATGGTAAGCAGAAAGCCTGTAAGAACTCGAGGAAAATTACAACTTAGTAGATACTTTCAAGAATTAAAAGAAGGAGATTTTGTTGCAATTTCAAGGGAACCTGCTGTCCAATCAAGCTTTCCTGAAAGACTTCAGGGGATTACTGGAGTGATAGAAGGAAGAAAAGGAAAGGCTTATATTTTAAAACTTAAAGATGGGAATAAAGAAAAAAGAATTTTAATTGAGCCAATACATTTAAAAAAAATAAAACAAATTAAAAAATAAAATGATAAAAAATAGTGAAGTATTAAGCATGGCAGAAGCGATTGAATACATAAAGAAAGATGAAGAAAAAGAAACAGACATAGTTGGATTCATAAAAAAATTTAATAAATTAAAAGCGAAAGATGCTAAAGAATTAAAACAGGAAATTGAAAGAATGAATATTATAAAAATAAAACCAGAATATGTTGTAAAGATTATTGACGTTCTGCCTGATAGTCCAGAAGAATTAAATAAAATTTTTGTTGATGTTAGCTTAGATGAAGATGAAACAAGAAAAGTGCTTGACGCAATTAAAAAGTTTAAATGATGAATATGGAAAAGGAAGAAAACGCAGTTATATTAGATTATCTCCCGAATGGATATCCTCTGGAGAAAAAAATGATGCCCATTGCTCAGGCAATAGGTAAGAGAAACTTGGTATTATTAGAACTAGTGCCTAGAAGAGGAGTTTCTTTAGAAACAGGAGAAGAAGTTTATATCGGCGAAGGAAAGCGAGACAAGATATATTACATTCTCGGAAGATTGCAGAGAGAAAAGTTGACAGAATCTGCAAAAAATCAACTACAAGAATTTGTAGAGAAAATAGTCAAAGAACAGGAAAAAGAATTTGTTGAGTTTTTCAACAAAGCTGATGCAATAAACAAAAGATTGCATCAAATTGAATTGCTTCCAGGATTTGGAAAAAAACACATGCAGGAAATATTGAAGCAAAGAAAAGAAGAAGAATTCAAGTCATTTGACGACATGAAACAGAGAATTCAAAACCTTCCAGACCCAGAAAAAGCAATACAGAAAAGAATATTAAGCGAGTTGACAGATGTTGAGAGATACAATCTGTTTGTAAAATAAGATGGAAACAACAATACAAAAAGGACGAAGACCAGAAGAGAAAAAGTTCGAAGAAAAGTTAATTAGAATTCTCGCAAAAGATATTGAAGGAGGATTGAATGTTTATGTTGGATTAACAAAGATTAAAGGAATTTCCTGGAGTTTGTCGAATGCTATTTGCAAATCATTAAATTTTGATAAGAAAAGAAAAATCGGTTCTTTAACAAAAGAAGAAATAGAAAAAATAAATAGTTTCTTGAAAGATGCAAAAGTTCCAGTATATTTATTGAATAGAAAAATGGATCCTGAAACAGGAGAAAACAAACATCTTATTGGTAGCAATTTAGAATTACAAAAAGAATTAGATATTGGAAGACTAAAGAAAATCAAGAGTTACAGAGGATTGAGACATGCATTAAATCTTCCTCTGAGAGGACAAAGAACAAGAAGTCACTTCAGAAGAAATAAGAGAAAGAGCGTCGGAATTAAAAAGAAAGGAGCAGCTGCAGAGGGAGCTAAGAAACAATGAAAAGCAAATTAAAAATTTTCAGTTCATCTGAAACAGGAGATTTCAAATGAAAAGAAAACATAAAACTTATTCAAGGCCGAAGAGACCTTTTGATAAAACAAGAATTGAGGAAGAAGGAAGAATCAAAGAAGAATTTGGATTGAAAAATAAAAAAGAAATATGGAAAGCTGATGCAAGAATAAAAGATATAAGAGAAAAGGCTAAAAAATTAATTTCTGCAAATGAGAAGGATAAAGAAGCGTTCTTCAACAGATTAAGGAAAGTTGGATTCAAAGTTAATTCAATTGGAGATGTTCTTTCTTTAGATAAAAGAGATTATTTGAAAAGAAGATTGCAAACTGTTCTTGTTGATAAAAAAATGGCAACAACTTCAAAGAGTGCGAGACAATTAATTACTCATAAAAAAGTTTTGATTAATGGAAATAGCATTAATGCGCCTTCTTTCATAGTTCCCGTCGAGCTAGAAAATAAAATTTCTTTAAAAGAACGTAGGGTAAAAAGTAAGGTAACTAAAAATGTGGAGGCTGAAGAATGAAAAGACAAATTGAAGAAGTCCAAATTGATATGGAAGAAAAAAAAGTAGAAAAAACAGAAAAGAAAAATGAAAAAGAATTTGAAGCGATTGTAAATATTTACACTTCATTCAATAATACTCTTGCACATGTAACAGATATGTCCGGAAGAACTATTGCAAAAGTTACTGGTGGAATGGTTACAAAACATGGAAGATTAAAAGCAAATCCAACTATTGCTATTTTTATTGCAAAAAGACTTACTGAAATTTTAAAAGAACTTGGAATAAAATCATTGTATATTAGAATAAGAGTTAAGACTGGAAATCCTGCTTTAGGGCCAGGAGCTCATGCGATTGTAAAGAGTTTGACAAGAGACGGATTTAAAATATTAAACATATTAGATACTACAAGATTCCCAAGAGGCGGACCAAAGGTAAAGGGTGGAAGAAGGGGAAGAAGACCATAAGTCTTCAAAAATTCGTTTTTAACGAATTTAAGAATCCCATAAATTTAAAAATCAAAATTTCAAATTAATAAAATGAAAACAATAAATAAAAAAAATAATCAAATAACTTTTAGTGCAAATATAGACGAAAGCTTGGCAAATGCAATTAGAAGATATGTTGATCAAGTGCCAATTTTAGCAATTGATGAAGTTGAAATTTCAAAGAATGATTCTCCTTTATATGACGAAACTGTTGCTCATAGAATTGGAATGATTCCATTAAAAATGGATAAGACAATCAACGAAAAAAGTTCTGAATCATTAACATTAATTGCAAAGAGCGACGGAATTATTTATTCTGGAGATTTGAAAGGAAGAGTTAGTCCTGTTTATGATAAGATACCAATTACAATTTTGAAAAAAGGACAAGAGTTTGAAGTTCTTGCAACTGCAAAAGTTGGAAAAGGAAGTGAACATGTTAAATTTTCTCCTGGATTAATGTTTTATAGAAATGCCGTTAAAATAAAATTAGATAAAGATTGTCCTAAAGAAATTGTTAATGCTTGTCCTCAGGCAGTTTTAAGAATAGAAAATGGGAAAGTTGCAGTTGTTGACGAGGATAAATGTGATATGTGCGAAGCTTGCACTGATTTCTGCATAAAAGCAGGAAAAAATTCTGTTGAATTAACTCCTTCTGATGAATTGATAATTACAGTTGAATCTTTCGGACAAATCAGCGAAGAGGAAATTTTCAAGAGAGCAATTGAAGCCTTGAAAGATGATTTGAAAGAAGTTGCAAAGAAAGTTTCTAAATAAATAAGTGCGGGATAAAGGATTTGAACCTTTGTAGGCACTGAGCCAACAGATTTTGAGTCTGTCCCATTTGACCGCTCTGGCAATCCCGCTTAATTTTACTATCAATTATTGGTATAAAAACTTTTATAAACCCTTTTTATCTCTCATTTTTATCTGCGAGCGCAAGCGAAGAGTAGAGAAGATTTATTCTCTATTAATATAAGATGAAAACAAAAACAAAAATTGATGAACAGCTTGAAAGGAAAAATAATCCTGAATTAGTTAAAACCATAATTGAGGCAAAGAAAAAAAGCAAATGGCTTGATATCGCTGGAATTCTTTCTAGTCCAAAAATAAACCGAGTTAGTGTTAATTTAAATAAGATAAATGAAACTGCAAAAGATGGAGAAACAATTCTTGTCCCTGGAAAAGTTTTATCTCAAGGGGAAATTGAAAAGAAAATTAAAGTAATTGCATTTAGTTTCTCTGAAAAAGCAAAAGAGAAAATATTAAAAGCAAAAGGAGAGGTTTCAACTATAAGCGATGAAATTAAAAAAAATCCTGATGCAAAGGGAATTAAAATAATAAAATGAAAGTAATAGAAGGAAAAGACGCAATCTTAGGAAGACTTGCTAGTTATACTGCGAGAGAAGCGCTTAAAGGAGAAGAAATTGCAATTGTAAACTGCGAACAGATAATCATAACTGGGAACAAAAAAGATATTCAAGAATATCTAGAATCAAAAAGAAAAAGAGTTGGAACAACACAGAAAGGTCCGAAAGTTTCTAGAACAAGCGAGAAAATTGTTAAGAGAACAATTAGAGGAATGTTACCGAATTATAGAACAGGAAGAGGAAGAGATGCATTCAAAAGAATAAAATGTTATGTTGGAGTTCCAAAAGAATTTGAAGCTCAGAAAAGAATAATCATAGAAGCAACACCTCAAAGTAAAAATAAGATAGTAAAAATTAAGGAGGTCTCTAAATGGTAAAAGTTATTACTTCTGGAAAAAGAAAAAGAGCAATAGCAAGAGCGAGCATTGTCGAAGGAACAGGACAGATTTGGATAAATAAAAGAAATTACAAAACACTTAATTTTTTCGACAAGTTAAATATTGAAGAACCATTGAGAATTGCAGAAAATGTTTTGGGAAAAATTAATTTTGATGTTTCAATAGATGTAAAAAGTGGCGGAGAAAAAGGACAGATTGAAGCAGCAAGAGTTGCATTATCAAAAGCAATTGTAAAATTTTCAAAATCAGATGAATTATCAAAAGCATTCTTAAGTTATGATAGAAATTTACTTGTTGCGGATGTAAGAAGAAAAGAAGTTAGAAAACCAGGAGCAGGTAAAGCAAGAACACGACGTCAAAAGTCATATAGATAGTGTCGTTTTCTTGTATTATGCTCACTGGCTCGCATAAAGCAAGAACAAGAAGACAGAAATCTTACAGATGATTAATAAAAAATTTATTTAATTTGTAATATAAATTTCTTTTTAATCAAAATAAAACCACAAATTAAACTAAGAATAAACAAACATATCCCGATAAAGGGATAGTTCTTAGGAAATAAATTTCCAATTATATTCCCGGTAATAAAAGGAAACAAAAAAAACATTGAAGTAAAAAAAGTAGTTATTGCTACAAAAGATAAAGATTTTTCTAATCCCCCTTTAGATATATTAGAATAATCATTTTCCTTAACAACTTTTTCAATTTTATCATAAAAAAATTTCTTTTCGGGGAAAGTCATTTCATCCGGAACAGCCTCTTTATGATATTCCTCTTTAAAATTAGCAAGAGCAATTTTATATTCTTCAGGCAGAGGAGATCTTATATTGTCATCTTCAACTTCTGCAACAACATACCTATATTTTACTGGTTTATCTCTTTGTTTATATCTTTGGGGTTGATTAATAATTACGTCTTTTATTTTTTTTAATCTTAATGGTTTTTTTCCTATCCACAATGCCTCTTGGCCAATTTTTCCTTCTTTAATTTCTTCGGGAGATTTCCAGTAGTCAATGAATAATAAGGGATTAGAATAATGTATTTCTAGGAGAGTAGAGATTTGTTTTCCAGTTCTATCAAGTTTATTATTTCCAAGATAAGCTCCTTTTTTTGATGGAGCGACATATAAGTGATCTTTAATCTTAAGATAATCCTTGTTTAAGTCTTCTTTATTGAAAATCCCCGAGTTAAACACAACTCTTTCTTTTTTATTCACTTGATTCATTTTATTCCTAATCTTTCTAATTTATTCTGAACATGATTGAATAAAGTTGATGAAACAATTGGTTGATGATTTCCTTCATGAATTTGATTATTGAATTTTATTTTTCCAATATAAGTGAAGTTTTTTAGAATTTTTTTTAATCCATTAACAGAAAGTTTGTGCTTTTCTGAAAGTTGCCTTAGACTTATTTTTTCATTTAGAAATTCTTCAAAAATTTCTTCTATTTCTTTATAATTTTCTGCAGGAATTAATTTTCCGTTTTCAATTTTGTATCCAAAAGGAGCACGAGACATCAAATTTCCTTGAGAAGCTTTATTAATCATTGAATTTCTTTGATTTACTTTTATAGATTTAAGTTTTTCAATTTCTCTTTTCAATTCTTCATTCTCTTTTCTTAATCGTTCAAGTTCTTCTGTCATTTTAATTTGTAAAAATATTTGTTTAAATCTATTTTATTCTTCTTAATTTCAATTCCTTCTGATTTTAATATTTTTATCTTGTTTTTTAATCCTGAAGCAAATCCTCCAAGTTCTCCGTTAGAATTTATAACTCGATGACATGGAACACGTTCAGAAATAGGAAGACTTCCTCCCGCCCACCCCCGAGCAGCAAAGGAATAAGGATTTTTGTTCATTGCAGTTCCGACAGCGCGATAAGCTTTAGAATTTAATGATCTTGCAATTTCTTTGTAAGTTGTTACTTTTCCTTTTGGAACTTTTTTCAAAACAGCGTAACATTTTTCATAAAAAGAATTCATTTTAGTTTTTCCTGAATTTTATTGAATAATTCCTTATCAATCAGAGCTTCGTGCTGTCCATCTGTCTCTTTATTCGCAAATTTAACCTTCCCTATATAAGTTGTGTTCTGAAGCATTTTTTTAATCCCTGAAGTAGTTAGATTGTTTTTTTTGGCTAACTGAGTTAAGGAGATGTCTGAACTTAGAAATTCTTCAAAAAGTTCTTTAATTTTTTGAGACTCTTCGATTTCGATTATCAATTGTTTGTTAAATAATTTGTAACCTCTTGGGGCGCGGGTTATAAAACCTCCTTCTTTGGCTTTTCTTTCCATTCCAAACTTTGTTCTATCTCCAATTATATTCCTTTCAAATTCAGCGAAAGCTCCAATAATTTGGAACATTAACTTTCCGCTTGCAGAAGCAGTCTCGATTTTATCTTGTAGGGAAATAAAGTCAATATTCCATTCTTTTAGTTTGTCAATGGTCAAAATCAAATCTTTCAAACTTCTGGAGAATCTATCAAGTTTGTAAATAAAAATTGCCTGAAACTTTCTTTGTTCTGCATCCCTAAGTAGATTAATCATTTCTGGACGATTCAAATCTTTTGCAGATTTTCCTTCATCACGATAAATTTTGAAAATTTCATAACCTAAGACTTTTGCATAATTTTGTAGAGAATCTTCCTGAGCATCCAAACTAAATCCGTGTTGGGCCTGATCTTGAGTTGACACTCGGATGTAAATCGCTGCTAAGGGTTTGGCTTGTGTCATTTTCCTCTTTTCTTTGTGAACTTAGGGCTTAGAATAGCTTGTCCACAACAACTTAGGGTGCCCTAAGTATATAAATATTTTGAATTTTGGGGGAAAAGATGAGAAAAATTAGAATTTTTTGTTTGGATGAACAAAGCCGTTGTCTTTTTTGAAGGAAGGTAAACCAAAAGGACCTTCATCTTTTATTTCTGTGCACTTAGGTTGACTTTGTGCAAGTATCTTTTCAAGATTGGCTCTTTCGCTTGGAAATTTACATAAGAAAATTTCAATTAATTTTTCTTTATTGTTCTCTTGTCCAGAATGGGGTAAAAAATAATCTATAGCCTCTAAAGGAGTTTCAAATCTCTTTACATAATTGGGGTCCCAAATTTCCAAAGAAAAATGTTGCCCTTCGGAATATAATAAATCTAAAGAAAACTTATTCTCTGAAATAACTTTACCAATGCCACTTGGCCTAAGATAATGATAAACTGCCCAAGGTTTTTCTATTGGTTTATTCTGTTCTGCCATTTTAAATTTTTAGAAATATTCTCCTTTTTCCATGCAAGCAATTCTTCTTCTTGTATCTTCAACCTCTCTTTCTACCTCTACTTCTATTTGTCTGTACTCTTCTAAGGTAATGCTTGCAATTCTTAGATTTACTTCATTAAAAAGTTCATCTTCATTTAATATTTGATTTAGAGTCATAATTGGGATAAATCTTTTTTAATTTTTAAATATAATGATAATAAAAAATCTATTTTTGCCCACAAATTTTCGGCATTAATCTTTAGTGTTTAGGCGACTTTGTTCACTAAGGTTAACTTAGTTATTTGGAAGAATAAGTCCAACTTCTTTCGCATATTTTATTCTTGCTTCCAAATCTGCTTTTTTCCTCTAATTATTTTAGATCTTTTTTATTTCTTAAGAAATTATTTTTTTGCAGACTCATTAATTTCTTCTTAAGTGGCCTGCAATTTGGACAATATTTCCGTTTATCATAATCATTATATGTAAAAATTATTAGGGTTTTGTTGAATGGATAAATTAGAAGTTATTTTTTAACGGGATAAGAAGAGGTTAATTTAATGTATATTCTTCACCATTTTTTCAATTTTTATACTTAATTATTTCTTGTTCAATAAAAGAATAATCAGATTGAACTTTTTAATAATTTATATTTTAAAATAATATTGATTGTTCACTAAGTTAAACTTAGTTTCAAACAGCTGTTTAAAAAAATACCGAGGCTGTTGAAAGAAACAAACAGCTGTTTGTGTCTGTTTTAAACAGCTGTTTTCCTATTTTTTTGTTCTTAAACAGCTGTTTTTTTAGTATTTTATAGGTAGAAAAAATAGAAAGAGAAATTATAGAACTCTCGTCGAAAAACAAAACATTTTTAAATATAGTTTAATAGAATATTATATGTTTTGGCTTTTTACTGGGAAAAGAGATGTTGAGAAGATAAGAGAAGAAACTAAAAAAGGTTTTGATTCTGTAAAACAAGATGTTTCTTCGGTTAGTGAATGGATTAAACACCTTGATTCTGAAAAAAATTTGCACAAAAAAGATATTCAAGAGATAAGGGGGATTTTAACGTCGATGAAAGAAGAAGTTGATGAATTGAAAAATGTTGTTTCTGTAATGAACGAGTTAAAAACAAACAGGGTGTTTAAAACACCCAAAGCTGTTTTCGATAAACAAACAGCTGTTTATGCTGTTCAAACAGGTGTTCAAACAGGTGTTCAAACACCAAATTTAAGTCAATTTTCAGTAACTGAAAGAGCAATTCTTTGGGTGTTATTAAATTCAGATATGAAATTGAGTTATGATGATCTAGCTGCAATGCTTGGAAAAGAAAGATCAACAATTAGGGGACAAATAAATACTATAAAACAGAAAAGTGAGATAATTGAAGAAGAAATAGAGAAAAATGGTAAAAAGAGAGTCTTTATACCTGAGGAAATAAAGGAAAAGATGCTCAAAAAGACAAAAGTGAGAGTTAAAGGAAACAAAAATAAATAAAAAAGATGAGCGCCTTGACAAAAAATGATGAAAAGTGAGAGTAGATTGCATTAAGATAAAGGTGAAAAGTCAAGAGAATAGAAAAAATAATTAAAATATGAATCAAAGTGAGAGTTAAACTAAATAGGGAAAAGGAGAAAAACAAAAAGAGGGTAGACGATTTAAAGAGATAAAAATAAAAGAAATAACAAATAAAGAGAGTTATAGTTGTTCGGTGAACCGAAATTAAATAATTATGTCTCTCTGAGTTGAAAAATCACTGGTAGGGGAGCAATTTTTCTAAGATTTTGAGAGATAGAAAGTTGAATTAATTTATTATTAAATTTGGTTTTCTCTACGGGAATTCCTTTTTTTATCAATTTTCCGACATAGTCTCGGATAGAAGTTTCTGTAAGATTAAGTTTTAGGGAAATAGAATGATAGTCTACTATTCCTTGTTCTTCCATTTGATAAATTGTAGAAAATACCAAAAATTCCTGGTCTGTAATCTTTTTGAATTTTACTCTTATTTCTTTCTTTATGTTGTCTAAAGAGTTTAATATCTCTATGGCTTCCCCAAAAGAAGCATTTTCCGTCTGTTGGTTTGTTTGTTGGTTTGTCTGTTTGTTTGTCTGTTTGTTTGTTGGAACCCCTTGATTTCCTGTGGAAAAGGTTGAATTTTTGGTTTTTTGGGGCTTAAAAGGGAAGTTATTTGTTGTGTTATCTGTTGGAATTGTTTGATTTTGAGAGTTATCTGTTGGATTAGATATGAGTTCTTTATAACTTATTTTTGATATTTCATGGGTTAAATCTTGGATTTTTTTATCTAAATTTGAAAGCAGTTCTTTATTTTCAGATAAAAATCGTTTTAGAATATCTATCTCTTCTTTCATAGAGTCCATATCTTGTTTTACTTTTTGAAAAGCTGTTTTAATTTGATCCATCTTTTATTGAAAAAGAAATAGTATAAAAAATTATAGTTTATTTAATATTTATCTTGAAATTCTTTGTTTGATTCTTGCTGATGTTTTTTGTAAGCTTGATACGCAACATCGCTCAATGTCCATCTCGACCTTTTAAGATAAGGCATTCCTTTTGGGCTTTTTTTTATCTCAATGATTAATCCCTTTTTTCTTAAATCAATTAGAAGTATTTTCACAAATTCTTCATCTCGGGCAATTTCTTTTGCAATATTCATAGTAAAAAGAGCTTTTGGAGAAACAGAGTAAAGAAATGCAAGAATTTGCTCATAAATTTTGTCTTTTTTCTGAGCAGAAATTTTCATAAGAAAGGAAAGAAATCTATTTTTTTAAACTTAGTCTTTTTTAGGTTGAATACTTTCTTTATTCAATGAAGGAAGAGGAATATGAGGAGGAAGATTTAATTCATCTTCTAATTCAAGTGCTTTTATATTGGCTTTCCTTAAAATTATATTAAACATAAAGATTCTGAATTCATCACTCATTTCTTTATCTTTCCATCCTTTTAGGATGTCTCTTGCTATTCTTGATTCTACAGAAAGAACCATTGTTCCTGCAAGTTCTATTTTAGCTAGCTCTGGCTCATAAAGAACAGAATAAACAAAATCTATCTTAAGGGGTTCATCTTTAACTTTAATTAAATCTGATTTTAAAGGTTCAATAGAAGAAATATCAATTTTAGTATTAAATTTTAGATCTTGAACACTATCATTAAATTTTTCAACGCTTATCTTTGTAAAGTTAAAACCAACAAGTCTCATTTTATTTAAATTAAAATAGTGTTTTTAAATATTTATATCTTTCAGAATTAAATTAAATCTTCTTCTGAAACTATAACAAAGTCACCGATAGCAATTATAGAGTTATAAGGTATTAATAGTTCACTTGCATTAGTTCTTTCTAAATTAAGGTTTTTTGTATAAGGAGTAGCATCTTTAACTACAAGGTTAATTAATTCACCTGATTTAGTTTCAAAAGAGATATCCTTGACAAAACCAAGTCTTTTCCCTTCTTTTGTTACAATCATCTTTCCAATAATAGAATTGTATGTGTTTTTGTTTCCTTGCATGAAAACTTAAGAGAAAAATTATTTATAAACTTTTCTGTGAAATTAAATAGATTTGTTAGTATATAAGTAGAAGATAATTTTGAAAGATTTTTATAAGAAATAATATTTAATTAGATAAAAAATTGATAAAGTATCTACAAATTTAATTATCTTTATAGAGGACTATCCTACTCTGTCCCCCCTTGATTTCGTCTGGAAATATTTATAAAGGAATTTTTGAGTTTTGTTTGTTTTTGTTTTAATTATAAAATTATATATTATATAGTATATAGATAATAATAATAATAATAATAATAATAATAATTTAAAATTAAATTATTTTAGAATATAATAACTCTAATTTTTTAATTATTAGTTAATAATTTTTTATTACTAAAATTTTTATATTATCTCTCTTTTTTTATAATAAATCATTTATTTATAACTTAATAAAGATAAATAATATTTTTTATAAAAAATACCTTTCCATTTGAAATAAAGGTGTCTTTCTTTCTTAGTAGTCATAATCCTTTATATAACTAAAATCAATAATTATCGTTGGAGATAAAAAGAAAACTTAATGATTTCCATTGGAAATTAGAGTGTGAGGGTTAAATGGGAAATGAATTAGACAAAATTTTTGAAGCTTTTGATAGCAATGGTATTTTCAATAATAAATCTATGTTGCAAAATACTTATCAACCTGAAGACATTCCTCACAGAAGTAAACAAATAAAACAGATTGCTTCAATACTCGCTCCAGTTTTAAGAGGAGAGAGATCAAGTAATTTATTTCTTTATGGTAAAACGGGAACAGGAAAAACTCTTTCTATTCAATATGTCAAAGATGAATTATTAAAGAGAGAAAAAAAAGATGCCGAATTCAAATTAAGAATAGAATATCTAAACTGCAAACTGAAAAAAGTTTCTGATACAGAATATAGAATTCTTGCAGAACTAATTAAAAAATTTGGCGGAGAGGTTCCTTCTACTGGATTGCCAACTCAGGCAGTTTATGATAAATTTATAGAAACAGTTGATTCTACAAAACAACTTATTGTTTTAATTTTAGATGAAATAGACCAGACCACAAAAAAGATTTCAAATGATTTTCTTTATAACTTAACAAGATTAAATCCTGAACTTTCAAAATCTCAGATATGCCTTGTAGGAATTAGTAATAATTTAACTTTTTTAGATGAATTGGATCCTCGAGTTAAAAGTTCTCTTTCGGAAGAAGAAATTGTTTTTCCTCCTTATAATGCCTTACAGTTACAAGATATTTTGACAAATAGAGCAAAGGAAGTTTTCAAAGAAGGAGTTATGGATGAAGGAGTTGTTGCTAAATGCGCTGCACTTGCTGCTAGAGAGCATGGAGACGCGAGAAGGGCGTTGGATTTACTAAGAATAGCTGGAGAGTTAGCAGAGAGAGACAATTCAAAGAAGATTCATATAAAATATATTGATGAAGCGAACGAGAAAATTGAGAAAGACAAGATTCTAGATGTTATCAAAACAGAACCAAAACAGTTCCAGCTTGTTCTTAGTTCAATAATTCAA
>Ga0265316_10001284_pt1 | contig 27003 bp, 20 predicted proteins | sample 4522metaG_FD_202092 | JGI IMG/M metagenome (GOLD analysis project Ga0265316, IMG submission 202092) | Rhizosphere microbial communities from Carex aquatilis grown in University of Washington, Seatle, WA, United States - 4-5-22 metaG | ecosystem: Host-associated > Plants > Roots > Rhizosphere >... | reverse complement strand
GCCCCGCTGCCATGGCCGACGATGACGGCCCAAGCTTCTGTCTCAATCCGTATCATTCCAGAACCGCCCGCTGAGGTGTCTCTCTCCACCATCGCACAGGAGGGTGACGATGTGGACCCGGCAGACGCCTACGAGCCCTTCCCAGGAACGCGCGGCGCTGTCCCAGAAGCGGACAAGCCGGTCGGGGAACGAAGGCCCCAAAGCCTTGATTCCACTGCGCGGGGCTCGCGGCATGAGAATTGCCCTGTGGGCAGAGGCTTCCCATGCTGACATCACTCAAACATGCCTTTAGGGTCCTGCGGAAGGACCCTGGATTCACCGTGGTGGCCATCTGCTCGCTGGCGCTGGGCATTGGGGCAACCTCCGCCATGTTCAGCCTCGCCGATGCGATGCTGCTGCGGCCGCTGCCCATCCTGCGGCCGGACCGCGTGATCGCCGTCAATACGGCCACGTCGGCTACGTTCGGCGCTAATTCGAAGATATCCTACCCGGATTACGCCGATCTGCGCGACCGCAATCGCACTCTCGACGGACTGGTGGCCGCTTCGTTCGTCAGGGTGGGCTTCAGCCCTGACCCCCGCGCCGTGCCGCGGATGAAACTCGGCCTCTATGTCTCGGGCAATTTCTTCCGGGTCCTGGGCGTCGAGCCCGCCCTAGGGCGGGGCTTCCGGCCGGACGAGGATCGGGCCGAGGGCCGCGATCCGGTGGTGGTGCTCGGCCACGATTTCTGGGTCAGCCAGTTCGCGGCGAGCCCGGCCGTTATCGGCTCCCGAATCCGGCTGAATGGGGTCGACTTCACCGTGATCGGCGTCGCGCCCGAGCGTTTCACCGGCATCGACGCCTTCTTCCGGCCGACGCTGTTTGTCCCCCTGGCTATGTCCCCGCGTCTGGGACAGCAGAACCTTTTGCACAATCGCAACGCCGGCTGGCTATTTCTCAAGGGCCGGTTGAAGCCGGGCGCCGGCCTGGCGCAGGCGCAGGCCGATATCGGCGCCATCGCGACCCAATTGCTCAAGCTCCACGCGCAGGCCGATGAGGCGGATCGTATCCGGGTGGAGACCGAGGTCCAGCTCCGGGTCGCCCAGGCGCCGGCGACCATGGCCTGGGTGGGCATGCTGGCCACACTGGGACTGTGCGTCCTGGCCGTCTCCTGCGCCAACGTCGCGGGTCTGCTGCTGAGCCGGGCCCGCGCCCGCTCGCGGGAAATCGCGGTGCGGCTGGCCATCGGCGCCAGCCGCTGGGCGCTGGTCCGACAACTTTTACTGGAAAACGTCGTCGTGGCGGTTGCCGGGGGCGCGGCGGGCATGCTGGTCGCCAACGCGGTAGCGGAGTTCTGGCGCCGCACCCCAATCCCCACCGATCTGCCGGTCGTCTTCGACATGACCGTCGATCGCCGGGTGCTGCTGTTCGCCCTCGGGGTCTCGATCGTGAGCGCGCTGCTTTTCGGCGTGGCCCCGGCGCTACGGATCACTCGTCCGGACCTGGTTCCGGCTCTGAAAGCGGCCGACGCCGACAGCGCCGGCAAACGGCGCTTGTGGGGCCGCAATACGATCGTGGCCGGCCAGGTGGCTCTCTCGGTGGTCCTGCTCATGATCTCGGCCGTGCTGGTGCAGGGATTCCGGCACCAATTGACCGAGGGGCCGGGGTTCCGTACCGACCATCTGTTCCTCACCGGCTTTGACACGCAACTGGCCCACTACTCCCAGGACCAGGAGCGGCGATTCTATAGCGACCTGCTGGCGAGAGCGCGTTCGGCGCCGGGCGTGAGATCGGCCGCTCTCACGTCAATGGTTCCGATGATGGGAACGGAGAGCCTCGACATCGTTCCGGCCGGCTACCAGTTGCGGCCGGGCCAACAGGCCGTCGCGGCCTTCGGCAGCCACGTCAGCGAGGGCTACTTCCACACCATGGAGATCCCCATCCTGCGGGGGCGCGGCTTTCTCGAATCGGACCGGGAAGACTCGCCGCTGGTGGCCGTGGTGAACGAATTCATGGCGAGCCATTACTGGCCGCATGGAGACGCCGTTGGCAAACGGTTCCACCTGCGGAACGCAGCCGGAGAGCTGGTGGAAGTGGTGGGCATCGCGAAGATGTCGAAGTACCTATGGGTCGCCGAGCCTCCACGGGACCTCGTTTATCTGCCCTTTCGGCAGCACAGCCGTTCCGCGATGACGCTGGTAGCCGAATCGACTGGCCGCGAGGCCACGGACATCGCCCCGGCGCTACGGGTCGTGGTGAGAGGGCTCGACCCGGACATGCCCGTCTTCGACGTGCGGAGTATGGAGGACCTCTATACGCAGCGCGCCGTGAAAACCCCCGCCATCATCACGCAGATGGTGGGGTCCCTGGGTTTGATGGGATTGGTGCTGGCAGTTGTAGGCCTGTACGGCCTGGTGGCATACTCGGTCAGCCGCCGGACCCGCGAGATCGGCATCCGCATCGCCGTCGGCGCGGACCGGCGAAAGGTGGTGTGGATGGTGTTGCGGCAGGGCCTCAAGCTGGGTGGGTGGGGCGTCGCCACCGGCCTGGTGGTGGCCTTCTTCTGCTGCCGCGCGATCACCTCCGTCTTGTGGACAGGCGCCACGTTGGGGAGGGTCGGCGTACTGGATTTCGTTGCCATCGCCCCGCCTCTCCTCATGATCACGATGCTGGCAGCCCTGGCCCCGGCGCTACGCGCCTCCCGGGTGGACCCGATCCGGGCGCTACGAGACGAATAATGCTGACATCTCTTAAGCACGCATTCAGGGTGCTGCGGAAGGACCCCGGCTTCACCGCCGTTGCGGTCTGCTCGCTGGCGCTGGGCATCGGCGCGACCTCGGCCATGTTCAGCTTCGCCGACGCGCTGCTGCTCCGGCCCCTGCCGGTGCGCGATCCGGACCGCGTGGTCGCCATCAACGCCAGCGTCGACACAGCGGCTCCCTTCGGGACCGGCACAGCGGTTTCTTACCCGGATTACGCCGATTTCCGCGACCGCAATTGCAGCTTCGACGGCCTGGTTGCGGCTTCCACCGCGACGTTCGCCTTCAGCATGGGGTCCGGCACGGTGCCGCGTAGGCAACTTGGCCAGTACGTTTCCGGCGATTATTTCCGCGTGCTGGGCGTCGAGCCGGCGCTCGGACGCGGCTTCCGCGCCGATGAGGATCGGGCCGAGGGGCGCGATCCGGTGGTCGTGCTCGGGCACGACTTCTGGACCAGCCAGTTCGGCGCGAACCCGTCCGTGATCGGCTCCCGAATCCGCCTCAATGGGGTCGAGCTCTCGGTCATTGGCGTCGCGCCCGAACGCTTTAGCGGTGTCGATGTGCGGCCCGCATTCTACGTTCCGTTGGCCATGTCGCCGCGCCTGGGGCGGGAGAACAACCTGCATCGCCGCGACACGGGTTGGCTGTCCGTCCGGGGCCGGCTAAAGCCGGGCGTTAGCCTGGGGCAGGCGCAAACGGACATCGATATCATCGCGGCCGATATCGAGAAGCTGCATGCGGAGACCGTTCGCGGCCGGCGGATCAAGGTGCAGACCGAGCTCCAACTACGAGTCCAGCAATCGCCCCCCACCGCAGCCATGGTGATTATGCTGGGTCTGCTGGCGCTTGCGGTTCTGGCGGTGGCCTGCGCCAATGTCGCGGGTCTGCTGCTGAGCCGGGCCCGGGCGCGCTCGCGGGAGATCGCGGTGCGCCTCGCCATCGGCGCCAGCCGCGGCGCCCTGGTTCGCCAGCTTCTGCTCGAGAATCTCCTGGTGGCCGTCGGCGGCGGCCTGGCGGGCGTTTGGGTCGCCTCTGCCGGAGCCGAACTCTTCAACCGCGTGCCGTTCCCCACCGACCTGCCGTTCACGATTGGCACGACCGTCGACCGCCGGGTTCTGCTTTTCACTCTGCTGATCTCGCTCGTCAGCACGCTGCTGTTCGGCCTTGTGCCCGCGCTTCGCATTACGCGGCCGGACCTCGTCCCGGCGCTGAAAGCTGCCGACGCGGATAGCGGCGGCAAGCGGCGACTGTTGGGCCGCAACACCATCGTGGCGGGCCAGGTAGCTCTCTCGCTGGTTCTGCTGGTGATCTCGGCCGTTCTGGTGGAAGGGTTTCGATACGAACTGGCTCAGGGGGCGGGCTTCCGCCCCGACCGCCTCTTCCTCACCAGCTTCGACACGCAATTGACTCACTACTCCGAAGACCAGACGCGGCAGTTCTACGAGCATCTGCTGGAGCGGGCGCGGTCGGCGCCGGGCGTGCGCTCGGCAGCCCTCACCTCCAGCTTGCCGCTATGGAGTTGGGTCACGGCCAGCGTCGTGCCAGAGGACCACCCGCGGAAGCCCGGCGAGCAGCCGCTGAGCGCGTTCAGCAATTACGTGAGCGACGGCTACTTCAGCACGTTAGGCGTTCGCATGCTGTACGGGCGTGCTTTGCTCGACTCGGATGGAGAGAACACACCGCTCGTGGCGGTCGTGAACGACCATCTGGCAAATCGTTTCTGGCCCCAGGGAGACGCCCTGGGCAAGCGGTTCCACTTGAACGGAGCGAACGGTCCGCTGCTGGAGGTTGTCGGCATTGCGAAAGCGGCGAAGGTCTTCTTCATCTCCGAACCCCCCGCGGATGTCGTATACCTGCCGTTCCGCCAGCACTCCGTTTCCGGACTGACGCTTGTGGCCGAGTCCGATGCCCCAGAGGCCGCCACCATTGCTCCGGTGCTGCGGGACGTGGCGCGGCAACTGGATCCGAACATGCCCCTCTTCGACGTTCGGACCATGCGGAGTTTCTACACGCAACGCGCCGTTACCCTGCCGAACATGATCGTCGGGATGGTGGCCGGCCTGGGGCTGATGGGGCTGCTGCTGGCCGTCGTCGGGCTCTACGGGTTGGTGGCATACTCGGTCAGCCGGCGCACGCGCGAGATCGGCATCCGCATCGCCATCGGCGCGGACCGGGGGAAGGTAGTCCGGATGGTGCTGCGGAAGGGGCTCTCGCTGGGCCTGGCCGGAATCGCAGCGGGCCTGGTGGTGAGCTTGTTCGCATGCCGGGCGATGACCTCCGCCACGTGGTTCTTCTCGTTCGACCGCGTAAACCCCTTGATCTTTGTCGCCATCCCGCTGCCGCTGCTGGCCGCAACCGCGCTGGCAGCATGGGCGCCGGCGCGGCGGGCTTCGCGGATAGATCCGATCCGCGCGCTGCGGGACGAGTGAAAGGCCATCCGGACCCCGCGGAAGCACTCCCCGCGTGATGTATAATTCGGCCTGGTGAAAAACCATCCGTGGCTCCGCGACGTGTCCTTGCTCCTGCTGCTTACCGCCCTCGGCCTCGCCATCGCGGGCTACCATCCGGGGTGCGAAGACGACGGCGTATACCTCAGCGCCATCAAACGCGACCTGGCGCCCGCGCTCTACCCGCATGATGCGGACTTCTTCGCGCTCCAGTTGCAGGCCACCGTTTTCGACAAAGCGGTAGCCGGCTTGATCCGCCTGTCGCACGTGCCGGCCGGCGTCGTCATTCTCGCTCTGCATGCCCTGACGATCTTCTGCGTGCTGTGGGGATGTCTGCGCATCGGCCGCCGCTGTTTCCGCGAGACCTGCGCCCAGTGGTCCGGGGTTACGCTCGTGGCCGTGCTGCTGACCCTGCCCGTCGCGGGAACGGCCCTCTACCTGGTGGATCAGAATCTTCATCCCCGCGCGATGGCAACCGCGGCCATCCTCGCCGCGATCGTCGCCGTTCTCGATCGCAAATGGCTGCCTGCCGGCGCGTTGTTGGTCCTGGCGGTGGCGTTTCACCCCATGATGGCTTGTTACGGAATCTCCGTCTGCATCTTCATGGCCTGGAAACCGGCGGCGCCGCCGGCCTGGCCCTCCGCTTTCCTTCTGATGCCCCTGGGCTGGGTCTTCCAGCCCGTGTCGCACGCCTGGCACGTGGCGGCCGATACGCGATCGTACTACTTCCTTTCGCGCTGGGAATGGTATGAGTGGCTGGGCGTCTTCGCTCCACCGGCCCTCCTTTGGTGGTTTGGCCGCATCGCGTTACGAGACCGCAATCCCTTGCTGGCGCGCCTGGCGACACGGCTGGTCCTCTACGCGGTGTTCCAGTTCGGTGTGGCGATCGCGCTGCTGGTTCCCTCGAGCCTCGACCGCCTGAAGTCCTTTCAACCCATGCGCTTTCTGCACCTGCTCTATCTGCTGTTCGTGCTGCTCGCGGGCGGCCTGCTAGGACAGAAGCTGCTGCGCACCAACCGGCTGCGCTGGGCGGCCCTGTTTCTGCCGCTTGCCGCGGTGATGTTTTTCGCGCAGCGCCAGACCTATCCCGCTTCCGCCCATCTCGAGTTTCCGGGCACGGTCCCTTCCAACCCCTGGCTGCAGGCCTTCCGTTGGATTCGCGGCAATACGCCCGTCACGAGCTTCTTCGCCATCGGCCCGCGCTATATGGAGCGCCCCGGCGAGGACTTTCACAGCTTTCGCGCGCTGGCCGAACGCAGCGTTCTCGCGGACAGCACGAAGGACGCCTCGGTGGTCACGCAAGTGCCGGGCCTGGCACCGCAGTGGCTGGAACAGGTCGAAGCGCAGTCGGGATGGGAGCGGTTCGGGGCGCAGGATTTTGAGCGGCTGCACGCCCGGTTCGGAGTCGACTGGCTGGTGCTGGAGCAACCGGGAGTACTCGGTCTGGACTGTCCCTACCAGAACGAGAAGTTGGAAGTCTGCCGCATCGGAGGACTGAAGTAGGGAATATGCCGGAGCTCGCCGTTGTGATTCCGACGTTCAACGAGTGCCAGAACGTTGAGCCCGTGGTCCGCGCCGTCTCCTCCGCCCTTCAAGGCATCGACTTCGAGTTGATCTTCGTGGACGACGATTCCCCCGACGGCACCGCCCGCCAGGTGCGCGAACTGTCCAGAACCGACCCGCGCGTGCGCCTGGTGCATCGGATCAACCGTCGCGGCCTTTCTTCGGCCGTCATTGAGGGCATGATGATCAGCAACGCGCCCTACCTGGCCGTGATCGACGGCGACATGCAGCACGACGAAACCGTCCTGCCCGAAATGCTGCGCCGGCTCCAGACCGGCGACGTTGACCTCGTCATCGGAACCCGCCACCGTCAAGGCGGCAGCATGGGAGAGTTCTCGCGGGCCCGGGTGGCGTTGAGCCACCTGGGCCGGCGCTTGAGCGCCCTGGTCTGCCACGCCGATGTCTCCGACCCCATGAGCGGCTTCTTCGCTTTGCGCCGCGACTACCTCGATGAAGTCGTCCGCAACCTCAGTTGCGTGGGCTTCAAGATTCTGGTCGACCTGCTCGCCTCCTCCAGGCGCCCTGTTCGTATCGAGGAAGTCGGCTACACGTTTCGCAGCCGCCTCCACGGCGAGAGCAAGCTCGACCTGCTGGTAGGCTTCGAGTATCTGGAGTTGCTGCTGGACAAGCTGATCGGCGAGTGGATCCCGGTCCGCTACGCTCTGTTCGGTATGGTGGGCGCCGTTGGCGTCCTGGCCCAGTTGGTTCTGATCCGGTTCCTGCTCTACTTCGGCGGTCTGACGTTCGAACCCGCCCAGGTCATCTCCAGCCTGCTCGTGATTGGACTCAACTACGGCGCCAACAACCGGATCACCTTCCGCAACCGGCGCCTGCGCGGCTGGTCCTGGCTCTACGGACTGGCCTTGTTCGCGCTGGCTTGCTCGCTCGGCCTGTATCTGAACCTGCGCGTCGCCAGCGGTCTGTTCGGAATGGGCGTGCGCTGGCCTCTGGCCTCGCTGGCCGGCATTCTCATCGCCTCGGTCTGGAACTACAGCGCCGGCGCTATCCTGGTGTGGCGGATCAACCGGCGCCGCCGCTGAAAGCGGATGGAACACCGGCCCGGCCCGCCTCGTCTGGCACTAATGGACCCGAACCTATGAGAACCCCCCTATTCCTGGTAACACTCACCCTGACCGGGCTTTCCCTCCAACTCGCCGGGCAGCCCGCGGCTCCGAAGCTGAAAGAAGAGATGCGGACGCCGTGGTCGCGCGGCGACCAGCGGTTCATACGCCACTGGCTGGTGGTGAGCGACCTTCCGTTAGCCGGCGGCTTCGACAAGGACTGGCTCACAGAGCAGGGCGGCGAGACCGCCGTGCATCCCTCGGAGAAGATGGCCGTCAAGCTCCCGGACGGCAAGAGCCAGCAGTGGCGCTCGGTGGTCGCCTGGAGCGATGAAGTCGATCTCTCGAACGGGCCTGGCGTGAAGCGCGACCTCCTCGCCTATGCCTTCGCCACCGTGAAGCGAGCGCAGGCCGGCAACGCCGTACTGAGTCTGGGCAGCGATGAGAGCATCCGCGTCTGGCTGAACGGTGCGCTGGTGCTCGACAAGCGAACCTCGCGCCCCCAAACGTTCGACGAAGATCGGATCGCGGTGGAGATGAAGGCGGGCGAGAACACGCTGCTCGTTAAGTCCGAGCAGCGCATAGGGCCCCAGACCATCTCCGCCCGCGTGCTCGAGCCGGGCGCCGTTCCGGCGCGTATCCAGGAGATCGGGCCCTCGGCGCGGGAATCCAAGCCGGACGCTCTCATCGTCACCACCGACGTCAATGGCGATCGCGCGGCGCTGGACAAAGTGACGGTCCAGGTAGTCGGCGCCGGGGGCAAGCTCGCTGCCGAGAAGACCGCGCGGCGTGGCGAGCGGATCGACTTCGACCCCACCGGCTGGCCGGACGGCGCTTATGAGGTCCGCTGCACCACCCGCCGGCCCAACGGCCTGATGTATGCGACGCACCTCGCCTGGTATAAGGGCGACGCGGTGGCGCACGCGCGGCGGCTTCTGGCAGCGGCGGCGCAGGCCGACGATCGAACGACCCTTGGCTTCACCGTCAAGATGCTGGCCGATATGGTGCTCGACCGCCTGGACAGCAAGGATCTCGATAAAGTCACCGGCAATCCCTGGTGGGCCATCCATTCGCCCCTCATGGAATTCGACGAGCTGCAATTGGAGGCCAAGGGCCTTTCGGCGCTCGTGAGGCCGTACGGCTTCGTGCGGCTCGCCTATCGGGACGAGGTGGACGGCTCGCCGCAATTCTGCGTTGCGTATCTGCCCGGCGGCTACGATCCGGCGAAGAAGTGGCCGCTGGTGGTGAAGCTCCACGGCTACAATCCGGCCAATCCCGAATACGTGCGCTGGTGGGGCGTCGATTCGCGCCACCACGCGTTGGCGGACGTCGAATACAACGGCCACCAGGGAGTCATCTACATCGAGCCGCGCGGGCGCGGGAACACCCAGTATGTCGGCATCGGCGACCAGGACGTGGTCCGCGCCATCCATCTCGCCAAGGAGCGCTTCAACGTGGACCAGGACCGCGTCTACCTGACCGGCGATTCCATGGGCGGCTGGGGCACTTGGAATGTCGGTACGCGCCACCCGGACCTGTTCGCCGCTATCGCTCCCATTTTCGGCGGCGTGGACTACCATTCCCAGCTCTCCGAAGAGGCGCTGGCGAAACTGACGCCGCTGGCCCGCTACTTGCAAGAGACGCACAGCTCCTGGTCGATGGCCGAGTCGCTACTCAACCTGCCGATCTTCGTCCATCACGGCGACGTCGATCAGAGCGTGAACGTCGATTGGTCGCGGTACGGCGTGCGCCTGCTGCAGCGTTGGGGATACAACATACGGTACGACGAGCTTCCCGGCTACGGGCACGAGGACCTGAACGAATGGGGGAATCTCTTCAACTGGTTCCTCGAGCACCGGCGCGAGGCCAACCCCGCGCGGGTGCGGCTGCACACGGCCGAGCTTCAGAACGCTTCGGGGTACTGGGCCAGGATCGATCGGGCGGAGACCCCTGGCGATTTCATGACGCTCGATGCCGAGATCATGGATCCGAACACGATCCGGCTCGACACGCGGAACGTCGGGGCCGTGACGCTCTCGCCCGTGTCCCCGCTCATTGACCGGGCCAGACCGGTCACGGTGAACTGGAATGGCGTGCCGCGCGAGGCGGCTTTCGAGAGCGGGCGTCTCCGTCTCGGCGCAGCCGCCGCGCCCCTCGAGAAGAACTCCAGGATCGCCGGGCCCGTCAGCGACGTATTCACCACGCCCTTCGCCATCGTCACGGGCACCAGCGCCTCCGATCCGGAGATGAAGCGGATGTGCGAGAGCAAGGCGGCGGCGCTGGCCGCTGCGTGGAAGGACTGGCAGCGGGTGCCGGCGCGCGTCTTCAAGGACTCCGAGCTCACGGACGCGGATGCGGCGCGCTATTCGCTGGTCCTCATTGGAGGCGCCGACGCCAACCTGGTGACCAGGAAGCTGGCGGGCAAGATCCCGCTGGAGGTTTCCGCCGATCAAGTCAAGATCGGATCCCGCTCCTTCCCGGTCTCCGATGCGCGGGTGCAACTGATCTATCCCAATCCGCTCAACAAGCAGAGGTACGTCATGATTGTCGCGGCCACATCCGCCGCCGGGATGTTCTTCGTCAACACCAATGAGCTGCAATCCGCGGACCTCGATTTCCTGATCCAGGACGGACATGTGCCCGGCGCCGTGGGCGGCTCAGCGCCCGACCTCGCCGTGGCCGGCGGCTGGTTCAATCGCAATTGGCAGTTCGAGGATGCCCTCTGCCACGCCGGCGACGACAAGCTGCGTGCGGGGGGAAGTCTGTTGCACGCTCCCGGGCACGGCCCCGCCATCGATCTCAAGACCCTGGATTCCTACGCTGGGAAATACCAGGTGGCGCCGAACGTCACGGTGAAGATCGAGAGGAAGGAGAACCGCCTGACGGTCGAGGCCGGTGGTCCCCCGGTCGATCTTCTTCCAATCTCCGAAAGCGAGTTCTTCATTATGGAAGGCGGGGTGCAGGTGACCTTCGTGAAAGACGCCACCGGCAAGATCGTCTCCTTCAAGGGGTCGCAGAATGGCCAAGCCTTTACGGCGAAGAAGGTGGAGTAGCTGGACAAGCCGGAGGCCGGTCCCACCCATTGGTCGATCCTCGCAGGAACTTCAAAACCTCCTCGGCCGCTATCTTTACGCCGATCGGGTTCCAGTGGGTATCGTCTGTCCAATAGAGATACCGTCCATTACGAAGCGCCGCGGTCGCCCGTTGGCGAAATACCCGTGTCAGGTCCAACGCGGGGACTCCTCTGACCTGGAGGCGCTGTGCCAACGTGCCCAGTGTCGTGGATTCTTCGGCAGGCGGGACCGGTGACCCCACAAAGAGCGGGTAGTACGCGCCGTACTTGTCTGGAACCATCAGAACCAGCACCTCGTTGCCGGTTGCCCTTACAGAGGCTCGAAGTTGGACAAAGGAATCCGGGTTCTCGAAGCGTACCTTGCCAAAATTCTCGGCCTCGCTAGGGAGGAAGCCCATGTCCCGCCCGTTACTGAGTCGCTTCCGTAGCACCTTGTCCGCTGACACGTTTGGCAACCATCTGTCGTCCTGCACGGTCCTGAAGACGCGCGTCATCATGATCTCCAGGGGAGAGTACAGCCAGTATCTGCTGGCAACCCTCAAGGCACGATACGCCTTCTTGTAGAGAGGTGAATCCTCCGCAAGCAGCGACCTGAGAATTCGGACTTCGAAGCGCACACCTTCGCCGGCCTGCTCGCCCCGTTCCGAGATCTGCCAGACCACCAATCCGCCGTTGAGGTGCAGACGCTTGATCAGTTTATCGACCTCACGCCAGCTCCGGCTGGCGCCGGAGTTGTAAACTCCGCTTCGGCTCATCTCAGCCAGTTGCGCGCTGAGCGTTTCCGAGTCGGAGAGCCCCGATCCGGCAGCGAACGAGTCGCCCACAACAATCATCTTGACCGGGCAGTTTTGTTCGACCGGTGTTCTTCGAAATCCAAAGACATCCGTTGTAAACAGTTCCGGCCGGTAGACTCGCAGGGAGGGCAGATTGCCGAGGTTCGGCAGATCGCCATACGCGCGATCATTGCGATAAACCATGTCTGGAGTGAATGGCCCGTCAGCGGTTGGAAGCAGTCTCACGGCCTCCCAGGCACGAAACGCGATTCGTTCAGGAGGCACAAAACGGAGTCCCACATCCGCAAGAAAACTAACAGCGATGACCGTGGGAACCAGAAAGCGGAGCTCGATGACTCCCATCTTTTTTCCCCCGGTCTGTGAAGCTGTGGACATTCAGATCAAAATTGAAAATAGAGAAACGGAGATTGCTGGCCCCCGTAGATAACAGCCAGACAGGCCGCGAAGAGCAGCGCGAGGCACAGAGTAACCCCATGGTTCCAGTTGTGGGCAAGCTGAAAGGTATTAGGACCGACATGGGCAAGCGTGGCCGCAACGACGACGGCCGCGGTAAGGAGTAGCCACCCGGGCTGCAGGGAGCCCTGAGTTGGGAAGAACATGCGGCCGAGCAGTCCGGTGGCCATTCCAAAGTCCTTGGCCCGGAACAGGACCCAACCGACGACAACCAATAGAAACGTCCCTCCCGCTCGAAGCCGCCGCGGCACTTGCGCCAGCCTTGCAGCTCCGAGCCTAGAGAAGCCCAACAACAGGCCGTGGTATCCGCCCCAGACGACAAACGTCCAGTTCGCTCCGTGCCAGAGGCCACCGAGAAGCATGGTGATCATCAGGTTCCGGTAGGTGCCTAACTCGCCCTCGCGGCTTCCGCCGAGCGGTATATAGAGGTAGTCGCGCAATACCGACGAAAGGGAGATGTGCCACCTTCGCCAGAAGTCAGACAGGTCGACGGCCTTGTAGGGCGAGTTGAAATTCTGCGGCAAGCGAAGGCCGAACATCAATCCGAGACCGACTGCCATGTCGCTATATCCAGAGAAATCGAAGTATAACTGATACGTGTAGCCCAGCATGGAAAGCCATGCTCCCGCACTCGAAAGCCGCTCCCAGTGCAAGAGGGCAGGGTCAACGATCAAGGCAATGGAGTCCGCAATCAGAACTTTCTTGATCATTCCGAGAGTGAAGAACGACCAGCCACGGCCTAGCATCGCCTTCCGGTCGTGGTGGGCAATCTGTTCCAGATCTTTCTCGATTTCGCGGAACCTGACGATGGGTCCGGCCACTAGCTGCGAAAACAAGGACACATAGCAGGAGAATTCAAAGAAGTTGCGGGTGGGCGTCACGACACGCCGGTAGCTGTCGACGATGTAGGTGATGGTATGGAAAGTGTAAAAGGAGATGCCGATCGGGAGAACGATGTCGAGCTTGACCGGATGAATTGGGAAGTGAACAGCGTCACTCAGACTGCCAACACTGGCGAGAGCGAAGTTCGCATATTTGAAGAAGCCAAGCAACGCGAGGTCGAAGACGATCGGCAGCACCAGACAGAACCTGCGACGCCGTGGGTCCTGCCACTTCAGGAAGCCAAGCCCGGCACAATAGCTGACGGCCGTCGAAAGCGCCATCAGGGTGCAGAACTTGTAGTTCCAAAACGAATAGAAGATGTAGCCTGTGATCGTGAGCCACACATAACGTTGCTGTTTGGATCTGAGCCGCCAGAAAACGAGGTAAGTGATGGGGAGAAAGAAGTATAGGAACTCGAGGCTATTGAACAACATTCAGTCATGCACCGAGGTGTCGCCGACCCTGGAAACCGCTGGACGACAGCCAGTATACAGATTGAATACCCGCCGTGCAAGCGCGTTTGCCAAAGATGATTGCCAAAGGCCGAACCAGTTGTGCACACGGCGCGGCATGGATCAGGCAGCAAGGCGGAAGACGATTGGAGAGCTGCTTCGGCCCGGCGTCTCGCCGAAGTTGTATATTGGGGACATACTCTGGGGGACTGTCTTGATCACAAGATCCGCGCTAATCGGCGCCATCGCGCTCACCGTGCTCGCCGCCCAAACTCAGCATAGCAGAAGCATCTCCATGGAATACTCGGCCTCGATCGGCCCGCTCGCGGCCGGAACCGGCCAGGTGGACCTGTGGATGCCGGTTCCGCACGACGACCCGTACCAGCGCATCGAGCACCTTGAGGTGACTTCTCCCGTCCCCTACCGGATCGATGTGGATGAGATCGGGAACCGCATCCTGCACCTGCGCCTGGAGCGGCCCTCGAGCGATCCGGTCCGTGTGACGTTGCGCTTCGAAGCCACGCGCCGCGAGCATCGCCAGGAACTCACCGCCGCGCCCGGCTCCATGCACGAAGAGGCGCCGCAGGATCTGGCGCGCTGGATGAAACCGGACCGCCTGGTGCCACTCGACAGCCAGATTCGAGCCTGGGCCAACGAAGTGGTCGCCGCCGCGGGCGCGCAGACCGATCTCGAGAAGGCGCGCGCCATTTACAACCACGTAGTGGCCACCGTGAAGTACGACAAGAGCGGCCAGGGATGGGGCCGCGGCGACATCTACTATGCGTGCGAAAACCGGCGCGGCAATTGCACCGACTTCCACGCCATCTTCATCGGCTATGCGCGCGCTGTCGGCATTCCGGCCCGGTTCTCCATCGGCCTCCCTCTGCCCGCCGCGCGCGGCGCAGGACAAATCGGGGGGTATCACTGCTGGGCGGAATTCTACGCCAAGGGCATCGGCTGGGTGCCGGTGGATGCCTCGGAAGCGGCCAAGGATCCGTCGCGCCGCGAATACTTTTTCGGGGCGCACGACGAGAACCGGGTCGAGTTCTCCCGCGGCCGCGACCTGGTGCTCGTGCCGCCCCAGAAGGGCGAGCCGCTGAACTACTTCGTCAACCCTTACGCCGAGGCGGACGGCAAGCCGATCAATGTCGAGCGCACGGTCTCATACCGTGACCTGCAGCCAGAGGGCAACGTGGCAGAGATGCGGCCCTGATGCCCGCTTGCGCTCCATTCGATGAGGGCACCGTGCACGGCTTTCTCAACCGCCCGGCGGGTGCGCTCCGTGACGGCATGGTGCTGACTCACGGAGCGGGCGGGGACAGTCGGATGGCGCTGCTGGTTGCCGCCGCGGGAGCCTTCACTGCCGCGGGTTTGTGCGTGCTCCGCTGCGACCTGCCGTTCCGCCAGAAGCGTCCGCACGGACCACCCTCGCCCTCCACGGCCGCCGCGGATCGCGCCGGATTGAAAGACGCCGTCGCCGCCATGCGCGGCATCGTGCCGGGCCGCGTGTTTCTCGGCGGCCAATCCTACGGAGGCCGGCAGGCCAGCATGCTCGCGGCTGAGGAGCCGGATCTGGCCGCGGCGCTGCTGCTGCTGTCCTATCCGCTGCACCCGCCCGGGAAACCGGAACAGGCGCGGACGGCCCACTTTCCCGCCCTGCGCGTCCCGTCGCTGTTTGTGCATGGACCGCGCGACCCCTTCGCCTCAACGGATGAGCTGAGGGCGGCGCTGGCGCTGATTCCGGGGCCCACGGCACTGGTCGAGATCCCGGGCGCGGGCCACGACCTGGCGCGGGGCGCCTTCGACGTCGCCGGCCTCTTGTTCGAACCGTTCCGAAAGCTCGTGTCCGCCTACTTCGCCGAGGGGTCGAACTGGTGAATGCCGATCACGGTGCCTTCGGTATCCAGGCAGTAGGCCTGGTAGCCGACGCCGGGGATCGCCATCTTTGGTAGCGCCACCTTGCCGCCACAACGGAGCACTTGCTGGACGGCAATATCCACCGACTCCACGGCAATGGTGACGATGGTCTGCGGGGCGCCCTCCCTCTGCCTCAGGATGCCGCCATTGATGCCGGCCTCACCCTCGGCGCCCGTCGTCACGAGCCAATACTCGGTCGGCCCCTCCCACTTTTTGATCACCCAGCCGAACGCCTGGCGGTAGAACTCCGCGGCTCTCTCCGGATCCTCCGCGGCAAGTTCGAAATGGACTACACGATCCATGGACTCCACCCCCTGATGCCGCCATTATAGCGGCTCCTGCGACTGGGGCACGCGCTACTCGGCCGGCACCTGGAATCGAAGTCCCTTGGCGGCGTTGGCCTGGCGCGTGGCCTCCCGATCCACGGCGCTGAAAGGCATCGTGCCGGCCGCGCCGTCCGCATCGAGGTAGTGCAGCGCACCGTCTTGCGCCCAAACGGCGACGGCGGGATGCGCGACGTGGTCCTTGCCTACGATCGAAAACTCGGCCGGCGTACCTGCCGCGGTCTCCGGTGGATTCGTCTTTGTGTAATCGCGCACTTCGCCCTGCACGATACGGGGCGGCGCGGGAGGCCGGACCTCTTGCGGCACAGCTACCAGGCCGGGCGCCGCCTGATACTGGTTGTCGTCATAGCCGCCTGGCAACCAGGTGCCGTAGCCTCCGCCAAGCCCGCGCCCGGACGGGCGGAAAACGCGCACCGGAGAGGTGCTCCCCAGCGGCGGAATGCCGAAGGTCGCAACCGGCCCCACAGGGCGGCCGGCTCGTTGGCCCGCGGCAGGCAGCCAGATCAGGCCACAGAGGGCACACGCGGAAATCAGCGCCTTCATACGCAGCCTCCTGTCATGAGCCTAACTCCGAATGCCGCCCGGAACAAGCCCCTGCCAGCCAAGACGCGGACTACGCGCCGTGTTCGGGCGCCCAGTGCATGCGTTCCACGATGGTGGGCGGCTCATAGGTCTTGCCGCGCGCCAGGCGCAGCTCTTCGCGCCAAGTGCTGAGCAGCATCACCGGGCCGAGGATCCCAGCTGAAAGCGACGCCAATGGCCCCAGTGCACGCTCGATCTCCTGTCGCAGCGCCTTGATGCTCTCGCTCACGGCGGCGTTGGTCTTGCGCAGCTTGTGCTCCATGGCCCAAAGGGCGCTGGCGTAAACCAGCCTGAGCGATTTGGCTTCGCGCTCGAAGCGGGCCCGTATGCGGGCGTCGGCGCTGTCGCGGTATTGCTTCCAGCCTTCGAAGGTCGTCCGGCAGATGCGGTAAATGCTCGGGCCGTTCAGCTCGAAGTCGCGCAGGAACGCGTAGTCCAGGAACTTCTTCGAGTCGTCGCGCGAGATGGCGGCGTGGCGGAAGTTGAACTTGAACTGGCCGTGGATATCGGCCAGATCCACGTCGTCGAGCAGCCGCCCCGCGTCGTCGATCTCGCGGTACAGAGGAGTCCCGGGCACCGGCGTGTAGAGCATGAACTGGTGAAAGTCGGTGTTGTGGTGGACGGCGTGCTCGATCTCGGCCATCATGTTGCCCGGGGTGTGATGCTCCAGGCCCACGATGGTGGAGCCGAGCACTCGAATGCCGTGGTGGTGCAACTGGCGCGTGAGCTGGAGCGTATCGGTGCCCTTGAGCTTGCCGTAGGTGGCTTCCTGCGACTCCAGGCCCATCCAGATCCAGGAGACGCCTAGATCCACCAGCTCTTCCATGCTGTACTTCTTGATGGCGTTGGCGGAGGAGAAGACGTTCAGGTCCCAGCTCTTTCGTTCCTGCTTCATGCGGGCTAGCAATTCGAGAGCGCGCGGCCTGTTGAGCAGAAAGTTCTCGTCCATGATAAAGAACGACTGCATGCCCTGGTCGGACTCGGCCTGCCGCATCACGTCGAACAGCTCGTCGCCGCTGTTGAAAAAGTTGATCTGCTTCCCTTTGCCGCCGAAGAACGAGGACGTGGTGCAGAAGTTGCAGCCCATGGGACATCCCACCGACGGGATGATGGTGGCTGCCGTGGAGCCCTTGATATCGGGGAACGGCATGCCCATAAAGCGGCGGCGAAAGCCGGAGGGAATACTGGGATGGCTGATGGGAGCGTTCTCGTCCTCGCCCAGATGCCGCCGCATCCAGGAGATACCTTCGCCGCGCACGAACTGATCGGCGTCCACCAGGTTCTCGATGCCGGGAGTCGCCGTAACGTGCCCGCCGATCACGATCTCCGAATGGGGCGATAGCTCGCGCACCATGCGGCACATCTCGCGCACCTTGCCGACGTTCACGATGATCGAGGAGATGCCGACGATGTCGTAATGTTCGGACTGCAACTCGCGGGCGAAGATCTCGCGCGTGGGGAAATCCAGCACCGTGCAGGGCGCCGAGATATTGGCCTGGATCATGACGATACCCCAGGACCGGTGGAACATACGCAGCGAGAAGGCGCCCTGCGCGCGGGTGACCTGGTTGTGGTACAGCTCCATCGGGTTGATGGAGCGGCTGCCAAACCGGTCGTCCTGCGCGTAGGGGCCGAAAACAGAGGCTAAAAGGACACGGGCATTGCTGCCCTTCGGATGAGGAGACAAAAGAACCCTTTCTTCAAAGACCGGCTGGGCCTACCAGCGAGGCTCGCGCCGCCGGCCTCCACCACCGCCGCCACCGCCACGGTTGCCGCTGCGGAAACCACCCCCGCCGCCGCCACCACCGGGGCCATGGCCGCGCTCGGGCCGGGGCCGGGCTTCATTCACATTGAGGGCGCGTCCGCCTAACGCCTGGCCGTTCAACGCGGCAATGGCGCGATCGGCCTCGGAGCCGTCGGTCATTTCGACGAACCCGAAGCCCCGCGGCTGCCCGGTGTCGCGGTCGCGGATTAGCGTGACCTTCTCTACGGCGCCATAGCTTTCGAACAACGCGCGAATGGAGTCTTCGGTCGCGCCGAAATCCAGATTACCGACAAAAATGTTTTTCACCTTCTCCCTATCTCCTTACGTTGAAACCGGCTTTCGTGGCGGAAATGGATCTCGGCCAGTTCGGCTGGGAGCTCAAACGCAATCCCAGTGTAGCAGGTCTCGACCCACGGACAAATGTGCTAAAAAGTAGCCAGGGGGCCGGCACGCGGCCCCTTGAAAACAGGGGGGATTATGAACATCGGCATCATCGGCGCGGGGCACATCGGAGGTACGGCGGCGCGCCTGTTCGTAAAGGCCGGGCACCAGGTGGCCGTCAGCAACTCACGCGGCCCCGCGTCCCTGCGGGGCCTGGCCGCGGAGATCGGACCGCAGGCTCACGCCATGCGGGTCGACGACGCGGCCCGGTTCGGCAGCGTCGTTTTTTTGGCCGTACCCTGGCGCACTCCGGAGGCGCTGCCGGCGCCAGATGTGGTGTCTGGAAAGATCGTCATCGACGCCATGAACCCGTACGGGCCCAACGGCGAGGTGCTCGACCTGGGAGCGGCCACCTCGAGCGAAGAAGTGCGGAAGCGGCTGCCGGGAGCGCGGCTCGTCAAGGCCTTCAACACGATCTACTACCAGCACCTGGCCACGCTCGGCAATACGAGTCTGCCGATCGAGGACCGGCACGCGATCTTCGTGGCCGGCGACGACGCGGAGGCCAAGCAGGCGGTCTCCGGGCTGATCGAAGAGATCGGCTTCGCACCTGTGGACATCGGGGGCCTGGTCGAAGGCGGGCGCAGGCAGCAACCCGGCTCTCCGATCTACAACCGCCCCATGACGGCACGGGAGGCCGAGCGCATCCCTGGCCGCCTGGCCGCGCGCGGCGGCGGTGTAGAAGACGGCCGATGGCTGACGGCCTCCTGTATCCTGGAGGGTGCCTGCCACTTCGGCCAAGCGGAAACGCAGCTTTCCCCGCCGTCTGCTGGGCTGGTTCCTGCTGCTGGTTGCTGCATTTTACGGCTTCGTTACCCTGGGCTTCGCCGCCCTGCGGTGGATCGATCCACCCTTCACGATGGTGCACGTACAGCGCCGGATCGAGTCCTGGTTTCACCGCGGCGCCTATCGCAAACGGTATCTGTTCGTGCCGCTGGAGAGCATCTCCCCGGCTTTTCAGCACGCCGTCATAGCGGCCGAGGACACGCGCTTCTTCCATCACCATGGGTTCGACTGGCGCGAAGTCCAGGACGCCGTCGAAGACGGCCTCGAGGACGGCAAGATCCGCGGGGCTTCGACCATCGATGAGCAACTCGCCAAGAACCTGTTTCTCACTACCCACCGCTCCCTGTTTCGGAAAGGCGTCGAGGTGACCCTGGTGCCGCTCGAAGAGCTGATCCTTCCCAAGCGCCGGATTCTGGAGCTGTACCTGAATGTCGTCGAATGGGGACCTGGCGTCTACGGCGCCGAGGCCGCCGCGCGCTATCACTATGGCGTCCCGGCGGCGCACATCGGCCGCGAGCAGGGCGCGCGGTTGGCCGCAATTCTGCCCGCGCCGCGCCGCCGCCAGCCGGCGCGCATGAGCCGCTACGCCGCGCGGATCCTGAACCGAATGGCGCAAATGGGATGGTGATGGGGCCGATAACAAGTTTCGATTTGAATTGAAGCCCGCCCCGGCGTAAGATCTAATCAAGAGCGCGAACCTGACGCAGGGCTCGCACCCATCACGCCAACGTCTGGGCATTTCTCCTTGTCGAGATCGAATCATCGAAAAGGAGCCATATGCTTGGTCGTCGCCTGGGACACGAAGACATCATGCTGTTTGCGCTGGACAACGCGCTGGCCTCGGAGTTGGCCGGCGTTCTTACCTTCGAAAGCCGAGCTTTCCGTTCGGCGACCTCCGAACCCACCGCCGAGGGCGTGAAGGCGGCGGTCAATCCCGGCACCGCGCTGGTGTTCTGCTCCGCGGATCGACAGACTTATACCCTGCTACTGAACCTCATCAAGCAAGAAGGACTGGAAGTGCCGGTGGTAGTGGTCACCCAAAAACCACAAACCGACGAATGGCTGGACGCTATCGAGGCCGGCGCCGCGGACTATTGTTCGCCGCCCTTTGAGGCCTCTCAGATCTCCTGGATCATCGACAACACGCTCAAATACCGTCATTCAACCGCGGCATAACCCGCGGCCATCGGTCGAGACAACGGGAGGTCACAATGCGTGCGTCTGTCAGACGGTGCAAGGCCGTAGTGTCGGTAGTGTGCCTGCTTCTTGCGTACCACGGCTCCGTAATCTGCCAACAGCAAACGGTTCGCGTTACCGGCGCGATCGTGCGGGAGAACATAGGGCCCGGCGACGGCATGGTTGCGGAACTCTGCGATCCGCTGGGCGACAGAGTGGTGAGCCGCGCGATGGTCTCGCCGGCCGGGGAGTTCGCATTCGACGAGGTTCCGGCCGGACCCTACAAGCTCAGAATCGCCGCCGGGGGTGGCGGGATCCTCGCACAGCGGCTGGTGTCGGCCGACGCGGGCGCGACGCCGCTCGAGATACGCCTGGAGGGAACGTCCGCCGGGGCCGCGGCGCCGGGCAAAGTCTCGCTGGCCCGACTCCAACACCGGGTGCCACCGCGGGCCGCGCGCGAGTTTGACCGGGAAGGCCGGGCGTTCCAGGGCGGCGATATTGAGGGATCGGTGGCCCATCTGCGGAAGGCTCTCGAGATCGACCCGGACTACATGGAGGCGCACAACAACCTGGGGGCGCGCTACATGGCGCTAAATCGGTTCGAAGACGCCGCCGCGGAGTTTCACCGGGCCATCGAACTGGACCCGGCCGCGGAAAAGGCCTTCGCCAACCTTGCCGGCGCGCTTCTGCTCCTCGGGCGCGTCAGAGAAGCCGAGGCTGCGGCGCGGCGTGCCGTAGCTCTCGATCCCGAGCATTTCCAGGGGCACTACCTGCTGGGCCGGGTTCTGGTCGCCGAGGGCAAGGACCGCGAAGAGGCCGCGCGCGAGCTCGATCGCGCCGCCGCCCTGCGCAAATAGGGCAAAGAAGGCCGAAACACGCCCCCGAGCCGCCACAAGCGCTATGATGATTCGACTTGGGAGTTGCCCATGCGAATCATCTTTCGAACACCGGGCTGGTGGGTTGCACTTTCGTTGTCGTTGCTGCTGGCCTCGTGCGGCGGCGACACCAGCGCGCCGGCGCCGCCGGCACCGATCTCCATCTCGCTCTCCGCGAGCTCGCTGACCGCGCTGCAGGACGGCACGCCGGCCCCGGTCAGCGTTACCGTCCAGCGGCCGGCCGGCAACGCCAACGCTGTCACGCTGAGCGTCACGCCGGTCTTGGGCCTCTCCGCCCAGATCGTGTCGCCCGTGGCCGGCACTACCGGCCAGGTGACCTTCTCCGTCGCCGGCGCCAGTGCCGGACCGCATTCGGTGACAGTCCAGGCAACGGATGGAACGACGAGCGCGACCGCCTCTCTGGTTGTCGATGTGGCGGTGGTGGCAACGGTCCAAGCCGCCACCAACGTGAATGCCGGCTTCCACGGCACGCTCCAGAACTTCATGTCCACGTCCTTCCAGCCGGCCGAGTGGGACTATCAACTCTTCACCAGCGTTCCCAGCGCGGCCACGACCCTGAGCGCCCTGGGTGCACAGCACATCCGTCTCCAGCCCATGTCCGCCGGGACGCCGCAGAAAGCAGACCAGAGCTGGGACTTCACGACGCTGGACGCGATCCTCAATCCCGTCATCGCCGGCGGCGACAAGAGCCCCGAGTTGCAGCTCGCCGTGGCTCCCGCGTGGATGAACGACGCGAGTGGCCACCTGATGCCGGCCCACTTCTCCGACTTCGCCAGTTACGCCGCCAACGTGGTGAAGTACTACAACACCACCGCCGGCTTCCAGGATTCGCAAGGCGTCACCCACGTCCATTCGGCGGCCAATCCAACTCCCATCACATGGTGGGGCATTTTCAACGAGCCGAACATCAACGGCCTGTTGCCGGCCGACTACCTGAATCTCTATAACGTCGTCGTGCCCGCAATGCTCTCGGCGGGCTCGATCGTCCCCATCAAATTCGTGGCGGTCGAGCTCTCGGACTGGGGCAGCGAGCCCCAGCGGTACCTTCCGACTTTCGTGAATGGCGTGACAGCCCAGGTGGATGCGCTCGGCACCCACTACTACTCGTCGTGCAACCAGTCGGACCTCGATTCGGCCCTGTTTGCGAGCATTCCGGGTGTGTTCGTGCCGCACGTCCAGTACATCTATCAGGAGTTGAAGACCGTCCCCAAGCTGGCCAGCGTGCCTGTGTGGGTGACGGAAAACAACGTGAACGCCGACTTTCAAGGAGCGAATGGGTACAGCCAGTGCAACCCCGGCCAGCGATTCGTCCTGGACCACCGCGGGACGAGCGCGTTCTTCGCGGCCTGGCGGCCGTACCTGTTCTCCCAGTTGGGACAGGCAGGTATCGAGTCGCTCTATCACTGGGCTTTCGGCGCCGACGCCCAGTACGGCGAGATCGACTCCGTTACGGGGAAGACCTACCTCAGCGACTGGGTGGACTATTACCTGGCGCGGTACTATCCTTTCTGCGATCCGGGTGCGCCCGGCTGCCTGGGCTCCGGCTCGACCATTCTCCAATCGACCACCACGGAACAATCGGGGGCGCAGAGCGTCGAGTTGCTGGCAACCAGGAATCCCGACGCCTCGGTGGTGGTGATGGTGTCGGATCATGCCGTCAACGCTCCCTCGGACAACAATGGACCGGGCCAGGCACGGACTGTCGTGGTGGACGTATCCGCCCTGGGTCCGTTCCTGAGTGGAACGCAGATGACCCTGGACGCGGGCACGGACCCCATCGCCGGCCCGGCGGCCACGAACTTCGCTCCCTCCTCCCAGATGACCGTCCGGCTGGGCGGATACGGCACGACGTTTCTGACGTTCAGCCCGGCCGCGGCGCATGCGCTACCGGCCGTGTTCGGGGAGGCCCCTGGTGCGCAAGAGGCCTCCGTCGTTTTCGAGGCTGCACCGGAACCGCCGTTCATTTCGATGACGATCGCACCGGCAACGATCGCGCTGGGCCAATCCGCCCGGATCGCCTGGTCTGCGGCCAACGCGGATTCCTGTACCGGGTCGGACGACCTCTCAGGGACTCAGCCGCGCAAGGGTTCGATGACCTTCACCCCGATGCTGCCCGGGTCCTACACGACCACACTCACGTGCACAGGCCAAGGAGGGTCCGTCACGCAATCCGCGGAGCTGACGGTGAACGTGCTCTGAACTAGTTGAGGCCGTCCAGCGTGGCGCGGTTCTTCTCCAACTGGGCCTGGTAGGCGGCCAGTTTCTGGCGGATGGAGTCTATCACGCCCGCTGGGGCACGGGCCAGGAACTTCTCATCCGCGAGCTGGCGCTCGGCGTTGGCTATGTTCTTTTCGAGCTGTTCGTTCTCCTTCTCCAGCCGCTTGCGCAGGATTTCGGCTTGGGCCGCGGTAAGGGCGAGCACCAGGTCGAAGCCGGCGGCGGAGCGCTTCACGCCCGCGACTCCGGAAGCGTCGGTGCGCACATCGAGCGTCACCTTGGCGAGAGCCTGAATGACGCCGAGATGCGCGCGCGCCACATCGGCCGCGGCTCCGGCCGACACCAGCACGACATCGAACTCCTGCTTGGGATCGAGGGCGAAGTCAGCGCGCAGGTTCCGGACCATGACCACAATGTCCTGGAGGATCTGCACGTCACGCTCGGCGGCATGATCCGCGGCATGCGAGTCATACTCGGGGTAGCAGGCTACGGCGATGGAAATGGGCCTTTGCCCCGCGGTGGCTGGAAGCCTCTGCCACAGTTCCTCGGTGAGGAACGGCATGATGGGGTGCAGGAGCCGCAGGGCGGCCTCGAAGACGGTGAGCAGGTTGCGCCAGTCGGTGGTCAGACCGGAATCGGGCTCGAAACGCAGCTTCTTGATTTCGAGATACCAGTCGCAGAATTCGTGCCAGAAGAACTGCCAGACCAGCTCGGCGGCTTCGTGGAAGCGGTAGCGGTCGATGGCGCGGTTCATCAGGTCCGCGCACTGGTTGAGGCGGCTGAAGATCCAGCGATCCTCGAGCGGCGCTTCGAGGCCCGGCGTGCTGAACTCGGGCAGTAGGGCCGTGCCTGTGGAGGGTGTCCAGGCGGCGATGCCCGAGCGCTCCATGTTCATGAAGATCAGCCGCGCGGCGTTCCAGATTTTGTTGGCGAAGTTGCGGGCGCTCTCCATGCGCTCGTCGGTGAAGACGATATCGGTGCCCGGCGCTGCGGCGCGCAGGAAAGCCATGCGGACGGCGTCGGTGCCGTATTTCTCCGTGACAAGGAGCGGGTCCACCACGTTGCCCTTGGTCTTGGACATCTTCTGCCGCTCGGCGTCGCGCACCAGGGCGTGGATGTAGACCTCGCGGAACGGCACGTCGCCGGTGCACTCGAGACCGAGCATGATCATCCGCGCCACCCAGAAGAAGAGGATGTCGAAACCGGTGATCATCAGCGACGTAGGGTAGAAGGTCTTGAGGTCGTCGGTCTGGTCCGGCCAGCCGAGAGTGGAGAACGGCCACAGCCCGGAGCTGAACCAGGTGTCGAGCACATCGGGGTCCTGCTCGATGTGACTGGAACCGCAGGGGCACGCGGCGGGGTCGGTGCGCGAGACGATGATCTGGCCGCAATCGCGGCAATACCAGGCGGGAATGCGATGGCCCCACCAGAGCTGGCGCGAGATGCACCAGTCGCGGATGTTGTACATCCACTCGTAGTAGGTTTTGGTGACGTTGTCCGGCGTGAAGCGGATGCGGCCCTCTTCCACCACCTTAATGGCCGGCTCCGCGAGCGGTTTGGTTTTGACGAACCACTGCGTAGAGACGAGAGGCTCGACCGACGTCTGGCAGCGCTGGCAGCGGCCGAGGCTGAGCTCGTAGGGCTCGATCTTCTCGATCAGGCCGAGCTTCTCGAGGTCGTCGACCACGCGCTTGCGCGCTTCATTGCGGTCGAGGCCGGCATAGGCGCCGGCGGCCGCGGTCATGCGGCCGGTCTCGTCGATCACCTGGATCTTGGGCAGGTTGTTGCGGCGGCCGGCCTCGAAATCGTTGAGGTCGTGCGCGGGCGTGACTTTGACGACGCCGGTTCCGAATTCTGGGTCGGCTACCTCGTCGGCGATCACCGGGATGTCCCGGTTCATGAGGGGCAGACGGACGGTCTTGCCGTGCAGGTCGAGATAGCGCTTGTCCTTGGGATTGACGGCGACGGCGGTGTCGCCGAGCATGGTTTCCGGGCGCGTGGTGGCGACCACCAGGATGCGATCCGTCCCCTTGACGGGGTAGCGGATGTGCCAGAGGTGGCCGGGCTTGGGGTCGTGGGTGACTTCGAGATCGGAGAGCGCGGTCTGGCAGCGCGGACACCAGTTCACCATGTACTCGCCGCGGTAGATGAGACCCTTTTCGTAGAGGCGGACGAAGACCTCGCGCACGGCGCGGGAGAGGCCGGGATCGAGGGTGAAGCGCTCGCGGCTCCAATCGCAGCTTGCGCCCATGCGGATCATCTGGGCCTTGATGGTGCCGCCGTAGCGCTCCTTCCATTCCCAGACGCGCTTTTCGAACTCGGCGCGGCCGAGCTGGCGGCGGTCGATGCCCTCGCTGGTGAGCTTGCGCTCGACCAGCATCTGGGTGGCGATTCCGGCGTGGTCGGTGCCGGGGAGCCAGAGGGTGTCGTCGCCACGCATTCGATGCCATCGAACGGTGACGTCGATCTCGGTGTGCTCGAGCATGTGCCCGATGTGCAGCGAGCCGGTTACGTTGGGAGGAGGAATGGCAAGCGAGAACGAGCGGCCGGCGGCGCCGCCGGCGCGGAAGATTCCGGAGTCGATCCACCAGGCTGCCCAGTGCGGTTCAAACCGTTGGGGCTCATAGACTTTCTCAAGTTGCATGAAGAACTACCAATTTTAGCATGAGGTATTCAGAGGAGCCCTGAGGCGAAGGCGGCGCGGTTGACGTTGCGGATGTGGCGAGGGTGCGGCGCAGCCCGGCGGGGGTCATGAAGGCGTCGCGTTCGAGGCGGTGAGAGATCAGAAGGCGGTGGATGAGAGCGACGGCGAAGGTGCAGGCGAGGCCGGCGCAGGCGAGGAGGGCCCAGGCGAGGTAGGTCAGGCCCAGATAAAGGGGTATGTGGTTTTCGATTGTGGGGCAGCGGCGCCGATGCGGCAAGGCTGACGCTGAGGAACTGGCCCCGTGACAAAACGAAGCCAGTAAGTGCCGTTGTTTCAATAGGAGTTGGGTTCGTTCGGGCGGGCTTGGGCAGCTCGGTAGGTTCTTCATACAATTCTCGATGTGCGCGCGGGGGCGGCGCTTCGGGGGCCAAGGGTGATGACGTTCGCGGCTGGGAGGACGGGGTTTGGCGTGCGCAGGACATGAGTTACCCGTGGGGATGGTAGCGCGGGGGCGGGCCAGGCCGACGGCGGCTGGAGCGGAAGTGGTTGAGGCGTTGGGAAATCGAGTTGGGGGAGTGGTGGGAATGGGCGGGCGGGGTGCTCAGGCTCGCGCTCACGCGATCGGTTGACACTCACGCAGCCGGTTTGATTTAATGAGGACTGCCCGACCAGTTGCTCCTCAGTAGCTCAATGGTAGAGCATTCGGCTGTTAACCGAAGGGTTGTAGGTTCGAGTCCTACCTGAGGAGCCAAACCAAGTCCTTTGTTTCCAA
>Ga0265316_10001281_pt1 | contig 27017 bp, 21 predicted proteins | sample 4522metaG_FD_202092 | JGI IMG/M metagenome (GOLD analysis project Ga0265316, IMG submission 202092) | Rhizosphere microbial communities from Carex aquatilis grown in University of Washington, Seatle, WA, United States - 4-5-22 metaG | ecosystem: Host-associated > Plants > Roots > Rhizosphere >... | reverse complement strand
ATATAGGCATTTAGAAATTATACAAAAAAACTGTCACGAAGTAGTTGACTCTCCGGCTTTGGAGTCCCATAATGCGCAGCTCCTCACGGCGGGAAGGGTTCCCGGGTCGGCGGTGGGGGGGGGTTGAGGGAGCGCTTTTGGACGGGCGTCGGCGGCACCGCCGGGCGGCTTGAAAAAAAGTCTTGACTGGGTTTCGGGAAGGCGTATAATTCTCGGACTCGACGGCGGGGAGGCGAAGCGGAAGCGGAGCGGGCCTGCCGGGTTCTTTAACAGCTTGGTCGAACAATTTGTGTGGGCGCTCGCGCGGTTTGCCGCGCGGAAGCGAAGACACAGGCCCCGCGCCTCCGGGCGGAGGGGCCGCGAAGATGTAAAGCCGGGAGACCGGCGAGCGTTAAATTAAACTGAAGAGTTTGATCATGGCTCAGATTGAACGCTGGCGGCATGCCTAACACATGCAAGTCGGGCGGCAGCGGGTAATGCCGGCGAGCGGCGGACGGGTGAGTAACGCGTAGGAATCTGCCCACGGGTGGGGGACAACTCGGGGAAACTCGAGCTAATACCGCATAAGCCCTTTTGGGGAAAGCGGGGGACCTTCGGGCCTCGCGCCGGTGGATGAGCCTGCGTGGGATTAGCTAGTTGGCGGGGTAAGGGCCCACCAAGGCGACGATCCCTAGCCGGCCTGAGAGGGTGGTCGGCCACACCGGGACTGAGACACGGCCCGGACTCCTACGGGAGGCAGCAGTGGGGAATATTGGACAATGGGCGCAAGCCTGATCCAGCAATGCCGCGTGTGTGAAGAAGGCCTGCGGGTTGTAAAGCACTTTGAGCGGGAAAGAAGGCGCGGGGGTTAACACCTTCCGCGATTGACGTTACCCGCAGAACAAGCACCGGCTAACTCCGTGCCAGCAGCCGCGGTAATACGGAGGGTGCGAGCGTTAATCGGAATTACTGGGCGTAAAGCGTGCGTAGGCGGCCCGGCCAGTCCGACGTGAAAGCCCCGGGCTCAACCTGGGAACTGCGTTGGAAACTGCCGGGCTGGAGTGCGGGAGAGGGCGGTGGAATTTCCGGTGTAGCAGTGAAATGCGTAGAGATCGGAAGGAACACCAGTGGCGAAGGCGGCCGCCTGGACCGACACTGACGCTGAGGCACGAAAGCGTGGGGAGCAAACAGGATTAGATACCCTGGTAGTCCACGCCGTAAACGATGTCGACTAGCCGTCGGGGGCAATCAGGCCTTCGGTGGCGCAGCTAACGCGATAAGTCGACCGCCTGGGGAGTACGGCCGCAAGGTTAAAACTCAAATGAATTGACGGGGGCCCGCACAAGCGGTGGAGCATGTGGTTTAATTCGATGCAACGCGAAGAACCTTACCTGGCCTTGACATGCCGCGAACCTTTGAGAGATTGAAGGGTGCCTTCGGGAGCGCGGACACAGGTGCTGCATGGCTGTCGTCAGCTCGTGTCGTGAGATGTTGGGTTAAGTCCCGTAACGAGCGCAACCCTTGCCCCTAGTTGCCAGCGGGTGATGCCGGGAACTCTAGGGGGACCGCCGGTGATAAACCGGAGGAAGGTGGGGATGACGTCAAGTCATCATGGCCCTTATGGCCAGGGCTACACACGTGCTACAATGGCCGGTACAGAGGGCGGCGAAGCCGCGAGGCGGAGCAAATCCCAGAAAGCCGGTCCTAGTCCGGATCGGAGTCTGCAACTCGACTCCGTGAAGTCGGAATCGCTAGTAATCGCGGATCAGAATGCCGCGGTGAATACGTTCCCGGGCCTTGTACACACCGCCCGTCACACCATGGGAGCGGGTTGCACCAGAAGCAGGCAGTCTAACCGCAAGGAGGGCGCTTGCCACGGTGTGGTTCGTGACTGGGGTGAAGTCGTAACAAGGTAGCCGTAGGGGAACCTGCGGCTGGATCACCTCCTTTTAAGCCGCCGCGCGGCGCGGGGCGAGCGCCCACAGCAAATTGTTCGACCGAGAGCCCGAGTCCCGGGTCTGTAGCTCAGTTGGTTAGAGCGCACCCCTGATAAGGGTGAGGTCGGAGGTTCGACTCCTCCCAGACCCACCATTCCCGCCGGGGGCCATAGCTCAGCTGGGAGAGCGCCTGCCTTGCACGCAGGAGGTCGGGAGTTCGATCCTCCCTGGCTCCACCAGGGGGCGGGGCCTAGGCGGAAGGCGCGGAGCGGCGAGCCGCAAGCGGCGGGGTTTCCCCGGGCTTGCGAGTCACCGTTCAAACGTGGCTGGATCTTTAACAATTTGGAAGACGCACACACGCGCCGCGCCCGCGGCGGCCCCTTGCGAGAGCGCGGGGCGCGGGGCGCGGCGAAGCGAGAAGACGAAGGGCCATGCCCCCGGCCAGGCCGGTTGGGGTTATATGGTCAAGCGAATAAGCGCACACGGTGGATGCCTAGGCGGCAAGAGGCGATGAAGGACGTGGCAGCCTGCGAAAAGCTGCGGGGAGCCGGCAAACGGGCTATGATCCGCGGATGTCCGAATGGGGAAACCCGCCCGGTCTACCGGGCACCCCGCCCTGAATCCATAGGGGCGGGGGGCGAACCGGGGGAACTGAAACATCTAAGTACCCCGAGGAAAAGAAATCAACCGAGATTCCCGAAGTAGCGGCGAGCGAAACGGGAGCAGCCCTTAAGCGTCGCGGAGGATAGCGGAACGGCCTGGAAAGGCCGGCCACAGAGGGTGACAGCCCCGTACGCGAAATCCTCCGGGGCGTGAAAACGAGTAGGGCGGGGCACGTGAAACCCTGTCCGAACATGGGGGGACCATCCTCCAAGGCTAAATACTCCTTGCCGACCGATAGTGAACCAGTACCGTGAGGGAAAGGCGAAAAGAACCCCGGAGAGGGGAGTGAAATAGAACCTGAAACCGTGTGCGTACAAGCAGTGGGAGCCCCTTATGTGGGGTGACTGCGTACCTTTTGTATAATGGGTCAGCGACTTACCTTCAGTGGCGAGCTTAACCGGATAGGGGAGGCGTAGCGAAAGCGAGTCTGAACAGGGCGTTTAGTCGCTGGGGGTAGACCCGAAACCGGGCGATCTATCCATGACCAGGGTGAAGGCCGGGTAAAACCGGCTGGAGGCCCGAACCGGGATCTGTTGAAAAAGATTCGGATGAGTTGTGGATCGGAGTGAAAGGCTAATCAAGCTCGGAGATAGCTGGTTCTCCTCGAAAGCTATTTAGGTAGCGCCTCGCGTATGACTGCCGGGGGTAGAGCACTGTTTCGGCTAGGGGGCCATCCCGGTCTACCAAACCGATGCAAACTCCGAATACCGGCAAGTCCGAGCGCGGGAGACACACGGCGGGTGATAACGTTCGTCGTGAAGAGGGAAACAACCCAGACCGCCAGCTAAGGCCCCAAAGTCATGGCTCAGTGGAAAACGATGTGGGAAGGCACAGACAGCCAGGAGGTTGGCTTAGAAGCAGCCATCCTTTAAAGAAAGCGTAATAGCTCACTGGTCGAGTCGGCCTGCGCGGAAGATTCAACGGGGCTCAAGCCATGCGCCGAAGCTGCGGATTTGACGCAAGTCAAGTGGTAGAGGAGCGTTCCGTACGCCCGCGAAGGTCGGTTGTAAAGCTGGCTGGAGGCATCGGAAGTGCGAATGCTGACATAAGTAACGACAAGACGGGTGAAAAACCCGTCCGCCGAAAGCCCAAGGTTTCCTGCGCAACGCTAATCGGCGCAGGGTCAGTCGGCACCTAAGGCGAGGCCGAAAGGCGTAGTCGATGGAAAACGGGTTAATATTCCCGTACCGTGCGCAACTGCGACGGGGTGACGGAGAAGGCTAGGTCGGCCGGCGGTTGGTAGTGCCGGTCCAAGCGTGTAGGGAGGCCCCCCTGGCAAATCCGGGGGGCCAATCCTGAGGCGTGACGTCGAGCTTGCTTGCAAGCGAAGCGATTGATGCCCTGCTTCCAAGAAAAACCTCTAAGCTTCAGGTTGCGGACGGCCGTACCGGAAACCGACACAGGTGGGCAGGGTGAGAATCCCAAGGCGCTTGAGAGAACCCGGGTGAAGGAACTAGGCAAAATGATACCGTAACTTCGGGAGAAGGTATGCCCCCGCCACGTGGAGCCCCTTGCGGGCCGAGCGGAGGGGGGTTGCAATGAAACGGTGGCTGCGACTGTTTATTAAAAACACAGCACTCTGCAAACACGAAAGTGGACGTATAGGGTGTGACGCCTGCCCGGTGCCGGAAGGTTAATTGATGGGGTCAGCGCAAGCGAAGCTCTTGATCGAAGCCCCGGTAAACGGCGGCCGTAACTATAACGGTCCTAAGGTAGCGAAATTCCTTGTCGGGTAAGTTCCGACCTGCACGAATGGCGTAACGATGGCCACACTGTCTCCACCCGGGACTCAGTGAAATTGAACTGGCTGTGAAGATGCAGCGTACCCGCGGCTAGACGGAAAGACCCCGTGAACCTTTACTATAGCTTTGCACTGGACTTTGAACCGGCTTGTGTAGGATAGGTGGGAGGCTGTGAAACCGGGGCGCCAGCCCCGGCGGAGCCGACCTTGAAATACCACCCTGGCCTGTTTGGAGTTCTAACCCAGCCCCGTGAACCCGGGGCGGGGACCGTGCATGGTGGGTAGTTTGACTGGGGCGGTCTCCTCCCAAAGAGTAACGGAGGAGCACGAAGGTGCGTTCAGCGCGGTCGGAAATCGCGCACAGAGTGTAAAGGCGAAAACGCGCTTGACTGCGAGGCAAACACGCCGAGCAGGTGCGAAAGCAGGTCTTAGTGATCCGGTGGTTCTGAATGGAAGGGCCATCGCTCAACGGATAAAAGGTACTCCGGGGATAACAGGCTGATACCGCCCAAGAGTCCGTATCGACGGCGGTGTTTGGCACCTCGATGTCGGCTCATCACATCCTGGGGCTGAAGCCGGTCCCAAGGGTATGGCTGTTCGCCATTTAAAGTGGTACGCGAGCTGGGTTTAGAACGTCGTGAGACAGTTCGGTCCCTATCTGCCGCGGGCGTTGGAGGCTTGAGGGAAGCTGCTCCTAGTACGAGAGGACCGGAGTGGACGGACCGCTGGTGTACCGGTTGTCATGCCAATGGCATTGCCGGGTAGCTATGTCCGGACAGGATAACCGCTGAAAGCATCTAAGCGGGAAGCCCCTCCCAAGATGAGGCCTCCCTGGGAACTTGATTCCCCCGAAGGGCCCTTGAAGACCACGAGGTTGATAGGCCGGGTGTGGAAGCGCGGCGACGCGTGGAGCTGACCGGTACTAATTGCCCGCGAGGCTTGACCATATAACGCCCAAGCGGCCTGCGCGGGGCGCGGCCCATCGTTTTACCGCAGCGTGTGCGCGAATTCCAGAGCCCCCCCGCGAGGGGGGGCCGGGCGCCGGCCCCGGAGGGCCGGCGGCCCAGAGCCTTGCCTGGTGGCCAGAGCGGGCGGGAACCACCCGATCCCATCCCGACCTCGGAAGTGAAACCGCCCAGCGCCGATGATAGTGTGGACCCCCATGCGAAAGTAGGGAACCGCCAGGCACCCAACACCAAAGCCCCCCGCGCCCATAAAGGCCCGGGGGGCTTTTTTTTGCCGCCCAAATGCCGCGCCCGCCCCGCCCCCTCAACGGCCCGCGAGAAGTGACGGAGGGTGTCGCATGGTTTTGGCTCAAAATGAGAATTGCCGCGCGGGCATGGCCTGCGCTCCTACGGTCAGTGATAGGTGATAAGATGGAAAAGGTGCCTTTGGTTGGCCAGATTGATGCCATTCTGCCGCAAACGCAGTGCAGGCAATGCGGTTTCCTAGGCTGTAAGCCTTACGCCGAAGCGATTGCCAGAGGAGAGGCTGATTTCAACCAGTGTCCGCCGGGTGGCGAGGAGGGGGTGCAGGCGCTGGCAATGTTGTTAGGTCTCAAGGCCAAGCCTTTAGACGCCGGGCGGGGGCCGGCGCTGCCGAAAAGCGTTGCGGTCATTGATGAGCGGCGGTGCATTGGTTGCACCTTGTGCATCCAAGCCTGTCCGGTCGACGCGATCCTCGGCGCGGCTAAATTCATGCACACAGTTATCGCTTCGGAATGCACCGGTTGCCGCTTGTGCCTGCAGCCCTGCCCGGTGGATTGCATCACGATGGAACCCGTCGCGGAAACGCTGGCCGCAGACAAAAATACCGCGAAAGCGCTTGCGCGCCAACAAGCAGACCATGCGCGGCTGCGACACGAAGCCCGGTTAAAGCGTAAGGAACGGGAGTTGTTGGATAAGGCGGATAGCGTCCGGCGCAAAAAAGCAGGACTGATAGTGGCCGCGAAAAACGTGCTAGTCGCGCGGGCCGAAAAATAACGGGCATTTGTGGGATAATCCGCGTCATTCAACGACTTCCCTGGCCATCATTCCCATGACCGACAAACGCAAAATTCTCGTCACCAGCGCCTTGCCCTATGCCAACGGCCCCATCCACCTAGGCCACCTGGTCGAATACATCCAGACCGACATTTGGGTGCGTTTCCAGAAAATGCGCGGCCACGAGTGTCATTACGTTTGCGCCGACGACACCCACGGCACGCCGATCATGTTGCGGGCCGAGAAGGAAGGCATCAGCCCGGAGGCATTGATAAGCCGAGTCCATGCCGAGCATTACCGGGATTTCCAGGGTTTCCATGTCGAATTCGACAATTATTACACCACCCATTCGGATGAAACCCGCGCTTTCGCAGGCACTATTTATGCGCGCTTGAAGACCAAAGGCTTGATCGAGTCCCGTTCCATCGAACAATACTATGACCCAGTCAAGGAAATGTTCCTGCCGGATCGCTTCATCAAAGGCGAATGCCCGAAATGCCACGCCAAGGATCAATACGGCGATTCTTGCGAGGTGTGCAGCGCGACCTATGCGCCGACGGATTTGATCAACGCCTATTCCGTCGTGTCCGGCGCGGCTCCGGTGCGCAAAGAATCCGTGCATTATTTCTTCAAACTGTCCGACCCGCACTGTCAGACATTCCTGCGCGAGTGGACGACGGGGCAACGCAGCGAACGTCCGCCGCTGCAGCCGGAAGCGGCCAACAAGATGCAGGAATGGCTGGGCGAGGAAGGCGAGAACCGCTTGTCGGACTGGGACATTTCCCGCGACGCACCGTATTTCGGCTTCGAGATACCCGACGCGCCGGGCAAATATTTCTATGTCTGGCTGGACGCGCCGGTCGGCTATATGGGCAGCTTTAAAAATCTCTGCGACAAAAACGCGCCGTCCCCTTACGAGGAGGGGGAAGAGGGGCTGGATTTCGGCGACTATTGGAAGAAAGACTCCAAAGCCGAACTCTACCATTTCATCGGCAAGGACATCCTGTATTTCCACGCGCTGTTCTGGCCCGCAATGCTGGAGCATTCCGACTTCCGCACCCCGACCAACATTTTCGCCCATGGTTTCCTGACCGTCAACGGCGAGAAAATGTCCAAATCCCGCGGTACCTTCATCACGGCGGAAAGCTATTTGCAACAGGGTTTGAACCCGGAAGCCTTGCGCTATTACTACGCCTGCAAGCTGAATGGCACGATGGAAGATATTGACATGAATCTGGAGGATTTTGTCGCCCGGGTGAATAGCGATTTGGTCGGGAAGTATATCAATATCGCCAGCCGCACAGCGGGGTTTGTCACCAAACAATTGGATGGGCTGTTAGATGACGGCTACTGGGCCAGCCAGGATGGAAAAGAGCGCGTGGAGGGGGCGATTTGCGAGGCGCGCACTATCGCCGAAGCCTACGAGGCTAGGGAATATTCACGCGCTGTCCGCGACATTATGCGCATCGCTGATAGCATCAATGAATATGTCAATGCGCAAGAGCCTTGGAAGGTCGCCAAAGATCCCGGGCAAAAGGAATTATTGTTGGCTATCTGCACCCGTAGCCTGCAAGGCTTCCATTTGCTATCGGTTCTGCTGGCTCCGTTGTTGCCAAAGTTGACCAGCAAAGTCGCCAGGGAGTTTTTCGGCATGGAGCGGGACTTTGTCTGGGATGATGTGAAAAACCCGCCGACTCGGATCAACCCTTACCAACATTTAATGACCCGAATCGACCCCAAGCAAATCGAAGCGCTGGTGGAAGCCAACAAACCCAGCCTGCAAGCCACGGCCCAGCCGGAACCCCATTCCGAGCAGCGCCACGCCGAGCATCAGCAACACGTCATCCAGCCTATCGCCGAGACCATCGGCATCGAAGACTTCGGCAAGATCGACCTGCGCATCGCCCGCATCGTCAAGGCCGAGCATGTCGAAAAGGCTGAGAAGTTGCTGAAGCTGACCTTGGACATTGGCGAGGAACAGCCGCGCACGGTGTTCGCCGGCATCAAATCGGCCTACGACCCGGCGCAACTGGATGGCAAGCTGACGGTGATGGTCGCCAACCTCGCCCCGCGCAAGATGAAATTCGGCCTGTCCGAAGGCATGGTGCTGGCCGCCAGCGACGAGCGCGGCGGGCCGTTTGTGCTGTTCCCCGACCAGGGCGCGCAGCCTGGGATGCGGGTCAAATAATTTTTAGTAGTTATGGGTAAACTTACACTGTCCAAGACTGACGTGGCCGGGCGGCAGTTAGTTGTGGCTGTCCACCTTTACTTCAATTGGGGTGACGAGGTTGTCATACATACATTGACGGCAGCCGCACGAAACGTTCTTTGTAATCTTTGTGCATATCGTGGAGTGTCTCATCCATTGCTTCTAGACAAGCTGCTAGCAGATCTAGTAAAACCAGAACATCATAGAGAGTTCCGGAATAAGTTTCGAGAGTCAGAGAACTTCTTCAAGCATGCGGATCGTGACCCAGAAGGGGTGATCAGCTTCAATCCCGATATAACGGACTACATGCTGTTAGAAGCAGTCGAGGCTTTCACTGTTTTGACTGGTGAACGAGTTCCCGAATTTCATGCGTATAGAGGCTGGTGGCTCCTTCATCATCAGAATTGTCTTTCTGAGGCTCCCGAAGAATTTCTCCGGAGCTTGAACGGCATAGTATATGATGCGAAGCAGAGAACACAATATTTCTCCGATATTATTCTGGCTATTAAGCAGCAGGGATAACATCGCTTGAAGCGATGTTATCCCTTCCTCAAGCTCACTCCACCCGCCGCAACAACTCGTCCAGCCAACTCGTCGGCAACAGCCGCTTCAAATAGGCAAACAGATAAGTCGGGAAGGTGACGTAATATCTAGCCTTGGGCCGCTTCGCCTCCAGCGCGTGGATAACCTTTTCCAACACAGCTTCCGGCCCTAAAGTGAACGAGGTGGACGGGCCTTTTTTCAGCAGGCGCGCTTCCATTTTTGAATATTGGTTGCGGTGGACGCTGGCTTCCGGCTCGATGTTTTTCAGGTACAAGGCATAGGCGTTGTCGCGGAAGCGGCTGCGTATCGGGCCGGGCTCGACCAGCGAGACATAGATCCCGCTGCCGGCCAACTCCAGCCGCAGCGTGTCGGCCAGCCCTTCCAGCGCGTATTTGCTGGCGTTGTAAGCGCCCCGGTACGCCATCGCGGCGAAGCCCAGCACCGAGCTGTTGATGATGATCCGGCCTTCGTCTTGGCCGCGCATGACTGGCAGGACTAAGTTGGTCAATTCCAAGGTGCCGAACACATTGGTCTCGAACTGTTCGCGCAGCGCTTCCCGGCTCAAATCCTCCACCGCGCCCGGCTGGCCGAAACCGGCGTTGTTGAACAGCCCGTACAGCTTGCCGCCGGTCGCTTCCAACACCTGCCCCAGCCCGTCGCGGATCGAGTCGGGGTCGGCGATGTCCAGCCGGCAGGCCTCAAAGCCTTGGGCTTTCAAGCGCTCCACATCTTCTTGTTTGCGCGCCGTGGCGAACACCCGGTAGCCCCGCGCCTTCAAGCCTTCCGCGCAGCATAGGCCGATGCCGGAGGAGCAACCTGTAATCAATACCGCCTTGTCGTTCATATCGTGCCTTTCATGTGTCTGGGGGCAAAGAATCAGCGTTTCCTTTACTGGCCCGCCACGGCCAGTCCGACCACGCCGCGTTGGGCCAGCCCGCGCAAGGTCTCCGCGCCGTGTGCCAACACCGGCGCGGGGTCGGTTTGGCCGAGTTCTTGGGCGAGGCGGATGAGGCATGCGGTGGCAGGTTGCGGGCCAGTTTCTTCCAGCAATTGCAGTAGGCGGTAAGTGGCTGGGTTGATTTCGAGAAAGCGCACCACGTCCTCGCGGTCGCGGTAAACGGCCAGGCAGGTCGGGTCGGCGGGCGGTTCCGCAGGCTGGTAATCGCGGCCGATGCGCTGCACCGGAAAGCGGTAGGCCAAGGGCCAGGCCACGTCGGACAGGGTGGCCACGCAGGCCAGCGGGTCTTGTTCCCGTTCAGGGCTTGCCGGGGGCGCTTCGCCTTCGGCGAGGGCCAAGGCCAGCTCCACCCATTCGTAATGTGCCAATTCCAGCAGGAACGAGGGGTCGAGCGGATGGCCTGCGCGTTCGTGGCTTAAAAAGCTCAGGAACTCCTCGGGGAAGTCGGAAAAATAGGGCGTCTGGCTGCGGTGGCGGGCGAAAAAATCTTCCACCAGTTCCAGCCAATGCGCCTCGTCCAGCACGGTCTTCAACACCGGAAAGCCGTTGCCGATGAAGTTGTTCACATTGTTGAAAAACAGTTCGCGGTACATCGCCATCCGCGCGGGGTTGACATCCGGCGGGGCGGGGTGGCGCGCCGGGTCGCGGATGTGGGCGGCGAAGGCGTGCTGGGCTTGGCGTAAATTCGGTTTAGCCATGGCGGTGCCGCTGTTGAATGGTTCGGATGGTGTCCACTTCCCGCATCAGCTCGGGCAAGGGCGGAATATTGAAGTCCCGCTCCAGCAGCGTGGGGAACACGCCGAAACGCTGGTAGGCGGAATCCAGCAGCCGCCACACCGGGTCGATGACCGCCGCGCCGTGGGTGTCCACCAGGAAATCCGGCGCTTCCACATAGTGGCCTGCGATGTGGGCGTAGACGATGCGCTCGCCGGGAATGGCCGCCAGAAAGGCTTCCGCGTCATAGCCGTGGTTGACGCTGTTGACATGGATGTTGTTGATGTCCAGCAGCAGGCCGCAATCGGCTTCGTCCAGCACGGCGTTGAGAAAGTCGATTTCCGCCATCTCCTGGCCGGGGGCGGCGTAGTAGGAGACGTTCTCGATGGCGATGGGTTGCTCCAGGATGTCTTGCGTCCTGCGGATGCGCGCGGCGACATGCTCAACCGCCTCGCGGGTGAACGGCATCGGCATCAGGTCGTACAGCAGGCCGTCGTCGCCGCAATAGCTCAAGTGTTCGCTGTACAGCGGAATTTGGTGCGCGCGCAAAAAGGCTTTGAGTTCGCGCAGGAAGTCCTCGTCCAGCGGCGCGGGGCCGCCCAGTGACAGCGACAGGCCATGGCAGACGAAGGGAAAGCGTTCGGTGAGGGCGCGAAATTGCTTGCCGAGGTGTCCGCCGAAGCGCATCCAGTTTTCCGGGGCGACTTCGTAAAAATCGACTTGAGGCGGGCTGCGCAGCACCGCTTCGGCGAAGTCACGCCGCAGCCCCAGGCCCGCGCCCTGGGTGGAAAAGATTGGTTTGTTCATAGGGGGCAAATAGAAAGCCAGGCCGGGCGGGCCGGCCTGGCTTAAAGGCTGGCTTACTGCGCTTTCGGAGCTTCAGGCGCTGCCGCCGGCGGCGCGGCGGGCGTGGCCGGCTTGTCCATCTTCATGCCGGCGCACTTTTTCTCGGCGGCCTTGCTGGCGTCCGGAGCCTGTTTGCTCATGTCCATCATGGACGCGCCGCATTTCATTTCCGGATTGCCCTTCATGACGTCCGCGCCGCATTTGGCTTCCGTCTTCTTGGCTCCGTCGGCGGCGGCCGCTTCGGCCACTTGGGCGTAGCCTGAGGCCAGATCCTTCAGCGCGAAAGGATTTTCCGCCGCATTGGCGACGCCGACGGACAAGGTGGTGACGATGCTCGCGCCAACGGCGGCGGCCAGGGATTTCTTTTTCATTGGGTGTCCTCAGGGTGGGTTGAATGTCTGAACGCGTTTGTGCGACCGCGCCCGCTGCTTAAGACCGTGGACTTTCGCAAAGGTGCGATGGCCGCCGCCGCCAGGTTTCCCCATTTATTCTTCGCATTCAAGGAGCCTGGCGAGTCGGCCAGCCTGTCGCGGCGGCGTCGCGGCTATTCTCACATAACCGCGCGGGTTTGTGCAGGGGCGGGTTTTAAGCTTATTCATTCCGGTTCGGTTTTGTCCCGGTATTCGCACAGATCGGCGATGACGCAACTGCCGCAGCGCGGCTTGCGGGCGATGCAGGTGTAGCGCCCGTGCAGGATCAGCAAATGGTGGGCGTCCTGTTTGTGTTCCTTGGGCGTCGTGCGATCCAGCTTTTTTTCCACCTCCAGCACGGTCTTGCCGGGGGCCAGCCCGGTGCGGTTGGCGACGCGGAAGATGTGGGTGTCCACGGCGATGATGGGCTGGCCGAAGGCGGTGTTGAGAATCACATTCGCCGTCTTGCGCCCGACGCCGGGCAAGGCCTCCAGCGCTTCGCGGCGGTCCGGCACCGCGCCGTCGTGTTTTTCCAACAACAGCCGGCACAGTTCGATGATGTGCTTCGCCTTGCTGTTGAACAGACCGATGGTTTTCACATAGCTTTTCAAGCCTTCCTCGCCCAGGTCGAGTATCGCCTGCGGTGTGCCTGCGACCGGGAACAGCTTGGCCGTGGCCTTGTTGACGCCCTTGTCGGTGGCCTGGGCCGACAACACGACGGCGACCAGCAACTCGAAGGGGCTGGCATAATTCAGCTCCGTGGCCGGTTCGGGGATGGCCGCGGCGAGTTTGTCGAAAATTTGGCGGCGTTTGTCGGCGTTCATGGCGGCGGCAAGTCGCGCAGGGCCAAGGCGCGGCGGAGAGTGGCTGTGGGCATGGGCGGCTCGTGGGATGGGATGGCGCAAAAGTGTAGCAGATGGCCGGCCTGGACTCGCATGCCGCGCAGGTAACTTTACGCATTTTCAACAGGACAAGCCTCGTCCCATAGTGTTGTCGGGTTTTGGCGAACCCCTTGTTTTTCCATAGACCGCGAATGGAGACTATCCTCATGAAAACTTCCCGTGTCTTCCCGCGCTCATCGCGCCTTGGGTGCCGCGCCAGTTTGACGGCGGTGCTGGTCATTGCCGCCATGCCATTCTTTTCCCCGATGGCTGCGGCCACCGGTTTCTCGCAGACCAACCTGGTGACCGACGACCCGGCGGCCAACCCGGCTCAAACCACCGATCCGAACTTGAAAAACGCCTGGGGCATCTCCTCCTCGGGAACTTCGCCGTTTTGGGTTTCCGACAATGGCAGCGGCGTTTCGACCTTGTACCGGGTTGATCCGGCGACCAACGCCACGACCAAAGTGGGGTTGACCGTGTCGATTCCTGGCGACGGCAGCGTCACCGGGCAGGTTTTCAACAGCAATTCCACCGCATTCAACGGCGATTCTTTTGTCTTTGTCAGCGAAGACGGGACGGTTTCAGGCTGGCGGGGAGCCCTGGGCACCGCGGCGGAAACCTTGCAGCCGAGTTCCGCGGCGAACGTTTACAAGGGCAGCGCCGAGGCGACGATGGGCGGGGACAGCTATGTCTATGCCGCCAATTTCCGCAACGGGACGATTGACGTCATCAAAGGCAATGGCGGCTCCCCCAATTTGGCCGGCAATTTCACCGATCCCACGCTCCCGGCCGGTTACGCGCCGTTCAACATCAAGAACATCAATGGCGAACTCTACGTGACCTACGCTTTGCAAGACGGCGCGAAGAAAGACGACGTGCCCGGGACGGGCAACGGTTTCGTCAGCGTGTTCGACCTCCAGGGCCATTTCATCAGCCGGGTCGGCAGCCAGGGGACGCTCGACTCGCCTTGGGGGCTGGCCCTCGCCCCGTCATCCTTTGGCGCGTTCGCAGGCGACCTGCTGGTTGGAAACTTTGGCGACGGGACGATCAGCGCGTTCGACTTCGCCACCCATAATTTTGTCGGCCAATTGCGGGATGGCGGGGGCAACCTACTTGCCATTGACGGACTTTGGGGCTTGACTGTGGGCAACGGCGGCGGCGCGGGCAGCAGCCAGTCGCTTTATTTCTCGGCAGGCCCCAACGGCGAGACCAACGGACTTTTTGGCGTGCTTTCGGCTATTCCTGAGCCCGCCCCGTTTTGGTTGATGGGCGTGGGCGTTTTGCCGGGGATTGGTTTTGCCAGGGCAATCCGCCGTAGATGCCCTGTTTAAATCGAAGACCGGCCCGGTTTTAAAACCAGGCCGGTCTGCCGTGCCGCCGGGCTGCATTGACCATGCCGCTACGCGACGCTAAGTGCCGTAACCGTTTTATTTTGCCAGTCCGCCTTGTTCCGACCCCTGACGCTTGACGGAGCGCCAAGCCCCAGCTTGGCCGGCTCGGCCTAGAGCCTAAGCTGGGGCTTGGCGCTCCGTCGTGCCCAAGCCTGTCAAAACAAAATGGTCGGGGCACTAGCTCCGGTCATTAAGCGGCCGCAAGTGGCAAACGCCGGGCGGGTGGAAGTCCATCAGATGGCCGTCAGCGCCGCGTTGAGCAGCAGATGGGCCGCGCCGTTGTCGAAGGTGTGGTAGACGACGCCGACCAGGCTCACGTCCGCCCCCTTCACCCAGCCGGTGTCGCTAAAGTGGTAGTGATCGCCGGCGTTGCCGTCCACTTGCAGGCTGTTGCCCGTGTCGGACAAGTTCACCGCGTCGCGCTTCAGCAAAGTCAGGGTGTTGTTGCCGCTGCCGGTCAAGTCGATGCGTTCGATGCCGGACAACTGGTTGCGGAAGTCCGCCAGGTTCAGGTTCAGCCCTGCGCCGGTCAGTGCCAAGGTGTCGGTGCCGCTGCCCCCGTCCACTTTTTGAAATTTCAAGTCGGGCACTTTGATGGTGTCGTTGCCTTGGCCACCCTCGAACACGTCCGCGCCGCCGCCGCCGACCAGCGTGTCGCTGCCCTGGCCACCGACGAAGCGCTCGGCGGCGGCGGTGCCGGCCAGGGTGTCGTTGCCGGCCCCGCCGAGCTTGGTGACGGAGCCGGTGAAATTGCCGCCGAATAGCACGTAGCTGGAGCCTGCGTCGGTGTTCCCGCCTGGATCGGCCCTGTTGGCCCCAATGATGAGGTCGGCGAAGCCGTCGCCGTTCACATCCCCCGCCGCGCTGACCGAGACGCCCGAGTTGTCATAATTCGCCGCGCCGTCCAGGCGGAAGCCGTCGGTGCCGTTCAGTGTAGAAAGATTGATCGAGGCGGCGAAGCCCCCCGCCTTGCCGAACACCACATAACTGGAGCCCGCCTGCGGCTTGCCGCCCGGGTCGGCTCCGTTGGCGCCGATGATGAGGTCGGCGTAGCCGTCGCCGTTGACGTCGCCTGCCGCGCTGACCGAGAAGCCTGCACTGTCATCCGTCGCCGCGCCGTCGAGGCGGAAACCGTTCGTGCCGTTGAGGGTGGAAAGAACCATCGAGGCGGCAAAGCCTGACGCTTTGCCGAACACCACATAACTAGAGCCTGCGTTAGACTTGCCGCCTGGATCGGCCCCAATGGCCGCGACAATGAGATCAGCGAAGCCGTCGCCGTTGACGTCGCCTGCCGCGCTGACCGCTGAACCCGCGTTGTCGTACTTCGCCGCGCCGTCGAGGCGGAAGCCGTTCGCGCCGTTGAGGATGGAAAGATCCAGCGAGCTTGCAAAACCCGACGCTTTGCCGAATACCACATAACTGGAGCCTGCGTACTTGACGCCGTTTGGATCGGCCCATCTGGCCCCGACGATCAGGTCGGCGTAGCCGTCGCCGTTCACGTCCCCCGCCGTGCTGACCGAATAGCCTAATTTGTCACTCGCCGCCAAGCCGTCCAGCCGGAAGCCGTTCGTGCCGTTCAGTGTGGCAAGATCAATCGAGGCGGCAAAGCCCGATGCCTTGCCAAATACCACATAACTGGTGCCTGCGCCTGACTTGCCGCCCGGGCCAGCCCCATAAGCACCGACCAAAAGGTCGTCGAAGCCGTCGCCGTTCACATCCCCCGCCGTGCTGATCGAAAAGCCTGAGCGATCACCTGCCGCCGCGCCATCCAGGCGGAAGCCGTCCGCGCCGGTGAGCGTGGAAAGATCGAGTGAGCTTGCGAAACCCGACGCTTTGCCAAACACCACGTAACTGGAGCCTGCGCTAGATTTGCCGCCCGGATCGGCTCCACTGGCCCCAACGATGAGGTCGGCGTAGCCGTCTCCGTTGACGTCCCCCGCCGCGCTGACCGGAGCCCCCGCGTTGTCGTAAGCCGCCACGCCGTCCAGCCGGAAGCCGTTCGCGCCGTTCAAGGTGGAAAGATTGAGCGCGCTGGCAAACCCCGTAGCCTTGCCAAACACTACATAACTGGAGCCGGCGTCCGACTTGCCGCCCGGATTGGCCCATTTGGCACCGACGATGAGGTCAGCGTAGCCATCGCCGTTCACGTCTCCCGCTTCGCTTACTGAAAACCCTGAAAAGTCAACCAGTGCCGCGCCGTCCAGCCGGAAGCCATTGCTGCCGCTGAGGTTGGCCAGCGATATGCTGTTGACGCTGGTCGTCATATTCGTGTCCACCCACAAACTGGCGGCGCCCTGGGTGTAAGTGTGGTAGATATGGCCGCCGGCTGGCGTGTCCACCCCTTGTGTCCAGCCCAGGCCGGCATTGACCGTGCTAGACGCCGTGCCATCGACCACCAGCTTGTCGCTGGTGCTGGACAGGCCCAACACCGTGGCGGCAGTCAGGTTCAGGGTGTTGTAGCTGTTGAGGTTGATCGCCTCCAGATTGCTGAGCTTGTTGCCGAGGGCGGCGAGGTCTAGCGTCAAGCCGATGCTTGACAGCGACAGCGTGTCGGTGCCTGCGCCGCCGTCGATCTTTGTGAAACCCAGGTCGGGCACGATCAGCGTGTCGTCGCCCGCGCCGCCCAGCAGCGTGTCCGCCCCGCCAAAGCCGTTGAGGACGTTGGCGCCGGCGTTGCCGGTCAGCGTGTCGGCGGAGACGGTGCCGGTGAGGTTTTCGATGCCGGTCAGCGTGTCCGAGCCGGAGCCGCCGGTGGCCTGCTGGCCCGCTATGCCTAAGCTGACGGTCACACCGCCATATTTGCTGCTTCCATTCTGGTAAGACGCGGTGTCGATGCCGTCCCCGCCAATCAGGATGTTGTTGCCGTGGTTGGCATAAAGGGTATTGTCCAGGCTGTTGCCGGTGCCGTTCAGATTGCCCGAGCCTGCAAGCTGCAAGTTTTCAACATTGGCGGGCAGGGTGTAGGCGGGCAGGGACGAAAACACCGTGTCGGTGCCTTCGTCGGCGTTTTCGACCACCGTGTCGCCGGTGTTGTCCACGTAATAAGTGTCATCGCCTGTCCCGCCGACCATCCTGTCCGCGCCCGCCCCGCCATTGAGGACGTCGTTGCCGCCGAGTCCATAGAGGTAATCGTTCTGGGCCGTGCCGGCCAGGGTATTGTCCGCGCCGTCGTTGACGTTGCCGGGCGTGTTGTCGCCGACCAGCAATTGGCTGCCGTTGGCGAAGACGACATGGGCGCTGGACAGCCGCGCCAACGTCACGCCTTCAAGCCGGATAGTCTTGCCCTGGTAGGTCATCAGCAGGTACGAGTCGCCTTGCAGGAAAGTTCCCGAGGCCGCGCTCAAGCCGGCGATGTCCATGGACAATGTGTCCACCGCCGGGTTGAACGCCAAAATCTGGTTGTTGCTCAATGCGCTGAAGTGATAAACGGCCATCGTGGCTGATCCTTGTGGTGGGTGGAAAAATGCTTGGCTCAATGCGTTTGACGGCGGTTTCCCGTCCGCTGGCGGGCGGGGTTGCCCATGGCGCGGGTTTTTATTTCCGTGTCTAAACCCCTTTGCATTGGGCCGTTATCCTAGCATTCCAAGCCGGCCTGTCAACGCGGCGAATGTTAAGCCGGGATTTTGAGCGATGGGCTGCCAGCGCGCCGCGCGCCATCGGGTTTCGCTGACCGGTTGCGCAAGGAAAGGACTTAAGGTCTATTATTTCAACACTATCCAGCCACACCTCAGCCACTCGTTATGAACTGCTCGTCCTGCGGGGCGGTATTGCCCGCCAATTCCACGATTTGCCAATATTGCCGCGCCCACAATCCCATCGATTTGCACGGGGCGGTGGAGTTTTCGGTCACGCACCAGGAAACGGAGCGGCTGTGCCCGGATTGCGGGATGGCGCTGCAACTGCTGAAGATCGCCACCCAGCCCGCGTGTTCCGTGGATCGCTGCGGGGAGTGTGGCGGCTTGTTTTTACCGCCGGGCGGGGTGGGGTTTCTGCTGGACAAGCTGGTCGGTCCCGTGCATGCGGCCAACCGGGCTTTGCTGGAAAACCTGCAAAAGGCGCTCTACCGGCAGGAGAAGGTCGTCTACCGCAAATGCCCGGTATGTGGGCACCGCATGAACCGGCAGGCCTTCGGCTATCGCAGCGGCGTGGTGCTGGACCGCTGCGTCGTCCACGGCGATTGGCTGGACGCCGGCGAGCTGATGCATTTGACGCAATGGAAGAAAGCCGGCGGGCAGTTGGCGCAGGAGGCCGGCGGGCCGCCGGCGTCCAAGCGTTCGCAGGCCAAGCCGGCGGTCCGCTTCGGCACGGCCAGCGACACGGCCTCGGCAAGCACTGAGACAGGCTTCATCAGCGCGGTGATCGAATTGCTTGGGCTGCTTTTCCAAGGCAAGGGTTGAGTCGGCGCGTTCGGATACCGGGTTTCCGGCGGCGTCGTTTAATCTTGGGAAACAAACGGTGTAAAATCGCCTCCAACTATGACGATCAACCAGCCAATCCAGGAGCCACCATGGCCAGCGTGTCCAAAACCGATGTTGAAAACCTGTTGCAGCGTTTCATCGACCCGAATCTCGGCGTTGACTGGGTCTCCGCCAAGATGGTGAAGAAAATCGAGGTGGAGGAGGGCCGCGTCGCCGTCAAAATCGCGCTGGGCTATCCCGCCGCCAGCGTCCGCGCCGAACTGGCCGAAACCGTCCGCGCCATCATCGGCGAAGCCACCGGACTGGATCGGGTCGAGGTGGAGCTGAACACCGACATCGTCTCCCATGCCGTGCAGAAGAACCTCAAGCCGATGCCGGGCGTCAAAAATATCATCGCCGTGGCTTCGGGCAAGGGCGGCGTGGGCAAGTCCACGACGGCGGTGAATCTGGCTTTGGCGCTGGCCGCCGAGGGGGCGCGGGTGGGCATCCTCGACGCCGACATTTACGGCCCCAGCCAGCCTGCCATGCTGGGCCTGTCCGGCCGGCCGGAGACCGACGGCAAGTCGATAGAGCCGAAAGTGGCTTATGGCGTGCAGTCCATGTCCATCGGCTATCTGATCGACGAGGACACGCCGATGATTTGGCGCGGGCCGATGGTGACCGGGGCTTTGCAGCAGTTGCTTAACGACACCCGCTGGGACAAGCTGGATTACCTGGTCATCGACTTGCCGCCGGGCACCGGCGACATCCAATTGACGCTGGCCCAGCAGATTCCGGTGTCCGGCGCGGTCATCGTCACCACGCCGCAGGACATCGCCTTGCTGGACGCGCAAAAGGGCTTGAAAATGTTCGAGAAGGTCAGCGTGCCGGTGCTGGGCATTGTCGAGAACATGAGCGTGCATGTCTGCTCGAACTGCGGCCACGAGGAGCCTATTTTCGGCGCGGGCGGAGGGGCGAAGATGGCGGCGAAATACGGCGTCGAACTGCTCGGCTCCTTGCCTTTGGACATCAATATCCGCGAGCAGGCCGATAGCGGCCACCCCACCGTGGTGGCCGACCCGCAAGGCCGCAGCGCGCAGATTTACCGCGACATCGCCCGCAAGCTGGCCGGCCGGCTGGCGCTGACCGCGAAGGACTACAGCGCCAAGTTCCCCACCATCAGCATCGTGAACAACTGACGTGCGGCTTTGCGACCGCGACATCATCGCCGCCCTGGACACCGGGCGCATCAAAATCGCCCCGCGCCCCGGCGAGGCGCGCATCAGCGGCGTCAGCGTGGATTTGCTGCTGGGCAACCGCTTCCGCGTGTTCAGTTCCCACACGACACCTTACATCGACCTGTCGGGCTCCCGCGAGGAGATGAACGCGGCGATTGAAAAGGTGATGAGCGACGAGATTGCCATCCCGCCCGGCGAGGCGTTTTTCCTGCATCCGGGCGAGCTGGCGCTGGGCGCGACAGAGGATTCCATTGCGCTGCCCGACGACATCGTCGGCTGGCTGGACGGGCGCTCCAGCCTGGCCCGGCTGGGGCTGATGGTGCATGTGACCGCCCATCGCATCGACCCCGGCTGGAGCGGCAACATCGTGTTGGAGTTTTACAATTCCGGCAAACTGCCTTTGGCGCTGCGCCCCGGCATGTCGATTGGGGCGATCAGTTTCGAGCCCATGTCCGGCCCCGCCGACCGCCCTTACCGCAAGCGCGCCGACGCCAAGTACCGCGACCAGGACGGGCCGACGGCGAGCCGGATCAGCGAAGACAAATAGCAGGGGTTTTCGGCGATAGCCAACGGCGGAAGCCTGTGGCTATGGGCCTTAAGAACTTTTTAAGCAAGCTTGGGCTATGGTTGCAAACCGTGGGGGGTTCACGGGTGATTTTCATGTTGCGAAGGGGGAAGCTATGGCCACCTTGGGAAATATCACAAAATTGCTGCTTTTTGCCTGTGTTCTTGCACAGCCGGCCCATGCTGTAAATTGCTATCTTTTAATTAACGCCCAAGGTAAGACGATCTACCACGCGGAAAAACCGCCCTTCGATATGAGCTATCCGCCTTTTTCGGACGAGTACGAGGCGTCCCGGGCGAGGGGCGAGCGCCTCGTCAACACGGGAGAACACTGTTTTTTTAAGAAGCCCGCTCCCCAGCAACCAAAGCAAGACCCGTCCGCGCAAAGCGAGACAGCCAGGCCGGCAGTCGGGAGCGAGGCAAAGGACGCAACGCAGCCTTCAGCCCAATTGAGCGAATCGGAAATGGGAGCGTCTATTGAAATGCCTTCCTATTCTCCAAGCGCCGCTCCAAGCAAACAGAATATCCCAGGCCAGCCATCAACGGTGACCAAAGCCTACAAGAACCCGTTGCCTTCCACGGCCTATAAATGCGTGAAAGACAGCAGGATTGTTTATGTCTTGGATTTGCCGGGCACCGATGGCCAATGCCAAGCCGTGGCCCTCCATGACGACAGGCCGTCGCCAGCGGAGTTGGCCAGGGTGCTTGAAGAGGAACGGCTCAGGGAGATAGAAAGAGAGCGAGAGAGAGAAAAGGAATTAGAAGAAAAAGCACGCGTGAGAGAAGAGGTGGAGCGCCAGGCGGAAAATCGACGCCAGGCCGAGCAGCGCGAACACGAGCAGCGTGAACGGAAGGCACAGTCCTCGTCCTCCTCCTCGTCTGCTGAGAACGAAAAAAAATTGAGAGACTGCGATGGCGGCATGGGGCTGCACCTTTGCAGCGATCCCAACGCTTCCGCGCCGACAACTTTTACTCTTCCGGGGTCGGGGGGAGGTGTCCGCAGTTTTTCTTCAGGGCGTTGAGTATGGCCTGGCGTTTTGCCAAGTCTCCATGAGGCGTAGCGTCTACCGCAGCAGCGTTTTTGTGGTTTAATCCACGGTGGGAAATCTTGAGAGTAAAGCCATGTGCAATCCCGTGGGAAGTTTCATCCTCGTCGCAGCCGGTGCTGTGTCCATCTTGGCGCTTTCCTGCCCGGCCCCCGCCGCCGAGCCGGTGTACAGATGCGTGAAAAACGGCAAAGCCAGCTACGCCACGAATCCGTCGGCCAACGACGGCCAGTGCCAAGAGACCGTCATCCGCGACGATGGCCCAAAGCCAGAGGAGTTGACCCGGCTACTGGAGGAGAAAAAGCGCCGCCAGGAAGAGGAGGCGAGAGCCAATGAGGCGGCGCTCAGGGAGCGGGAGATCCGGGCCAAGGAAATCGAGGCCGCCGCCGCCGCCCGCAGTGCCCGCGCCATTGAGGAGCAGTTGCAGAGCCAGCAGCCCCAGTCTGAAGTGCCTGTCTATGGCTATCCCACCTATTGGGGTGGCGGGCTCGGCCAGCCTTATCCGCAGCCGCCCATCGTGCGGCCTTCACCGCCCGCGCCCCAGCCGCCGCCGCAAAGTCCTCCTGTGCGAGGGTTTACTAGCCATTGACGCGGGCAACCCGTCCGACTGGGTGCAAACTCTTGTCCAGGCGGCTTCTTCTCCAGCCGGACTTCCCCGCTTATTGCTTCCCAACGGCTGCCTGACCTGGGTTTGCCACCGTGTTCAAGCCGTGCGGGTGTAAGATGCCCGTCAAGTAGCCGAGTAGCAGCAGAAAAAACAACGCGAGGGACAGGCCGATGCGGACGGTCAGCGCCTTCACCGTCCTCGGCGAGCGCTCGCCGTCCATCAGCAGATAACGCAGCCCCACGGCCAAGCTGGCGATGATTAACAACAGCACGAAGACAATCAATGTTTTGGTTAGCATGGCGGTTTCTTTGAATTCGCAAAGGGGTTCGGCACAATTGCGCAGCACTTTAGCACAACTCTCAACCGGGGCGGCCTGTGGCAAAGTATCTCTTTAAGCCGGCCTTGGCGGCCACGGTGGCGGTGGCCTTGCTGTTGCCGTTGTTCACGTCCTTAGGGGTTTGGCAATTGCGCCGGGCCGACGAGAAAACGGCGCTGATGCGCCAGCGCGAGCAGCGCCAAAACGAGCCGGTGTTGCGCGCGGGCGAAGCCTTCGCGACCGCGGAACACCGCTATCGCCGCGTCGAGCTAGCGGGCGAGTGGGACGCGGCACACCAGTTTCTGCTGGACAACCAGATTTTCCGGCAGCAGGCGGGCTACCAGGTGCTGACCCCGTTGCGCGTCGAAGGGATGGACGCCGCCGTGCTGGTCAACCGCGGCTGGATTCCTGTGGGCCAGGATCGCAGGCAGTTGCCCGAGCTGGCCTTGGGCCAGGCCAAGGCGCGCGTCCACGGCCTCATCGACCAATTCCCCGGCGTCGGCTTCAAGCTCAAGGGCGCGGAAATCCCCGCGCCGGGCTGGCCGGCCGTGGCGCAGTTACTCGACGCGCAGCGCCTGTCCGAGCGTCTTGGTTATCGCCTGCTGCCTTATCAGGTATTATTGGCCGCCGACGAGCCGGAGGGTTATGCACGGGACTGGAAACAGGCCAGCTTGAACCCGGAAAAAAACCAAGGTTATGCCCTGCAATGGTTCGCCTTCGCCCTGGTGCTGTCGATTTTGTACGTCTGGTTTGGCATCAAGCCGAAACCAGCGCAGTAAGCGGTTTGTTTTTCAACTGGTTAAAGGTACACGTGGCTTCATCCAACTCCAACCTGGCGCGCAACCGCCTGATCGTCGTGCTGATCGCGCTGGTCAGCATCATTCCCTTCAGCCTGGCCTGGTACCTGGCAAAACACACGGACATGGTGCAAAGCCAGCCAAAAGGCAATTACGGCCACCTCATCACGCCGGCCCGGCCCTTGGACTACGCCGAACTGCTGCAAACGCCGGTCTCGTCGGCGGAAAACTTGACCGAAATCAAGGGCCGCTGGGTCATGGTGCAAATCGCCAGCACCGCCGTCTGCGACGAAGCCTGCAAAGCCACCGCGCAACGGACAGGCAAGCTGCGCTTGATGCTAAACAAAGAGTTGTCCCGCGTCCGGCGGCTGTTGCTGTTCGCGGCCCCCGCCGACGCGGCGGCGGCGCGGGAACTTGGGGAGCGCGACCCGACTCTGCTGATGGCCGGGCTGTCCGAGCCGCTGCGCCAGCGGCTGCAAGAAGCGGTCGGCGCGCCCTTGACCGAGGGCGCGGTGCTGCTGATCGACCCCTTCGCCAATGTGATGATGTGGTACGAGCCCGGCTTCGACCCTTACGGCCTGTTGCGCGACTTGAAGCGCCTGCTGAAAAACTCGCAGATCGGCTGAAGCGCCGTTGGAGCGCCGGCGTCCCGCCGGCCTTCGTGGTTTTTGCCGGCGAGACGCCGGCGCTCCTGAGAATTCCATAACAAAAGTGACATGTTCAGAAAACTAGCCCTGTTTTGCCTATTCCTGGCCTTCTGCGTGACCGTCCTCGGCGCGTATGTCCGTATATCCGATGCCGGTCAAGGCTGTCCCGACTGGCCGGGCTGTTTCGGCCAGATGATTGTCGACGAAGCGCCGCCCGCCGCTGGCGAGTCTGCCGCCGGCGCGGCCAAAGCCTGGCTGCAAATAGGCCACCGCTACTTGGCCGGAGGCTTGGGCGTGTTCGTGCTGGGCTTGTTCGCGCTGTCGTTCCGGGTCAAACAGCGCCGCCTGTCGGCGGTGCTGCTGGCCTTGTCCGCATTGATCTTGGTAGGCGCGCAAGCGGCCTTGGGGATGTTGGGCGGCGGGTTGCTGCGGCTGCCTGCGGTCATCGCCGCGCATCTGTTGGCCGGGCTGCTGACCCTGTCCTTACTCTATTGGTTGAGTCTCAACCAATCCCCCGCCGCCACTGAGCGCCCCGCCGTCGGCGGCGGGCTGCGCTGGTTGGCGCGGCTGGGCTTCTTCGCCCTGCTGGCGCAGATTGTTCTGGGCGGCTGGACCAGCGTCAACCAGGCCGGGCTGACCTGCCAGGATTTCCCGGTCTGCCTGGGCAGCTACAACCCGCCGGTCGATTACCTGCAAGCCTTCAACCTGCCGCAATGGCTGGGCGAGGAAACGGCCACGCTGCCGTTCGCGGCGCGGGCCGCCATCCATTGGGCGCACCGGATCGGCGCGGCGCTGGTCTTCGTGCTGCTGACCCTGTTGGCGCTGGGCCTGACCTCCAACCCCAAAGCGCCGCGTCTGAGCAAGCCGGCGCTGCTGTTGAATTTCCTGCTGCTGGTGCAGATTGCGTTGGGCATCGCCGCCGTGTTGCTGCGCCTGCCTGTCGCGGTGGTCGTCGCGCACAGCGCTGCCGCCTCATTACTGCTGCTGACCCTGCTGCATTTCGTCTTCTTCCTGCGCGCCCCGCTCGTTCTGCCGGTGCCGGAAGTCCGCCCCGAGCGTGTGCTCGAACTGCCGGAAATCCCCGGCGAAACGCTGCCGCCACCGGTCATCGCGCCGCCGCCGGTCGAAGTCGCGCGCCCGCCGCGCCGCGAAGTCCAGCCTCAGCCCGCCGCGGACAACCTGTTCGGACGCCTGAAATCCGGCCTGGGCAAGACCCGCGGCGGGCTGACCGGCTTTCTCGCCAACCTCGCGCTGGGCAAAAAAGCCATCGACGGCGATTTGCTGGAAGACATCGAGGCGCAATTGCTGATGGCCGACATCGGCGTCGCCGCCACTTCGGAAATCATCAAAGACCTGACCGACAGCCTGGAGCGCAGCCAGCTTGGCGACCTGGACACCCTGACCGCCCGTCTGCGCGAGCATCTGTACGAGCTGATCGAACCGGTCAGCCAGCCCTTGGTCATTCCCGAGGACAAGCGCCCCTTCGTGATCCTCGTCGTTGGCGTCAACGGCGTCGGCAAGACCACGACCATCGGCAAGCTGGCCAACCGGCTAAAGATGCAAGGCCACAGCGTCATGCTGGCGGCCGGCGACACTTTCCGCGCCGCCGCCGTCGAGCAGTTGCAAACCTGGGGCGAGCGCAACGACATCCACGTCGTCTCCCAAGGCTCCGGCGCGGATTCCGCCTCGGTGATTTTCGACGGCGTCAAAGCCGCGCAGGCGCGCGGCATCGACGTGCTGATCGCCGACACCGCCGGGCGTTTGCACACCAAGTCCAACCTGATGGTCGAGTTGACCAAGATCAAACGCATCATGGCCAAGCTCGACCCGGAAGCGCCGCATGAAGTGCTGCTGGTGTTGGACGGCGGCACCGGCCAGAACGCCCTGAGCCAGGCCAAGCAATTCAATGAAGCCGTGAGCCTGACCGGCCTGGCCGTCACTAAATTGGACGGCACCGCCAAAGGCGGCGTGGTGTTCGCGCTGGCCAAGCAATTCGGCATCCCGATCCGCTACATCGGCGTCGGCGAGACCATCGACGATTTGCAGGATTTCGACGCGAGGAAGTTTATTGAGGCGCTGTTCGCGGAGTGACAGGCATGTCTTACAGCGACTTCGATTTGAAAAAAGTCCGATCCGCTTTTGACTTGAACATCGTCGAAACGGAAGATTTATTTGCCGAAGTCGAGCCGGTCGCCATCAGTTCTTTGCTGGCGGAGATATTGAAGCAAAACGTGCCGCTGGCTTTGGCCATCGGCACGGAGAAAGCCAGCTCCGAGTTAATCATCGTCAATTTTTTCCTGGAACTGAAGCGCCGCAGCCGGATCAGCTTTTTCTCCGGCATCGAATTTACCGTGGATAAGGACAAGGGGCTGAATGGATTCTGTGATTTTATCGTCAGCCAGTCGCCTGAACAACTATTCCTGGATACGCCGATCCTGGCCGTCGTCGAAGCCAAAAATGAACGCATCGCCGCCGGCTTGGGCCAATGCGTCGCGGAAATGGTGGCGGCGAAAATTTATAACGAACGGGAAGGCAAGCCCTTGCCATTGATCTACGGCGCAGTGACCACCGGCCAAGCCTGGAAATTCCTGCGCTTGCAAGACAGCACGGTCTATATCGACCTTGCTGATTACTATATCGACAAGCCTGATAAAATCATAGGCATATTGGCGGGGATGGTGGAAATTTGAAGCTTTGAATCGCCAAGACCCAGCTTCAGGCCGCCCGGATGAAACCTCTCGATGCGCGTGGAGCCCATGAAAATTGCTACAACCCTGAATCTCAGGAGAAAATCCGAATGCACGAATACCAGATAACCGCTTGTTGGGATGAAGAAGCCGGCGTGTGGACGGCCAGTAGTGAAGACGTTCAAGGCTTATGCCTTGAAGCCGAAACCCTGGATGGGCTAATCAGCGAAGCCAGCGTATTGATTCCCGAACTGTTGGCCCTTAATGGACAACTGTCCGACAACGCCGCCATTCCCATTCCGTTCAGAGTGACCGCCGAGCGCACCGCCACCACGCGGGTTCAATGATGGGCAGCGGCTTACAGCGTTTCTAAAGTTAGCCAGTTACTTGTAAAAATTCCTCTGCATGATTTACATAGCCAATGATATCATCCTGTGTAACCGTTTTGACTGCGGCTTTTA
>Ga0265316_10001275_pt1 | contig 27055 bp, 25 predicted proteins | sample 4522metaG_FD_202092 | JGI IMG/M metagenome (GOLD analysis project Ga0265316, IMG submission 202092) | Rhizosphere microbial communities from Carex aquatilis grown in University of Washington, Seatle, WA, United States - 4-5-22 metaG | ecosystem: Host-associated > Plants > Roots > Rhizosphere >... | reverse complement strand
TGGAAAGCTCCTTCTGCGCTTCCCATGCAGATCGATCCGACAAAGTGGGATGGTGCGCCTACAAACCTACCCTCGAAGCCGATAGATACTCAGATCTGGGTAACGATGAGCCGCGAGCGGAGAGGGGGCCGGAGGGTGAGGTTTATAGCTGGAACAGCCGGTTCACAACACGATGTGACGAATGCTTAGAATCGCACCGCGGGGGACGCGCTGGCCGCGGCAGACCTGAAGGTCTCTGACCCTGGCGTCCTCCGCGATCCTGGCGGTTCTCTTGAGGTAGCGGTCCCCCGAGCCTGCGCTCACGGAATGAACGCGATATTCTGGATCGTCACGTTGGGAGTATACGGAACGCCGCCGGTGCACGGCCACGGAAGCTGAAACTGAATCTGGATGATCTGCCCCGGATTGTCGATCGTCGGATTGGGGCTACCCCCGGAGAACTCGCTCCAGAGCGCCTTTACGACGGTCGGCGTGTTCGGAACGCTGAAATAGTACGACGCCGGGACGCAATTGCTGGCGCAGCTCGCACCCGTCGTGCTGCCCGCCAAGTCGTTGGACAGCTGGGTCACTTGAATCTGCATCTGCGTAGCGGTTCCCGCGTCCCCGGCGTCTTCACCCGGGACGCCCAGGTCGCCCGACACCGTGAACTGAATCCCCTTGTACGCGGAGGCGTTGTCGCAATGATATTGCCACATCCCAAATCCGGAATAGCCCGCGACGGTCCCCGCGATCGCCCATGCGTTCGTCGACGGCGAGAACGTGGGGAGAAAGCTGTTCTGGCTGGCGAACGTGCTGCAGTTCACACCCGCGTCCGGATTGGCCGGCTGATCCACCCCCGGCCCCACGGTGGGAAAAACGTACATGCCTCCGCCGTATCCGTTGTAGGCGCCAAAGGTCGATAGGTACGCGCCGCCCGCGTCGAGCGCGAGGGGCGTCGCGTTGGCGGTGAGGACCGCGAGGCCTCCGTCCGGACTTTGCGGGGGGAGGACGCACGTCACCGAGCCCGCGTCGATGGTCGAGCTGCCGCTATCGCCGCTGGCGCCTCCGCTTCCGCTTCCGCCGCTATCGGCGTTGGCCCCTCCGCCTCCGCCGCTATCGGCGTTGGCCCCTCCGCTTCCGCTTCCACCGCTATCTGCGGCACTCGCGTCGCTGCCGCTCCCCCCGCTAGCGCCTGAGTCGGCATTGACCGCGGTGGTCGAGCAGCCGGAAGCGCCGAGCGCTCCGCAGGCGGCCAAAGACAAGAACATCGACGAAGCGAATTGAAGCCGAAAAATGCCTGCCATCATTGGGTCCAATTCGTATGCGGTTTCCCCGGGGTAGTCAATCGGCTCCCTCACTGCGCCGTCCACCCCCCGTCGACCACGATGGTTTGCCCTGTGATGTTGCGCGCAGCCGGAGACACCAAGAAGGCAGCGATCCCAGCGAGCTCGTCGAAGCCGATGAACACGCGCTTGGGCATGGGCTGGAGCATGATCGTGTCCACCACCTCCGCTTCGGCAATCCCGCGCGCCCGCGCTTGTTCGGCGATTTGCCGATCCACGAGAGGCGTCTTGACGTAGCTCGGACAGATCGTGTTCACGGTGATATCGACGTCCTTCGTCTCGAGGGCAATCGTCTTGGAGAAACCGACCAACCCGTGCTTGGCGGCGACGTACGCGCTCTTGAAGGGACTCGCCACCAGCGAGTGGATGCTGCCCATGTTGATGATGCGTCCGTAGCCCCGGCGGCGCATGCCGGGAAGGACTGCCCGCGTCAGTCGCGCCACGCCGGTCAGCATGACCGCTACGAGGCGTCCCCACGCGTCCATCGAAAAGTCCTCCAAGCGCGCCACGCTCTGCAGTCCGGCGTTGTTCACGAGCACGTCGATCGGACCGGAGAGCGAGGCGACGGCTCCGGCCACGCTCTCGTCCGAGGTCACGTCGATGCGTACCGCTTCTGCGGAGCCTCCGCTGGACCGAATCGCGGCGGCCGCAGCCGCCGCCTGGTCGAGCGCCACGTCGCTGAGGATGACGTGGTGACCGAGGCCGGCGAGTTCGACTGCCAGCCCTTCGCCGATCCCGCTGCCCGCTCCGCTGATGAGAATGTGCACCATGCGGGCGCCTCTCACACTTCGAAAAGGGCCGCGCCCCAGGACAGTCCCCCGCCGAATCCGCACAACATCACCCGGGCGCCCGCGCCCAAGCGCCCGCTCTCCCACGCCCTTCCGAGCGTCAGCGGAATGCTGGCGGCCGCCGTGTTGCCGTAGGACTCGACCGTGGTGACGGTTCGGTCCATCGGCAGGCCGAGGCTCGTCATGATGGCCTCGATCATGCGCAGATTGCTCTGGTGCAAGACGACGAGATCGAGGTCGGACGGTCGCATGCCGTGCTCGTCCAGCAGCGACCGAATGGTTCGCGGGACCGTGACGACGGCGAAATCCCAGACTTTCGGACCATCCATCACGAACGTGTTCTGCCGCGTGGCCAGTCGCTCGGCCGTGATCGGCAAGCCGGTTCCGCCTGCGGGCACTCGGATGTCGCGGCTGCCGCGACCGTCACTGCCCAGTTCGAAATGGATGCGTCGCTCGTCCGTATCCGTTTGAGACAAAAGCACCGCGCCGGCCCCGTCGCCGAAAAAAATGCACGTCCGCCGATCGCTCCAGTTCATGATCTTCGAGAATGCATCCGTTCCGATGACCAGTGCGTTGCGATAGTGCCGCGGCGCCGACAGCATCATTCCCTGCGCCACGTTCAAGGCGAATACGAATCCGGAGCATACGGAATTGACGTCGAACGCAGGAGCACGGCGTTCGCCGATTCCGAGCTTCTCTTGAACCATACAGGCGACGGCCGGCTGCGACTGGTCCGGGGTGGCGCACGCGACCACGATGAGATCGACGGCCGCCTTGTCGACGCCGGCGTGGCTCAGACACCGGAGCGCGGCACGCGATCCCATGTCGCTCGGGGCTTCGTCAGGCCCCGAGAAACGCCGCTCTCGTATGCCCGTCTTCGCGCTGATCCATGCATCGGACGTGTCGACCATTGTCGCCAGCTCATCGTTGCAGACGCGACGCTCCGGAACGTAGGTTCCTACTCCAGCCAATCGAATCCCCATGCTCCCTACTCCCTAGATCCCCACACTCGCTTCAGGACGGGCATCGCGTCTCTCCCTCAGGAACCACTTCGACTTCGCCTGCCCGTACGCCAGCAGGTCGCTCAGCAGCTCCGCGTTCCGATCCAGCTTGGTCCGCGAATGAAGAGCCCGATCCAGAACGATGCGCCTGATACGAATCATGCGGCGCCTCGGGTCGCTGATCGTCCCGGAGGCGATCGCACGATTGATGCTCTCGATGAACCGCAGCTCTTGCTCCATCGAGAGATTGCCTGCCAGCGAGTTTCGCCGGTCGAGAATCTGATGCGTCTCGGTCGGCACGCGAGCAATGGTGCTCGGGTTGATCTGAATCAGCCAGAGCTCGTCCAGATCGTAATACACGAGATCGTGGATCGGCGGATTCTGCGAGAACAGGCCGTCCCAGAACACGCCGCGTCCGGGGACCGTCACGGCTCGAAAGAGCTCAGGAATGGCCGCCGAAGCCAGCAGCGCTTCTACACAGAGGTCCTCTCCGGAGAAGAGCTCGAAATGTCCGCTGAGGACTTCCACTGCGCCGATTTGAAGAATCGGGGCGCCCGGCCCGCGCGCCAGCGCCCGAAGCTCGGCGAAGTCGAAGTACCTGTCGAGATCCTCGCGAAACCGGTCGGCGCCCCACGGAGGAAACTGGTAGGGACTGACCTCCGGGAGAACCATCAGATCTCGAAACGACTGAACCCCTATCATGATTTGATTCATGATTCGGTCCCAGGGCTCGCGAGCGGCCGTCGAATTCCAGAAGTCTCGTAACTTTCGGATGGCGAGCAACGCGTCTTTGCGCAGCAGTCCTTCCCAGGCGAGGGCCGCGCAAATGGCTCCGCCCGAAGTACCGCTGAGCGCGACCACGTCGACGTCGTCCGGCAGTTGGCCGAGCAGACCCTGGAGTACCCCCCCGGTGAAGGCTGTATGGCTTCCGCCGCCTTGGCAGGCGATTGCTACCCGAATCTTTGATCCGCTGTTCATGTTCGTTGGCGCCCTCTCAGGATGCTTGTTTCTCTGACGATGTGGAACGGTCGGCCAACCACCGCGTGGCCATCGGCCACGTGCTTCGTTGGGCCTTGCCCCCCACGACCAATCCGACGTGTCCGGCCTCGACCAGCACCGACTCGACGTCCGTTCCGCGGACGTGAGGCAGGATTCCCTGCGTAGAGGCCGGCGGGACGAGATGGTCGTTCTTGGCCATGAGCAGCATCAGGGGACAGGTAATGCGCCCTAGATCGACACGGCGACTCCCGACACGGAGCTCGTTCCGCGCGAGTCGATTGTTCTGATAGAGGTCCTTGACGAACTGGCGAAACGTTTCACCAGCCATCGGAATGTTGTCGTTGACCCAGAGCTCCATGGCGTAATAGTTCGCTAGAAAGCGCGGGTCCTCGATGTTCGCGAAGAGCGACAGGTTCTTCTCGAGGCTGTTCTGGATCGGCCTCGTGTTCTGGAAACAGAGCTGAAGAAACCAGGCCGGACAGTTGCCCTGGGCGTCGAGAAAGGCATCGACGTCGAAGCAGGCTGGGTCGGTCCACACATTGAGCAGCGACTCGCGCCCCGAGAAGTCGATCGGGGCCGCCAGCAGTGTCAGACTCTGGACCGCGTCCGGATTCAGGGCCGAGAAGATGGCGGCCATCGTCCCGCCCATGCAGTACCCGAGCAGGTGCAGCGTCTCTCCGCCGTGGGTCCGAAGAATGACCTCGACGCTTGCCGCGAGAAAGCCGCAGACGTAGTGCTCGAGTGTCAGGAACCGGTCTGCGTGGGACGGGGTCCCCCAGTCGATCATGTAGACGTCGAAACCGCCTGCCAAGAGCTGCCGGACCACGCTCTTCTCGGGCTGAAGATCGAGAATGTAGGGTCGATTGATGAGGGCGTAGCAAATGAGCACCGGCTGCGCCCACAACGCCGGCGACGCTCGCCGGTAGCGCAGAAGGCGGTGCGTGCCGCTCTGGTACACCACGTCGCATTGCGAGGTCCCGACCCGAGTGCGCTGAGCCGCCGCGAGCGCCTCGGAACAGCTCCGGAGCTTTCTCAGGGTGCGCAAGCCGCGCGAGATCGTGTTCGAACAAGCCGTAACCGCTCCGAGCGCCTTCCGCGTTGCGGCGCTCAACCGCCCGCTCCCCGACCCAGTTCCCGCCGTCCCGCCGGCGCTCACATCGCCATTCCGCCGTTGATGTCGAGCACATGACCGGTGACGAAGGCCGCGGCCGGCGACGCCAGGTAGACGACGCTCGCAGCGATTTCCATTGGGTCGCCCAGGCGACCGACGGGAGTCGCGTCGAGTACCGACTGCATGACAGTTTCCGGCAAACCATCCATCATTCGAGTCTTGACGAAGCCCGGAGCAACCGCGTTCACGGTGACCCCTTTTCGCGCGTATTCGCGGGCAAGGGTCTTCGTGAGACCGATCAGACCCGCTTTGGCTGCGGAATAGTTCGCCTGCCCGAAATGGCCGATGCGGCCGACGATGCTCGAGACGTTGATGATACGGCCCCAACCGCGGGCAGCCATCGGGTCGATGAAGGCCCGCGTGACGTCGAACACACTGTTCAAATTGACGTTGATGACTTCGTCCCAAGTCTCGCGGTCCATTTTTCGAAATGAGCGGTCGCGGGTGATTCCGGCATTGTTGACGAGAACGTCGATCGTCTCGAAGTCCTGAATCACGCGTGCGCAAGTCGCCTCTACGTCGCTGCGAACGCGCAAGTCGAAGCTATAGGCTTCGGCTCGACGTCCCGTTCGGCGTATCTCGCGACAAACGTTGTCCATCGAGTCGAGGCCGGCAGGACTCGAGCCGAGTGCGACGTTGGCGCCCGCCGACGAGAAGGCGATTGCGCAGGCCCGCCCGATGCCGCGCGACGCGCCGGTCACGAAGACGTTCTTACCGTCGAGAGCGAATATCGGGGCAACGGCGGAAGGAGTATCGGCATTTGTCATGGATGAACTCTCTTTCGTATTTTCGAGCGGCGAATGGCGAAGTAGGTGGGGACGTACAGGCCGCGCAATCCGTGGCGCATCAGGCGAAGAAACGCCGCGGACCGCATTCCACAGTCGAGCGCCTGACTCAGTGAGTCCAGAAAGTCGCTTCGAGGCTCGAGCTCGATCCAGAGCGCAGCGGCCTCGAGGGTTGCGGCCCCGAGAATTACGCCGTGGCGCCAGAGTCCGAGCCAGAGAGCTGCGGGCGACTCGAAGGCGGAGGCGTCGCTGGTTGCTGTCGTCGCCATCGACGAATCACGCGGAAGTCGAAGCGCTCTGCGACTTGCGAGCGAGCGCAAAGAGCCGTTCGGCCCACGTCTGAAATTCGTGCGACCGAGTCTCGAATTGTCCTCGGAGGGAGTCGAACAAACTCCTCCACACCTCCTCCACCGCGCGGTAGGAGTCTTCCGAAGACTTTGCTTCCGAAAGCCGGAGGAGCCTCTCTATCGTCTGGATACCGAGTCGATAGCTCGAATCGAGGGCCTCGCGGTGCTTCTCGAGGAGTTCCACGGTCAGCTCGATGAAGCGCTTGCGGGTGGCGCCACCCCAGTCCGTCGCGAGCCCCTCCGTCATTGGAAATGGGGAGACGGCATCTTGCGTCCAATGCTTGAACATCGCTTGTTGCATCTGTAACGATGACTCCGCCGCCTTGCGGGAGACCTCGAAAATCTGGTCCAACATGGGTCCTCCGATTGCGCACTTCGTTGTGAGAGCGAATCGAGTAGCACCCGGAGGATCGATGGCAAGGCGGCTCGTGCGTTGTTTTTTTGGCGAATTCATCCAAAGGCGTACGGGCTCTCGAGCGACCACGACGGCCTTCGATGGGCCGGGAGGTATATCTCTATTGGAATTCTGGCCCGGAGCACTATTCGAACGAGCCGGCCCACCGCGTCGCGATTAGTGCCGAGTAGACGCAGACGCCGACGAGAAAGGGGCCGATGCGTACGAGGTCCGGCGAGGGGAGCTCGGTCTGGATGATCTGGACGACCGTGCTTCCAGCGACGAGCGCGAGGGCCATGAAGAGCGCTGCTTGCGGAAGGTCCAGGACCGCCCACGCAAGCGCCCCGATGCCCGGCGCCAGGGCCAGGACGGCGCGGGCGAGGCCGGCATGCTGACCGGAGAACTTGTGCTGCATGTGGCTCTCGACGACCGTCAGGTGAAGCAGCATCGGGAGGGCGAAAAGCATGAGCTGTCTGGCCCCGTGCTCGGCTTCGAGCGCCAGCGCGCCCCCCGTGAACACGCCGTAGACAACTTGAGGCAGGACGTACGCGCGGTAGCGCGCGCGCGGCTGGCCCATCTTCGCCGCGAGCGCTGCGACGACGTACCACCAAGTGGCCCCGACGAGCACAATGGCAAAGAGAGACTTCTCGTACGTGGGGCCGATGGGGATCGTCGCGTGCACGTGCTCCCCGCCGACCGCCGTGAGCTCGACCATCAGATCGACGATGACGTAAGCCAGGCTCGCGCCCGCGGCGAAGCTCTCGGTTGCGCGGATGCGGTGGTGGGACCATCGGCGTAGGGCTCGACCGATTGGCGCCGAAGCGGCGAGCGCGAAGGCCGAAACGACAGCAGAGACGTCGCGCGCGTCGAGGACCACCATGGGTCGCCGTCGATGCAAAACACGTGGCTCTGGCCCGCGCGTTCGCGCTCGAAGCGGTCGACGGCGCGCTCGCCGAGAGCCGAGCCGGAGTCGTGGCATGTGGGTTGCCGCCGGGTGGGAATGCAATCGCTCGTCGAACTTCTAATCGGCATCGCGGCCGGCGGTCTGGCCAAGCTTCTGATGCCTCGGAGAGGCCCGGGCGATCTCGCCGCGACGGTGCTCCTTGGTATCGTCGGCTCGTTCATGGCGGCGGCGTTCGCGCGGACCTCGGCCAACGAGTCCAAGTTCGTCGCCGCCTCGATCGGGGCGCTCGGTGTCGCTGGGACCTTCCGTTTCGTCACGCGGCGCCGAAAGGACAATCGACACGACGGGACCGGGGGTCGCGGTACGCCGGGTGCAGCGCCCGGCGGCTTGGAGGTCCACCATGGGAAAGAAGCGCAGCAACCCTGCCGGCAGCGGGTCGAGCAACGGTAGCGGAAAGACTCCCGCGCAAGCCGAGGCGCCGCCGCGAACGAAGACCTATCACGAAGGAGACCGATTCCCAGGCCACATCGGGCGCACTTGGGACGTGTCCGAGCCTGCGTTCCCCGTGCCGCCGGCGGCGCCGAAGGGCGCTCCAAACATTCTCTGCATCGTGCTCGACGACGTCGGCTACGGCTGGTGCGATGCGTTCGGCGGCCTCGTCGAAACGCCGAACATGAAGAGACTCGCAAACGGGGGCCTCCGCTACACCAACTTTCACACGACTGCGCTCTGTTCGCCGACGCGCGCGTGCCTCCTGACGGGACGCAACCATCATTCCGTCGGTATGGCGAACATCACCGAGCTCGCGACCGGTTATCCTGGTTACAATGGCCGGCAGACGGAGGACAAGGCCGCGATCGCGGCGATGCTCCACGCGCACGGCTACACGAGCTTCGCGCTCGGCAAGTGGCACAACACGCCGGCCGAAGAGACGAGCGTCGCGGGGCCCTACGACCGCTGGCCGACGGGCGGCCTCTTTGGCTTCGACCGTTTCTACGGCTTCATGGGAGGGGACAACAATCAATGGTACCCGAAGCTCTTCAGCGACCGGGAGCCGATCGACCAACCCAGGCTTCCGTCGGAGGGCTACCACCTCTCCGAGGATCTCGCCGATCGCGCGCTGTCGCTCATCGCGAATCACGAGTCCGTCGAGCCAGACAAACCGTGGCTCTGCTACTTCGCGTTCGGAGCTTGCCACGCACCGCACCACGTCTGGAAGGAGTGGATCGACAAGTACAAGGGCAAGTTCGACATGGGCTGGGATCGGTACCGCGAGATTGTCCTCGAGCGGCAGAAGAAGATGGGAACCGTCCCGCAGAACGCCGAGCTCGCGCCGATGCTCGAGGGCGTTCAGAAATGGGACGAGCTCTCTGCCGACGAGAGGAAGCTCTTCGCGCGGATGGCGGAGGTCTACGCGGGCTTTCTCTCGCATACGGACGCCCAGATCGGCCGGATCGTCGACTTTCTCGAGACGACGGGCGATCTCGACAACACCCTGATCTTCGTGCTCATCGGCGACAATGGATCATCCGGCGAGGGCACGCTCGACGGGCTTTACAACGAGATGTCCCTCATGACGAATCTCCGCGAGGACTTGGGGGAGACACTCAAGCGGATCGACCAGCTCGGCGCGCCCGGATCGTACAACCACTACCCGATCGGCTGGGCGCTGGCGGGGAACACCCCCTTCAAGCTTTGCAAGCAGTACACGCACTTCGGGGGAACGCGAAATCCACTCATCGTGCATTGGCCGAGAGGCATTCGCGCCAAGGGCGAGATCCGGACCCAATTCCACCATGCGATTGACATCGCGCCGACGATCCTCTCGGCGATTGGCGTCGAGAGCCCCAAGATGATCAACGGCGTCCAACAAGAGCCGATCGAGGGAGTCCCGATGAACTACTCCTTCGACGACCCCAATGCTCCGACGACGCACCCGACGCAGTACTTTGAAATGCTCGGGAACCGAGCCATCGTCGACGGACATTGGAAGGCAGTGACCTACCACGGCCGCAAGCCGTGGGAGAACAGGGCCGCGTGGGGCTTCGACGAGGATCACTGGGAGCTGTACGACCTCGACAAGGATCCGTCCGAGTGTCGCGATCTCATGGAAAGAACGAAGCAGGTCGATTTCGAGCAACCGCTGGTCAAGAAGCTGGGCGAGCTCGTGGGCCTTTGGTGGGCCGAAGCGGGTCGCTACGGCGTTCTGCCTCTCGACGATCGCTTCCAGGAGAGAATCCTCGCTCGGGAAGGCATGAAGACGCAGCGGACGAGATTCACCTTTTACCCAGGGACGGTGCGGGTCCCCGAGGCGGCAGCGCCGGTGACGCTCAACCGATCGTGGACGATTGAAGCCAGGATCGAGGTCCCGAACAAGGGCGGAGCCGAGGGTCCGATCGCTGTCATGGGTGGCGACACGAACGGATGGTCCCTTTACTGCAAGCAAGGTGTTCCGTGCTTCTGCTACAACCTCGCCGCGGCCGAGATAACGTACATCCGAGGCTCGAATGTGCTCGAGCGCGGAGTTCATCAGGTCCGGTTCGAGTTCGAAAAGCGCGGAAACGAACCGTTTGGCGCCGGCGGCATCGGACGTCTCTTCGTCGGCGACGCGATGATCGCCGAAGGCGAAATCCCCCGAACGGCGGCCTTTGGCTACTCGCTCGACGAGACCTTCGACATCGGGTGTGACAAGGGCGCGCCGGTCACGGAGGAATACAGGCCCCTTGCGTCGTTTACCGGAAAGATCGTTCGCGTGGACATGGATCTCCGACCTGACTTCGTCCGTGACGAGAAGAAGCACCACGAGCATCAGGTGCGCGCCGCAATGATCCGCGAGTAAGAAGGACGCGACGAGCGGAGGAGAGTGCGTCGCGATTCCTACGACGCGCTCTCCGCACCGCGCGAATCGCTCAGGCGGGCGCCTTGCTCAGACGCGAGACGCAACGAAACCCGACGTGGCACGTCGTCGTGTCGATCGGCTCCGGGATGCGGGCGGCGGGACGGTATCGCGTGCAGTAATTCGGCGCGCACAAGAAGGACCCGCCTTTGAGCGCCTTGCGTGGAAGCATGCCCGACCGCGGGTCGATGCTTTCGGACCGCGTCGCTCCCCGGGGATTGGTCCGCGTGCAACACGATCGCGTCGGAGCCCGGTGTTTCGGAGCGAACCAGTCGCACGTCCACTCCCAAACGTTTCCGATCATGTCGACGAGTCCGAATCCGTTCGGCGGAAAAAGCCCGACCGGAGAAGTCCGCGGAGGGCCGGCCACCCGCCTGTTTTGCCACGGGAACTCGCCGTCCCAGGTATTGGCCATGATGCGGCCGTCGGGCGCGAACGCGTCGCCCCAAGCATAGACGGCTCCTTCGAGCCCGCCGCGCGCGGCCCGCTCCCACTCGGCCTCGGTCGGCAAAGACTTACCCGCCCACGAGGCATACGCTTCGGCGTCCTCGTACGCGACATGGACGACGGGGTGTTCGTCACGCCCTTCGAGCGTGCTCTCCGGGCCCTCCGGGTGGTTCCAGGCGGCGCCCGGAACGTACTGCCACCACTGCGTGCAATCGCCGAGATCCACGCGGCGGGTGGTATCGAAGAAAACGGCAGACCCGGGCACGAGTAGCTCCGGCAACGCGCCTGGATAGGCGTGCGGATCCGGCGGGCGCTCGGCAAATGTCACATACCCGGCTGATTCGACGAAGCGACGAAATTCGGCGTTCGTCACGGGACAGCGGTCCATCCAGAAGCCGTCGACCGAAACGCGGTGAGCGGGCGCCTCTTCCGGATAGTGATCGTTCGAGCCCATCGAGAAGGTCCCGGCCGGGATCCAAGCCATCGCGCGCTCGAGCCCGACATTCCGCTGCGTCCGCGCCTCGTTCGGGTGCATATCCGCGCCGGCTGCACGCTGCATACCCACTTCGACGCATCGACGAGGCGACCGGAGAGGCAGGGCACAGGTAGGCCGTGCAGCTCATGGCGAAGAATGCGCGCGCCGCGCACGCGTTGCGCTCGTCGCCCTCGGCCGAATTCGCATCTTTCCGCAAAAGCGCGGGTAGGCGCGCTTGGTGCAACGGGCTTCTTATCGGAGGCCCATATGACGGAACCGGGGGAGAGTGGCGTAGTGGAAACGGGTGCGAAAGTGGATGACACTCCCGAGTCGCTGGATAGAGCCTGCCACTCCATGATCGATGCGGTGTCGGCGCTCACCGTGAATCTGGACTACCTCGCCTACGACGCGGTCGGCGAACGGCGGGCGGCGGCAGAGGACGCGAAGCGCAGCCTTGAACGCATCGTCGCTCTCGCCAACTCCGTGCGCCGCAGGCTGCGTGGCGCGCGTGCGGCGGCATGATGCACGCGGAACGTCAGTCCGGTCTGCCCGCGACTCCTGCGTCCCTCATGTAGCCCTCCCTCTCGTCAACGCTTGCAAGAGATCCCTGGACGTTACCACCCCTTCGACGTGCCCCTCGGCTGTCACGACGGGAAGACACGAAACGCGGCGGTCCAGCATCGTCGCCGCGGCGTCCGCCACCGAATCGTCGCCGCGGGCGACTACGAGATTGCGGGACATGATCTGGTGTACGCGCTTTTTGAGGGTAGCGAGATCCTGAGGGCGTTCGGCGAGCGTATCGAGGAAAGGGCTCGCCTCCCGAAGCACGTCCCGGTCGGAGATCACGCCGACGAGCTGGCCTTGGAGCACCACGAGCACATGGTGGAACCCGTGTTTGTTGAAGAGCTTGCGAACCACGAGGACGTCATCGTCCGGCCCGACAGTGACTACATCGCGGGACATGATGTCGGCGACGCGCATGGTGCCTGCTCCGCTTGAACGGCGTTCTTTGTCCTTCGGCAAGGGACGCGCCACAGTCAAGCCTATTCCACCTTCTGAGAGCCTGGCAAGAAACCGTAACGGAAGGCGCCCGCGCGCTCCTCTCTAAACGACCGCGTCGATCGGCCGTACGAAGAACATGGGCAAGCGGAGCGTTCTCCTGGTGGATGACGAGGAGTCCGTCGCGAAAGGGTTCGCGCGCGTGCTCGCCGCCGCCGACTACGAGACGTTCTGGGCCCCAAACGGCAAGGTCGCGAGCAAAATGCTCGAGCAATGTCCGTTCGATGTCATGGTCACCGACGTCTTCATGCCGGAGCGGGACGGCCTCGAGACGATCCGAGAAGTGCACAAGCTCTTTCCGGCCATGGGCATCGTCGTGGTGTCCGGAGGCTTTGGCACGGTTGACGTCTCGCAGTGGCTCAAACTGGCGCTCGCTTTGGGCGCCTCGGTGGCGCTCAAGAAGCCCGTCAAGAGCGCGGATCTCATCGCCGCGGTGGGGGCCGCCGTCGCAAACCGGGGTAAGGCGGCCGCGAAAGCGCCCTCCGGCAGTCCATAGCGGACGGGGTGTTTAGGGGGGTGCATTGACCGAGCGCGCGTCCGTCGACGAATCGCTTCGCGCAAGCGAAGAGCTCCTGCGGACCTTTTTCGAGCAGTCCGCCGTGGGGTTCGCCCAGGTCGACGCGACCTCGGGCCGCTTGCTCCGCGTCAACCAGAAGATGTGCGAGATGTCGGGGCGAACGCGAGACGAGCTCCGGCTCTTCTCGTGGCAAGAGCTCATTCACCCCGACGAGCTCCGGTCCTCCTCGGAATCGGTGGGCCGCCTGATGAGCGGCGCCGAAAAGAGCGCCACGAACGAAGTCCGGGTCATCCGGGGAGACGGGGCCGTCCGCTGGATTCGCGCCACAGTGTCGTGTACGAACCTACCCGACGTCGCGCCCTCGCTGATCGTCATCGCGGAAGATGTCACCGACAAACGGCGCGCGGAGGACGCCCTGCGTGACGCCGAGAATCGCCTGGCCACGGTCTTCCGGCTATCCCCGGTTCCCATCGCGATCGTCCGGTGGCGCGACCGGCGTTACATCGAGACCAACGCGATGTTTACGGCGGTCTTCGGCTGGACGAAGGACGAAGTCCTGGGCAAGACACCGGCAGAGCTCGGGATCCAGCCGCCCGGGGAAGACATCGCTTCGAGCGTTGACGCGCAGTCCCTGTCTCAGCGCCTCTCCGCGGTTGGGTCGCTGACGTCCGCCGAGGTCGTGCTCCGCACCAAAGCCGGCGCCGAGTTGATTTGCCTCGCGTCCGTGGCCTTCGAGGATATCGGCGGCGAGCCCTGCGTGGTCGGCTTCTTTCGGGATGTCACGCGCTCTCGGGCGCTCGACGCGTCGCTGCGTCGAAGCGAGGCGGAGCTCCGGGCGATGTTCGCCGTCGCCCCGATCGGCATCGCGCAGACCGATCCGGCTACCGGGCGCTTCATTCACGTCAACCCGCGCATGTGCGAGATAACGGGATACTCGCCCGAAGAGCTCTACGCCATGGATGCGCACGGGCTCACCCACCCCGAGGACGTCGATCGGCACGCGCAGCTTTACGGCGCGGTGGCGCGTGGCGAGCTCGAAGGATATCGCGTCGAAAAGCGGTACCTCTGCAAAGGCGGCCGCGTGGCGTGGGTCGACGTGAACCTGACTGTCTTGCATGACCCTTCGGGGGGTCGCCGGTCGCTCATCGCGGCCGTCGAGGACATCAGCGAGCGTCGGGCGGCCGCACGCGAGCTCGATCTCCAGATGACGGCGTTCCAGGCGGCCGACAACGCCATCGTCATCACCGACCGCGACGGAATCGTCCTGCGCGTCAACCGGTCGGTGTCGAAACTGACCGGCTATGAAGAATCCGAGGTCGTCGGGCGGGCGCTCGGCATCCTGCGCCCCGACAAGCACTCGCCCCAGGCCTTTCGCACCCTATGGGAAGCGATACGGGCCGGACGCGTGTGGCGGTGCGAGATCGCCAACCGCCGGAAAGACGGCTCGCCGTACCACGAGGACGTCACCATCACCCCCGTTCGCAACGAAGCCGGGGAGGTCACGAATTTCATCGCCATCAAGATCGACGTCACCGAGCGCAACCGCGCGGCGGAGGCCCTCGCGGAAGCCAAGGAGCAGCAGCGCATCGCGCTCGACGCGGCCGGCCTCGGAACCTGGCGCCACGACATCGCGCAGGGTCGCATGCGACTCGACGAGCGCGCGATGGTGCACCTTGGCTTCGAGCGACCGGACGTGAGCGCCGCGGAGGTCTTCGCCCGCATTCATCCGGACGACGCGCAGACCGTTCGCCAAGGTGTCGCGAAGGTGAACGAACCGGGCGGGGACGGAAAATATGCCGGGGAGACGCGCGTCGTTCTCCCTTCCGGCGAGGTGCGCTCACTCTCGGTGAACGTGCAAGGTCGCTTCGAAGGAGAGGGCAGCGAACGCCACGTCGTATCGACCATCGTGACCAGTCGGGACGTCACGGACACGAAGCGCGCCGAGCAGCGGCAGCGCGACACCGAAGATCAACTCCGCGCCGCCCAGAAGATGGAAGCGGTCGGCCGCCTCGCCGGCGGGGTGGCTCACGACTTCAACAATCTTCTGAGCGTCATTCTTTCCTACTCGGAAGCGGCATCGATGGGGCTCCCGGAGAACAACCCCCTTCGCGCCGACCTCAGCGAGATTGTGCGCGCCGCCGAGCGCGCCGAGGGGCTCACCGCGCAGCTGATGGCGTTCAGCCGCCACCAGGTGTGGCGGCCGCAATCCCTGGACGTCCACGCCCTCGTGCAGGGAATCGCCAAAATGATGCGCCGCCTCATCGGCGAAGACATCGAGCTCCAGATTTCGGCGGAAGGCGACCTTTTTCGGACCCGGGCGGACCCCGGCCAGATCGGGCAGGTCCTGATGAACCTCGCCGTCAACGCGCGGGACGCGATGCCCGACGGCGGGCGCCTGGTCATCGCAATCGCCAACGTCGAAATCGACGGCTCGCGGGCGCTGGCGTTGCAAGTCGACCCGGGCCCCTACGTCTTGCTCTCCGTCTCGGACAGCGGATGCGGAATGGACCCCGTGACGCTCGCGCGGGCCTTCGATCCGTTCTTCACGACGAAGGGCATCGGGAAGGGAACGGGTCTCGGGCTCTCGACTGTGTACGGCATCGTCCGCCAGAGCGGCGGCGGCGTCGTCGCGGAGAGCGCGCCCGGTGCCGGAGCGACATTCCGGATCTATCTCAAACGCGACGACGGGGCGATCGAGCGAGCGCCGAGGAGCGTGCCGCCGCTTCGTGCGGCCCCGGGCGGCGAAACCGTTCTAGTGGTCGAGGACGAAGAGGCGCTGCGAAAGGTCGTGTGCCGCGTTCTCACGGGGGCAGGTTACAAAGTCTTGGCCGCCGGCGACGCGGCAGAAGCCCTCCTCCTCGGCGAGCAGCGGGGTTCGGAGGTAAGCCTCGTGCTGACCGACGTCATCATGCCGGGCATGAACGGGAGGCAGCTCGTCCAGAAGCTTTTTCCGCGATGCCCGGCGGCGAAAGTGATGTTCATGTCGGGCTACGCCGACGACACCATCGAGCGACTCGACGTGCTCGGCCACGATTTCCTGAGAAAGCCGTTCAACGGCGAAACGCTCATTCGGAAGGTTCGGGCGGTCCTCGACGGGGCCGCCGCGGTAGGGTGACCCCGCTTACCCGGCGCGCGCGACGAGTCGGACGGGCTGGTCGTAGAGCGCCCCGCCTTCGCCCATGTCGGTGACGGCCGCACGAATGAGCGCGTTGGCAGCATGTCCCTTGGACAAATGCCCGCCCTTCGGGACGATGGCCACGTCGTCGCGTTGATCGGGATCCGTGCGAATCCGCACGTCGATCGCTCCGATTTCGGACTCCAGCCGAGCGACTTCTCCGTCGCCGACCCCCGCCGCCGTCGCGGCCGACGGATGGACCGTGCACACGGGCGCGCCGCCCGCCGGGCCGTCGCTCGCGCGCGACCACTGGGACGACTGCGAACGATCCGACGAGACCGAGAGGAGCAGGAGCGGGTAGGCGGGTGACGTCCGCGCCGCTCGGGGGAGCTCGGTCACGAGGTTGACCCGCCCGGTGGCCGTCGGGACCTTCCCGTCGGCGAAGAGGACGCGCGGTGCGAGCGGATTTCGCATCGGCGCCTCTTCGAGGCCGCGCAATTCGACTCCGGCGGCTCGAGCGGCGGGCGCGATGAGGCGCTCTTGCCACGCTCGTGCCGAGCCGGCCAGCTCGGCGGCCAATCCCACGCGCGCGGCGAGCGCCTGAACGATCTCCAGGTCGTCGAGGACGCCGGTGGGACGTGGCACGACGGGCCTCGCCGCGCCGACGTAGGGATGCCCGTAGGCGCCAATCAAATCGTCCGCTTCGAGGAGCGTCGTCGTCGGAAGGACGATGTCCGCGAGGCGCGCGGTGTCGGTGAAAAACGGGTCGACGACCACGACGAACTCGCGAGACGAAAGCGCCTGACGGACGAGCTCCGCGTCGGGCAACATGACGACCGGATTTCCCGCCGTGACCCACACGGCGCGAATGGGCGGGTCGCGGGCGTCGAGGACTTCGCGGCCGAAAAGCGGCTCGCAGATGGTCCGCGGCGCCGCGGCCTTTCCGCGCACGAACGAGTGGTCGACCGCGCGCCGGCGCCGGTAGTAGTACGCCGCCCCGCCGCCCGGTATCCCGAGATTGCCGCTGATGGCCGACAGAGCGTCCAGCGTACGGACGATGGCGGCTCCGTTCGCGCGACGCGCCATCCCCCACCCCACCAAAATGGCGGTCGGGCCGTCCGCGAGCCGTGAGGCGAGATCCTCGGCCGCTCGCCGGGGAACGTCGGCCTGTTCGCACCAGCGCGCAACGCTCTGCGCGTGGGCGAGCTCTCGGAATTCGTCGAGGTGGTCGCACATCGCGGCGGCTCGCGGACGGACCGATCCGCGTTCGAAGAGCAGGCGCGCGGTCGCCATCGCCAGCGCGCAGTCCTCCCCGGGGCGCGGCTGCCAGAACACGTCGCAGAAGTCGGCCCCCTTGTGGCGAACGGGATCGATGAGGACGAGCCCGGCGCCGCGGGCACGCGCATCGCGCAAGACGGGGATGGTGTGCGGGCTCGAGACGTGGACGTTCTTGCCCCACAAGAGGATGTGCCTCGAATTGAGAAGGTCGAACAAGTCGTGGCTATCGCACTCTCCGAAATCGGCCTCCTGAGCTGCCTCGCCCGCGCCGGAGCAAATGTCGCCCCGTTTGATCGTCACCGGCCCGAAGCACTCGAAGAACCAGTCGACGAGCGGCTTCGACAGGCCGAGCGAGCCGCCGCTCCGATAATGAAAAATGGCACCCGGTCCGGACTCGTTTCGAATCGAAAGGAGACGATGGGCGATCTCATCGAGCGCGTCGTTCCATGAAATCGGGTGATGACGCCCATCGGCCCCCCGGCGCATGGGCGCAAGCACGCGGTCGGGGCCGTATTGCAGGTTCAAGAAGTGATTCGTTCGCCAGCACAAAAAGCCGCGCGTGACCGGATGCTCCGGGTCGCCCGCGAGCTTGACGACGCGTCCGTCGCGCACGCTCGCCACGATCCCGCATGCGTCCGGACAATCGCGGTTGCACACCGTCTTGTGGGTGGTCGTCTCGCTTGGGCCGGCGCTCGCTCCGCCAGCGTCGCCCGTGCCTGGTTCGCTGGGTTCCATTCGCCACGCAAACGTACCGCACCCGGAGCGTCTCGCCCTTCCGTTTGCACTGGAAAGGGGGCTCTTCGCCGAGGCGGTTTAAGTCTTGGCGCCGCCCGCGCCGTCGCGGGTACGCTTACGCCAGCCGTAGATGGGCTCAGCCAGTCGACGAAAACAATCGAGCGCGAAACGAAGTTCGGGAGTCACGAGCGCGCCGCGGCCGGCGGGCCAAGCGCCGCCGCACCCGCTCGACATGGTCGACGAGCTCTTGGCTCGACATCGGCCGTTCGGCGACAGCGAGTATCTCCACGAACATCTGCATGTCCGGTACAAGCAGCGCCTCGGACGACTCGCCGCGACTATCCCTGTCGCGGGCGAGCTCGCGCGCGCTCTCGACGACGCGACCGACGACGTTCGCTATCGGGTGATCGGCGATCCGGTCGTCCGCAACACGATTCACCAAGCCCAGCGTCACGACGCGCCGCAGCCGGAGCACGAGGAGATCTTTCGCGAGACGATCCGCCTTTTGAAGGAAGGCAGCGCGGGGGGACCCCTCGAGGCCGGCGGAGGCAATGTCCGTCGCATCGGAGCGGCGCCCGGCTACGGCTGGGTGTGGAGCGAAGCCCACTCGGACGACGTGTTCGGCCGCGCCTTCCGCAAGATCGTTCACGAGAACTTCGGCGGTCAGCCGCTGATGACGCCGAAGCCCGACGACCTGGCCCTGCTCGCCAAAGGGGCGACCTTGCTCCGCCTGCTCATGCCGCTCACGTCGCACAGCGTGCTCGGTCATACCCACCTGGTCGTCCTCGTTCCTCACGCCGGTACCTGGAGCCGGAAGGGGTCGTGCTCGGAATTTCGGATAAGCGGCACGATCTTCATCAACCGCAAGATGCTCCAGAACCCGTGGTGGGTAGCCGAGCACCTGCTCCATGAATCGTTGCACCAGAAGCTCTACGATTTTCGCCACACCCACTCCCTCCTGACGGAGGACCTCACGCCCGAAACCACCGAGAACGTCGCCCGGGTCTCGGCCATCTGGAATGTCGGAGGAGCCCATCCGGTAAACTACTGGGACGCGTTCCGCGCCGTTGCCGCGTTCCACGTCTACGTCCACCAAGCGGTGGTCTGCCTTCAGACCGAGCGGCGAATGGCGGAGCTCGCGAGCCGATTCGGTTCGCCGTATGGAGTCGCGCCCGCGATGACCAACAAGCGCGATGCGCTGGAGCGGGCGCAGTATCTCGGACGAAAGATCAAAGAATTGTGTTGGCCGGAGCTCGGACCGGCCGGACGGTTCCTCGTAGACTGGCTTCTCTCGGTCCTCCAAGGCCTCGACGCCGCGCCGCCGCCGCTCGAGACTTCCTACATTCATCTTCTGCTCCACCGCTATCTCGTCGAAGCCGTCACGATTGCGGGCAAAAAGCTCCCCCCCGAGCTCGAGGCCGCCCTTCTGGGGGTCATCGCCGACGAAGCGGACACGATCGCCGGCGTGCTTCGCGTCATCGACGCGGAGGGACCCGACTCGGGCCGGCTCCAGGAGGCCTCCGTGCGCCGCCCCGACCAGGCCGTCGGAGCGGAGTTCTTGCGGTTTCGCAACGTCGTCGCGACGATCCTCCAGAAGTTTTCCGCCGATGGCTACGGCTTGCGCCGCCCGCCTTCGCCCGAGTCGATCGCGCTCGAACAGAGGATTCAGGCGATGGTCGAGAGGTCGAGTCAGAGCTTGATCGCGGTCTTGCAGGCGGCGTAACCAGCCGAGCGATTTGCGAGCGCACCAAAGTTTACGGTTCGCCCCCGGGAGCGTATAGCTGGGTGTTGCAAGGGCGACTCCCTTGCGCCGGGCCGCTCACTCGAGCTGCGGGGGGTAAGCGTGGTGCAAAGCGACCTGCGAAACGGCTACGTCAGCGCAGGACCCCACCCATGCGGCGGGTGACGGACGTTCTCCTCGTCGCGGCGCTGGCCGCATGTCGCCCGAGCCCCGAGGGGTTGGGGCCGGAGGAACGCGCCGGTACCGCAGACGGGGAGGCTGATGGGACGTTTGGCACCGATGCTTCCGACGAAGGACAAGGACTCGGCTCGGCCCAAGCCCTCGACGCGAACGGCGACGGAGAGCCCCCTCGAGGCGACGACTCGGGTGAAAACGGAGACGCTGCGGCCGGCGATGTTCCATCCGCCAACGCAGACGCCACCCTGGCGGGAGACGCGCAAACCGACGTCGCGGGAGATGCGCAGCCGAACGTCCCCGTAGCCGCGGCCGATGCGAACGCCGCGCCGGAGCCGGAGGCCGGCGCGATGGCGTGCGGCAACGACTGCGGAAGCGGCTCGTCCTCGTCCGTCTGCCCGGATTCGGCCTATGGCGATTGCTGTACGGACGGATGCGACGGGGGACCCTCGTGCCTCGCGGAGAGCAGCACCGAGATTCTGTCGTGTTCCGTGGGGACTACCGGGTGCACGGCCACCCCGTCGCCCTGTGCCGCGGGTCTGGTCTGCGAGCGGTATCCAATGGCGGCGTGCGTCGATCCGGGTTGGGCCGAATGGCCGATGCCCAACGCTCCGGTCGACGTCGCGGCCGGGGCTCCGACCCCGGAGAGCTATGCGGACAACGGCGACGGCACAGTCACGGACAACGTCACGGGCCTCGTCTGGCAGCAAGCGGTCCCGGAGACGATCTACGTTCAGGCGGATGCCAGGGCCTATTGTGCCCGGCTCAGCCTCGGGGGCTTTACGGATTGGCGACTGCCGACGGTCGTCGAGCTCGTGTCCATCGTCGACCCGGGCGTGGCGCCTCCCACAATCGACAAGACCTACTTCCCGAATACGCCCCCACAGGCCTTTTGGTCCTCCACGCCGTTCGCGCAGCCGCCGGCCGGAAACGGCTGGGACGTATTTTTTGGCGGCGGATATACCGCCATTCTGGGCAGCAACTTCGACGCACAAGTTCGATGCGTTCGCTGAACGTGCCGGCTTGTCCGGCCCATTCCGAGAGAATCCGATGAAACGATGGTCCATCTGGCTTCTTCGCGCCGCGATCCCCGCCATCGCGATGGTCCCGATCGTGGCCGCACGCGCGGCCGCGCACGGGACCCGATATACCGTCTCTACCGGGACTGTCTACGACTCGAAGACGACTCGAACTTGGCAGCAAACGATCGCGCCGGTCATGCTCGCACAAACCGCCGCCGCGACCTATTGCTCGGGCCTCACTCTGAACGGAGCCGCGGGGTGGCGGCTGCCGACGATGAAGGAGCTGGTGACGATTGAGGACTTCTCGGCCACAGCTCCTCCCGCGATCGATCCGGTCGCGTTTCCCGCTACGCCGGCCGGCTACTTCTGGACCTCCACGCCGTGCACCACCCCGGCCGCCGGCGCCTGGTACGTCGACTTCCGTACCGGAGCTTCGAGCTGCAGCGCGCCTTCCGGTGCCTATTGGGTTCGATGCGTGCGGTAAATGTCTGCGGTGGCGGAGGCGCTGCCCGAGCCGCCGGCGCCTCCTGTTGCGCAGTGCCCGTTGACGAAAAATCCAGAGACAGCCGTTCCGAGTGTCGATGTCGACCGGGTATTCCGCGATTGCCGCGCGGCGCCTATCCCATGAAGAGCAAATACACGAAGAACTCGACGGGCCTGCCCGTCGTTTGGTGCTACGGCATTTGCTGGAGTGTTCTCGATGCCGTCGGCGACTCGTTGGTTCGGCTGCGCTGCAATCGTTTGTTCCGGATCCCTTCTTCATTGTTCGCTGATCTACGACCCCGACCGACTGGACCAAGGCGGATCTTCTTTGGGGGTGTCGGACGGAACGGCGGACGCGTCATTCGTCGACTCGACGCTCGGCCCGGATGGGGGCTACGAAGACGCTCCGGTCGTCCAAGGGCCGCAGGCCGAAGGGAGCGTGGGCGGGGACACCTTCGATGGCGCGCGGCAAAATGGCGTCGAAACCGGGGTATCGGCTCCATCCGCCGGACCGGGTGACCTCGGCGGCCTCGGCCAAGAGCAAGGCGCGCCTGCCTCGGGGCAGGCGGAGGGGGGAAGCGCAGTCGCGGATGGGAGCCCCTCTCCGTCGACCGGGCCCGAAGGAACGCCGCTGCGCGACGCGGGCGCCGTCGCCGACTCAGACAGCGACGCAAACGGCGCCTGTGTCCCAACCCGAGACGTGGCAACCGACGGGGGTGGTTTGGCGGTCGGCCTCGTCGCGGACTACCGATTCGACGAGGCAATCGGAACGACGGCGAACGACGTCTCGGGAAACTGCCATGCGGCGACGATGGTGGGGGCCACGTTCAGTTCCGGCCTTACCGGCAACGCCGCGACGATGAACGGAAAAGGCCAGTATGTCGAGCTCCCCGCCGGAATCGTCAGCACGTTGACCGATTTTTCCATTACCGCGTGGGTCCGTGTGAATGTGTCGCAGCGCTTCGATCGCTTGTTCGACTTCGGGTCGGGCATCAACCAGTATATGTACTTTACGCCCAGCAGCGCCGGTCGCGGTTTCGGGATCTCGATCAACACGGCCAATGCGGAGCAGGATGTCTACGAGACCAACGCGCTGCCGACCGGCGTGTGGCAAGACGTCGCGATTACGTTGCAGGGCTCGACAGGGACTCTTTACGTCTCCGGCGTCCAGATCCAGCAAGTCACGACGATTACGCTCACACCCGCGCGTCTGGGTGTCACCATGCAGAACTGGCTCGGCCGGTCGCAGTTCCCCGCGGATCCCTACTTCAACGGTCAGATCGACAACTTCCGGATCTACAATCGTGCCCTGAGCCCGGCCGAAGTCGAGCAACTCTTCGTCTCGCAAGAGTGACCCCTCGTCGTAGGCTCGTTGTCGTCCGGCGCACACGGGCGCACGGAGCCTCTTTGGCCGGCCGTCGTGTGGCGCACACGGGCGCACGGAGCCTCCCGTGAGACGGCGGGTGCCGATGCGTCGCCGCCGCGCCGACCCGCCGCTCCGAGCCCGGCGTGGTCTCTCCCGCCACAGCATGATGCGCCGGCGGCCACAAAGAGTGGACTCGGTGGACGCAAAAGTTGGCAATCAAGGACGCGGCGGGGGCTCGGTCTTCTGCATCGCGTCATCCCTTCGTGATCCGCCGACGTTTTGGCCTCGAACCGAGTCTTCGCTCCCGCTGGCGCGCACCTTGCGATGTGTCAAACGCATGGCGCTAGTCGCGCTGCCGCCCCCCGCAAAAGGAACTGCCATGTCTCAGCGTGCATTCATTGCCATACCCGCCGCCCTCTGTCTCGCGTCCGTAAGCGCCTGCGCGACCGACGTGATGACCTCCGAAGAACTGGCGCGTTCGTCGGAGGCCGTCACCTCCTGTCCGAGCGACTCGACGAGTGGACAGGAGCTCGCTGCCGCGACGATCGCGTTCAACCTGATGGTCGCCGCGGCGCAGCAGGCGCAGGCCGACGGAAACCTGCTCGCCGCTCGGTCGATCCTGGCGCCGCAGCGGTATACGTACTTGCCCGGCACCACTTGCAATTCGTGGGAGTGCCTCGGCCCGGGCATCCAGTTCGACACGAGCGATCCCCTGTACGCCCACGTGAACGCCAAAATGCAGGCGATTCTGGCCCTTGGTCAGACCGACGCCACCGTGGGGTCCTACCTCGCGAATGGCTTGTTCTTCGCCCAGAAGTTCACCAACGGCAAATACTATCCGTCGATCTTCTCGATTCCGGCGCTCGCGCAATTCAAGACCGGCCAGAGCTCGACGGTCCACCTCTCGGACTCCACCAGCTCGAACAACAGTCACTATGTGACCCTTACGAGCGGTTCGTGGTGCACGTCGACGGCCGTGACGTTGTCGGAGTCGGTTAGCGATACGTCGAAGTATCTGCCGATCTCGTTCCCGCCCGTGAGCGACTGGCGAAGCGCTCCCTCGGCTTACACCGGCGTCACGGGCGGCACCGCCGAAGGCCAAACGATCGACAACGCAAACGAATCGTTTACGCCGTACATGGGCCGGACCGGCTCCAACCCGTACCTTCTCGTCTCGATCAACGGAACGCCCCAGAACTGGGCGTTCGAGAGCTTCAATCCGACCAACTGCTGGAACAATCCGTCGGCCACCTGCCGTTCTTCGATGATCATCGACCCGGTTCCGTACGCGGAGCCCGGCTCGCAATTCGACCCGAACAGCAATCTCCTCGGGACGCAGGCCAACCCGTTCGTCATCAACGCGAACCTGCTCTTGGCCGACGCCACGCACGCCTCGCAGTGGGCGACGCGCACGGTCAACGGGGTTCAGCAGTGGGGAACCTTCTCCATCGCGATTAGCCGCGGCGGGGTCACGATGTACCAGTACTCTCAAAAGTACTGACCGGAGCGGGAAGGGGACCGAATCGAGCGGGCGCATCACGGCGCAGTCGGTCCCTTCCCCGCGCTCTCGTCGAGCGCCCTGGCGATCGCGGCGACGACCGCCTCCAATCGCGACATGGCCGTGTAGACGTCCATCAGCGCTCCCGTGACGTGAAGCAGCGCTTGGCCGGCCGGGATGGGACCCGGTAGTTCCGGCGTCGTGGGCGGCGGGTTCGGCAGAGAAGGATCGGTGGGCGGTGGCGGATCGGTCGATGGCGGGGGTTCGCTGGGCGGCGATGAATCGCTCGGCGGATGCGGATCGCTCGGTGGACCAGATGTCATTCGCCAGCTCCGTGCACCAGGTTGTGGGCCACCCGGATGACCAAGACGACACCAGCAATCTTTGCGCCGCATCCGTGCAACGTCTTTTTCCTCCAGAAATGCGAGGAGTTCCTGCTTCGGGTGCGTCACCGGACACCGGGCGACACCCTGGCACCGGGTCGTCCGGCGTCGTGTCTTGCGCGGGGTGCGCGACGGAGTGCGCTCGAGTCCCATGCGGGATCACCGCGCGCGGAACAACATGAAACGGGTCCCGGTCGCCCTGAAGCGGCCCACCAAAATCCCCGAGCTGATTCTGCGCGCCCAGGCCATCGTCGAGGGCATGACCGGCAACCGCTGGTTTTCCGCGCCGGTACCGCCCTTGGCCACCGTCCAAGCGGCGATCGACAAGCTCTCGGACACCGAGACGGCGGCGCTCGCACGCACGCGCGGGCTGAAGGAAGCGCGCGACGAAGCCGTTTCCGCGCTGGTCAAGCTGCTCACGCGGCTGAAGGCATACGTGCAAGGTGTCGCCGACGAAAACCCCGAGTTTGCGCAGTCGATCATCGAGGAGGCCCGGATGGGCGTCGCGGCGCGAAGCACGAAACCGAAGCCGGCGCTCGCGGTCCTTCCGGGAAACCTGTCAGGCTCGGTCCGTCTCGTCGCCAAGGCGGTGGCGAAGGTCGCGAGCTACGAGTGGCAGCTGCGCCAAAACGCGGGCGAGGCCTGGGTCGACCAGCCGAGGACGCTGCAGGCCAAGACGACGGTGACGGGGCTGACGCCGGCGAGGACGTACTCGTTTCGGATGCGACCGGTCACGCGAAGTGGGGTGGGGGATTGGTGCGATCCCCTGTCGTACGTCGTGCAGTGAGGGGGTGACGTCCGCGCGCCATCGAAGGCGAGCCCGAACGTGGACAACAGCCGTCGTCCACGTCCACGACGGCCGTCGCAGCCGCGCCTTCTCTTCGTGCGGAATTCCCGATCGTCCAAGGATTGAACCGGGTGCGGAGTGCGCGTTCCACACGTAGAGTTCGGCCGGTCATGGAGCGTTCGAAATTGGCCGCGACGCCCGAGCCCCCCTATTACGCGGTCGTCTTCACCTCGGAGCGCACGACCGAGGATCCCGCTGGCTATGCGGCGATGGCCGATGCGATGGAGGCGCTTGCGTCGAAGCAGCCCGGGTATCTCGGCATCGAAAGCGCACGCGGGCCTGACGGGGTCGGCATCACAGTCTCGTATTGGGCGACCATGGAGGCCATCCGAGCGTGGAAGGCCGTGGCGGAGCACGCGGCCGCTCAGCGTCTTGGACGCGAGCGCTGGTACGGAGCGTACGAACTCCGCGTGTGCAGGGTCGAACGCGCGTATGGGTTCCGCCGATGACGTGCGCTTCGCCGCGCACGAAGGTGATAGGCGTTGCCGCCGACGCAATCTGGTACAGCGCCCTGCAAGAACGCTGAAGCGCCCTGCCGCCGGATACATGTCTTGACAAGCATATGCCTGCGAAGGCATATATAGGCCGTGATCGAGACCTTCGCGGCCCTCTCCGAACCCAACCGCTTTCGCATCGTGGAGCTGCTGCGCTCCGGCCCTCGGGCCGTGAACGAAATCGGTGAGCGACTTCGGCTCAACCAGCCGCAGGTCTCGAAGCATCTGCGAGTATTGAAAGAAGCCGGGCTCGTGGATGCGCAGCCGCACGCCCAGCAGCGGCTCTACGAGCTTCGGGCGAAGCCCCTTCGCCAACTTCACGACTGGCTGGAACGCTACCGAAGAGTGTGGGACGCGCGATTCGAGGCACTGGACGAGCTCGTCCTAGAGCTCAAAGAAACGGAGAAACACAATGAACGCAGCAAGAAGAGAAAATGAGACCGCCCCCGTGAACCGCACCGTCGTCGAGCGCCGCTCCGATCGCGAGCTCGTCATCACACGCACTTTCAACGGGCCGGCACGGATTGTCTTCGACGCGTGGACGAAGCCCGAGCTGCTCAAGCGCTGGTGGGCGCCCAAGTCCCTCGGCGTCACCCTGTTCTCGTGCGACGTCGACCTCCGCGTCGGCGGGAGCTACCGCTTCGTCTTCGGGCACGACGAGGCTCGTTCGATGGCCTTTTCGGGCACGTACACGGAGGTCGCGCCGCACACGCGCCTCGCGTTCACGCAGATATTCGAGCCGATGCGTGCCGCCGGGGAAGGGCTCATCACGGTGGCGTTCGACGAGCAAGAGGGCAAGACGCAGGTCGTCTCA
>Ga0265316_10001274_pt1 | contig 27075 bp, 19 predicted proteins | sample 4522metaG_FD_202092 | JGI IMG/M metagenome (GOLD analysis project Ga0265316, IMG submission 202092) | Rhizosphere microbial communities from Carex aquatilis grown in University of Washington, Seatle, WA, United States - 4-5-22 metaG | ecosystem: Host-associated > Plants > Roots > Rhizosphere >... | reverse complement strand
TAGCTACCATGAACCGCTGATTGCTTTTCCGGCGGAGTTGCGGCGGTCGGACGCATCATCTCTGGACAGTCATGCGAATGACGACAAGGCACTGCACGAAGAGGAAGAGCGGCGCCTTTTCTATGTGGCGATGACGCGCGCCAAGGACACGCTTACAATCTACGCGCACCAGGGCAGGGGCAAGAAGGATCCCAAACCAACCCAGTTTCTGCGGGAGTTCATGGTTCACCCGGCTTACAAGAAGTTCTGGTCTACGCGATCGGCGGCGGCCGTGCAGGATTCGTTGTTTGCCGAAGAGGAGCAGAGGATCGCCTTGCAGCAATCGAACGTGGCCGCGTGGCTGCTGATGCCGCCTTCGGCCAGCTTCGTCACCGGCCTGAGCGCGTCGGCGATTGAAATCTACGAAGAGTGTCCGCTTCGCTTCAAGCTGGAAAGGGAGTGGAATCTACCGCGCGACGTCCCCGCGTCACTGCACTACGGAGCTGCGATGCACCGCATCCTGCACACGTTCTATGATGCGCAGCGCTACGGGCGCGAGATCAGCGAAGACGACTTGCTGGAGCAGTTCCGGGCCGACCTGGCGTCCGCGGGCATCGCCGACCGCTATCAATATGAGCTCTATCTGCGGCAGGGATTTGATCAGTTGCGGCAGTTTTTCGAATTTGCTCGCAGTGCCCCGGCGCCCGAGGTGATCGAGACCGAATGCAAATTTGAACTGCAAGTGGGGCCGGCGAAGTTGAGCGGGCGTGTGGATCGCATCGATCGTACGGGTCCGGACACGGTTGCCATCGTGGACTACAAGACGGGCAAGCCGAAGTTACAAGAGGATGCCGATGAGAGCCTGCAACTCTCCTTGTATGCGCTCGCGGTCAGGGAGACTTGGGGAAAGCGCGCCGACCGCCTGATCTTCCATAATCTCGAGAACAACACGACCATCTGCACCACGAGGATCGATGCCGAGTTGGAAGCGGCGAAAGCGCGGGTGCAGGACGCGTCGGACGGAATCGCGGCGGGAGAGTTTGCCCCGAAGGTTGGGTATCACTGCGCGTATTGTCCGTATCGCAATCTTTGTCCGGCGACCGAGAAGATGGTTGCGGGGCCGCAGAAGAAATCGACGTCTCGCCTCCATTAGTGGAGCGGAACGGGGCGTCTCGCCCGTCTTGTGGTAGGACTGCAGCAGTTTCGCGGCCGGTCGAGGACGCCCGGTTCTCCACCGCAATCTGAAGGCGCCCGCAAAAAACTTTGGGGACGCTCATCGCGTCCCCTCTGTCGTTGCCTGTTGCCGGTGCTTAGTGCTTCTTGCTGCTTTTCTTCTTTGCTTTCTTTTTGGTTGCCATGGATCTATTCTCCCTTTTCCATTCTGCATGGAATTTCGCAACGGTATTTTGTTGCAACTGATTGAATGTATAGAGTCAACGCAGAACGAAGTCAAGAGAAAAATGATCAAAGCGGATGCATGCAACGCTGTACCAAAGTCATCAGCGCGACTCGCGCGCGAAAAAAAGTTCGCGCGAAATCACAACTGTCTCTTATGCGCGCTCTCTTAGCACGTCGTTTCTGCCAACTGCGGTTCATCAAGAGCGCGCGACTGGGTGACGCGAGCCTTTGCGAAACGTTCCGCCATCGATGATGGAAGGCGTCGCGCTTGAAGATCTTTAGGAAACCGGCCCCTAAAAGCCCTCGTCCAAATTGATTGCCAGGACCATGCTTTCGAGTTCCTGCTGAGCCTGGTCACGCTTCGCTTTGAGGTCGGCGGCCTCCTTGCGCAGAGTAACAAGGCGATCCTCCTGAGCATTAAGCTGGCCGATGTAGCGCTGGGTCAAGGCCTTTTCTTCCGCGCTACCCTTGAGCGCCTTCATGTTTTCGCGCAAGCGATTTTGGTCTTTGCCGATCTCGGTCACTTCCTGGTCGCGCTGGGCTATCTGCTGATCGAAGCCGCCGATCTTCAGCTTCTGCGCCAGAATGCGGTCGAAGGCCTGCTGCATAACCGGGGTGATACGCTTCTGCTCGGTCAGCACCGCGACGGTGCTGCTGTTGAGATTGGTGAGAACGTACTGGGTGTCTTCGGGGCGGGACTCGTCGACGGAAATCGTTTCCGTCTTGCCCGCGTCGACTTTCACGCGAAACCGGTGGAATGAAGCCGACGACTCTTCGGGCTTCGGACCGCTCGGTGCGAGGGTCCAGTTCTCCTCGGCGGGATGCTCAATCACGACATCGCGGGGCGAGGCGTCCGCGTTGTGAATGGTGTATTTCGTGCTCTGGCGCTGCTCGCGTGTCAGAACCATCAGACCCTTGGCGATTTTGACGTGGGTGTAAGGCTGCGGGCTTGATTCCTCCTGCGACTTTACCTGCACCGCGGTGTCGGCGGCGTAGGAGAGCAAGCGGCGTTCGTTGGCGTGAACGGTGGCGAATACGCCCTCTCCGGCGAAGGTGCCGCTGTCGATGATGTTGAAGGTGCCGGCGTCGAGCGTTTGGCCGCTGGTGTTCTTCAGCCACAGAGCGCGGAGGGCGCCGGAGTCTTCGTTCCACACCGTAACCTTGTCGGCTTCAACGGTCGTGTTCAGAATGGGCACGAGCGCGGACTGATTCTTGGCGAGGGTGATTTTTTCTCCAAGATCATACTGGAAGAAATCGCCGACCTCTTTGCCTTGGGCTTCGGAGTTTTGCCGCGCCAGGGCTGTATTGAGCACGCTCAGCTCGGTTGACCCATTTACGGCAGCCGAAACCTCGACAGATTCCGCTGCGCTGCCCACGCTGAGATTCGTGTTGACCTCGTTGCTAGAGCTGGCGCTGATGAAGGTGTTGGATCGCTGGGTGTTGAAGCCTGGGTAACTAAAGTCGACCTTGGCGGCGCCAGCGGGAACGTTGCTGAAGCTGTAACGGCCTGAGGGATCCGCGCTGACGGTTTGGGAAAAGCCGGAATCGTTGCTTACCGTGACATGAGCGCCGGGCACGAACGCGCCGGTAGGATCGCGAACGATGCCGGAGAGGTTGCCGGTGCCGCCCACGCGGAATGCGCCACCGCCAATCCCCCCGCCGCTTCCTGAGCCTACGCCCCCGCCATATCCAGCGGGAGGTGGCGGCGGAGGAGGAGCATTCTCCTCTTCGAGCGTTGCCTCGTGCGACTGCGGAGTAAGCTGCACGGATTCAGGCAGAGGGACAACCGGACGCCGCGTGTAGAACGGCTGCGAGATTTCCTGGATAAACGATTGCGGCGCACCGGCGACCAGCGTGAGGTGCACGTCCTTCCAGTCTTCTCCGATGGTGTTGTCGACGATGGCCCAGCCTTGCAGGCGCGGCTTGGAGGTTGCCTTCTCCGAGAGGATGATGCGATAGGTGCTTTTCCAAACCGGCACCTCGCTGACGTAACTGACGAAAACTTCCCGTTCCCCAGTTCCTGTAGCGGAGATGGTCATGCGGCGTAGATCACGGGAGCGCGACGAACTGACCAGACTGAGATAGCGGCTCACCTCGTCATTCAGATCGCGATCGGCGAGCCGGACAGAAGTGCCGGGGCCAAGTTCGAAATTCCTCATTTCTCCGCTATCGGTGATGATAGAAAACTCGGTGCTCTCGATCACATCGCCTTTGGCCGTCTGTTTCTTCGTTTTGTCAACGCTGAGCAGCTTTCCCGTAGCCGTCGTCGAGCCGGTGTGAACTTCAACCCGTGCGCCGCGCAGAGCGACGAGAAAATCATCGCGGGTGACTTGCTCGCCGAATGGCAGGCGCAGTCCCTTCAGACGCTCCGCCAGGGGAGCAATGGAGTTGTAGCGAACCGACGAGATGCGGCCCTCTCCGAGATCGACAACCGTCAGAGACTTGAGCACATCGTTGAGCTGCGACGTGGTGAAATCGATGTTCAGTTCCTGTTTGCCGCGGACTCGAGCGGAGTGCTCGAAGTAGCCGACGCCATTCTTGTAGAGAACCACCCGCTGAACAGGCAGGCGGTTGTAGTCCTCCGCGGCAGGGGCTGGCGTGTTTACCGCTGAATTGTTCTGGGCATGAGCAAGGGCAAAAGCAAGAACGAGCAGAAGTACACGGATGCAATTCGACATTAGGCAAACTCCTTGCTGGAGCGTCTTCAATCTCCGGTGCCTGTTTTCCCTGCCGGTGGCTCTGGCCCCAGCGGCAGCGTAATCGTGAACACCGCGCCTCCTCCTGGAGCCGAGGTGGCTTCGATGTTGCCTCCATGCTCGCGCAGGACCGTCTTGCAGATGCTTAGCCCCAGGCCGGTGCCGCGGCCGGGCCGTTTGGTGGTGAAGAAGGGATCGAAAATGTGGGCCAGGTTTTCGGGTGGGATTCCCGGACCATCGTCCTGAAACACGACCCATACCGAGTCGGTCTGGCGTCCGATACGCACACGGATCGTGCCTTTTTCGCGGCTTTCGCGGATCGCCTGCTCCGCGTTCAGCAGCAGGTTCAAGAACACCTGCATCAACTGATTGGGATCGGCGACGATTGCGGGGATCGCCGGTTCGGGCAGAAAGTCGACCGTGATGTTGCTCTTGCGCAGCGGATAGGCTTGCATCTGCACGGTGCGCTGCACGAGTTCATTCAGATTGACCTGACTGCGTCCCGGAGCTGGTGGCCGGGCGAAGTATTGCAAGTTCTGCACGATTTCGGCGGCACGCCTCGCCTCCTGGCGCAGAGCCGCAATTGGCTTGCGGGCGGATTCGCTGACCTCGGATTCCTGCAGCAGTTCGGCATTGCCCAGGATGACGGTCAGGGGATTATTGAGTTCGTGGGCGAAGCCGCCGATCATCTGGCCCATGGCCGCGAGACGTTCGCTCTGGATAATCTGCTGCTCCAGCTTCTTCTCCATGGTCACATCGCGGACGGAAATAATCACGCCCGCTGGTTTGCCTTCGGCATCGAGCAGCGGACTGGCCACGCCGAGCATGGTGCGCCAGCTGCCATCGTGGTGCCGGGAGCCGTATTCGCGGGAGGTCAGCGAACTCTCGCCGGTGGCGACGGTGCGGTAGAGGGCCGCAAGTTCCGGAGATGTATTCTCGGCATCCTCGACGCTTTTGCCCAGGAGATGCTCGGGCCCGTACCCCAGGAGCTCGGCGATACGCGCACTCACGAACGTGTACTGCCCCTTCAGATCGAGCACCAGAATCAAGTTGGGGAAGCTTTCCAGCAGATGCCGCCGGAACTCCTCCTGCCGGCGCAACTGGCGCTCCAGCGCGCGCTTTTCGGTGACGTCCACCAGCGTGCCATGGTAGCGGACAACCCGTTCCGCTTCGATCACGCCGCTTGAGGTATCGACGCACACCGCGACTCCGCCATCTTTTCTTCGCAGTCGAACCTCTCGAGTGCGGGTGCGGCCGCTCTGGCTTCCTCCGCGTCCGAGCACTGGATCCCCGGCATCCGCATTGAGTCCGTCGGGCGGCAGATTCAACAAATCTTCTTTGTGCTCGTATCCCAAGATCTTCACCAGCGCCGGGTTGACCTCGAGCAGCCTGCCTTCCGGAGTGCTGATATACACGCCTTCCTGGAGAGATTCGAACAACTGCGTGAAGCGCTGCTCCTTTTCGCGATGCCCGGTGATGTCGCGCGCCAGCACACTCACACCGGTCACCTCGCCGCCCTTGACGATGGCGTTGACCACGCAGTCGTAGTAAAGACGCCGGGAGTCGTTCTTAAGATGGACCTCGACCACTCCCGACCAGTTCCGCTTCTCCAGAAACCGTTCCTTACTGCCGGGCGCCTCCGCATGCAGCGGCGCACCCAGGAATTCCTCGAGCTTATGACCGACCAACTGGGGATAGGGAACGCCGAGAACTTCCGTAGTTCGGCGGTTCACGGTTCGCAAGGTTCCATCGAGTGAGATGGCGAGCGCTACGTCATCCAGAGAATCGATCAGATCCTTGAAGTTGCGCTGGGAACGCATGATCAACTGGCCCAGTTGGTCGAGTTGCTCCTCGGAGGGAGTGACTCCTGCCCGGTCCTGAAAGCCCTTCAGAATCTGCTTGAGCTCGGAAACCTCGCGCTTGCGCCCGAAGGCATAGGTGGCAAACAAGATGGCGAGCACGACGAGTCCGACTGGAATCACCCAGAGCCGGTACGGCAGATGGAGATCTTCCAGTTGTTGCCAGGATAGCGCCGCTACCGCCACCGCAAACAAAACGAGCAGCCACAGCGCCCATCGCCACAACTGGCTTTCTTCGCGTTCCAACCGGTTCGGCGCCGGATCGGGCCGATTTGAAGTGGGATCTTCGTCGAGCATTGGGGGAGCTCCGCTGGCGCAAAAGGTACTCCGCCAGATTGCCCCTAGCGTAGCACTGAAATCGGCGGTTCAGGGCAGAACGTTCCAGAACGTTCCGTCACGGTAACCGGGTGATGGCCATCACAGCGAGCGGGGTTCGCGCGGGCTATGATGTCGGAAGGAATCTCCCATCCGAATCGTCCCCTTCGTGTGCCCACGGGTGTCTCTATGCTTTATAAAACCCTGAGTGCCGCCGTTTATGGCATTGATGCCAACATCATCGAAGTAGAAGTAGACGTCTCCGGCATCAAAATGACGGAAGACCACTTTCACACGGTCGGTCTGCCCGATGCTGCCGTTCGTGAAAGCCGCGACCGAGTTCGCTCGGCGTTGAAGAATTGCGGCTATGACATTCCTCCCACCCAGATCACCATTAATCTGGCGCCTGCTGACATACGCAAAGAAGGGTCTGGCTTCGACTTGCCGATGGCGCTGGGCATCCTGGGCGCATACGGCGGGCTGAATAAGAAGGAGATTCCGGACGCGCTGTTTGTGGGCGAGCTTTCGCTCGACGGCAGCCTGCGCGGAGTTCGCGGCGCTTTGCCCATCGCCATCGAGGCCCGGCGAACGAAGGTGAAACGACTGATTGTGCCCGAAGTCAACGCTCGTGAAGCGGCCATGGTCGGAGGAGTTGAGGTATACCCGGTCAAGTCGCTGCTGGAGGTCATTCATTTCATCAACTCCGGGAACGGCATTTCCCGTCTGCAGGTTGACAGCGATCAACTGCTCAGCCAGGCGCAGCAATTCCACGTGGATTTCAAAGACGTTCGCGGCCAGCAAACCGCCAAGCGCGCCCTGGAAGTCGCCTGCGCCGGCGGGCACAACATTCTGATGATCGGGCCTCCAGGATCGGGAAAAACCATGCTGGCGAAACGCATGCCGACCATCCTGCCACCCTTTACTTTTGAAGAAGCGCTGGAGACTACCAAGATCCATAGCGTGGCGGGCGTGCTCGACGCGCGCGCCGGACTGGTCGGGCTGCGGCCTTTCCGCGCGCCTCATCACACTATTTCCGACGCGGGCCTGATCGGCGGGGGCGCGATTCCGCGGCCGGGCGAAGTTTCACTGGCTCACAATGGGGTTCTGTTCCTCGATGAACTTCCCGAATTTCCGCGCAACGTTCTTGAAGTCATGCGGCAGCCGCTCGAAGACGGTACCGTCTGCATCGCACGGGCCGCCATGTCGCTGACTTTTCCGGCGCGCTTTATGCTGGCCGCCGCCATGAACCCCTGTCCCTGCGGGTTTCATAACGACCGCACCCGGGAATGCCATTGCACACCGCCGATGATTCAGCGCTACATCTCGAAGATTTCAGGGCCGCTGCTCGACCGTATCGACATACACATCGACGTTCCGGCGGTGAACTACAAAGAAATGCGCAGCACCGCGGAGCCGGAAAGTTCAGCCAGGATACTTGAGCGCGTGATTCGCGCCCGGGAGATCCAGCTGACGCGTTTTGCCTCCGGACGCGAAAAGCTTTACTGCAACGCGCAAATGCCGCCGCAGTCGATTCGCAAATTCTGCGAGCTTTCCGCCGATTGCGAGCGGCTGCTCGAACGCGCCATGGCGCAGCAAGGGCTCAGCGCCCGCGCCCATGACCGCATTCTGAAAGTCGCACGCACGATTGCCGATCTGGATGGCATTCCGCAGCTCGAACCGAAACACATCGCCGAGGCCATTCAGTACCGGACGCTGGACCGGACGTTCTGGGCGTGACAGGGGGTGTGGGAACATCCGCTCCATAAGCGTCGAGCTCAGGTAGGATTCCTCAGGCTAGAGCGTGTTTCAAAATTGCCTTTCAGGTCGGCATCCCTCAGGAGCTAAAGCCCGCATTTTTGTTGGCCCACGGCGGCACGGCTGAAGGCGTGCCCTACCCGAGACCGATTTTTGAAACACGCTCTAGTAATTCAGTTATTGGAGATAGAATCGAAGCCAGTGTCACGACAGGTTTGCGGAGGACTTAACAATGAGGAGCCTGTCTCTTTACCTCGTCGCCCTAACAGCAATGCACCTTGTGGCCGGGGGCGCACGGGCCCAGAGCCCGACAAACTCGCTCGTGATCGGCGAAGTTGTCCACATTCGGTCGAATGTTCTAAAGGAAGAAAGAGAGCTGCTTATTTCGAAGCCTGCCGGATATGAGAATGGCGGTGAACGTTATCCCGTCCTCTACTTGCTGGACGGGGAAACTCACTTCCGATACACCAGTGGGGTCGTCGAGTTTCTAGCCTCCAATGACCGGATACCTGAGATGCTCGTCGTCGCCATCTCAAGCGGGAGTATCGAGCAACGTAACCGCGACCTGACTCCTCCCTCCTCGGCCGAGATGGACAACCGCTTTTCGCCAGGGAATGGCGGGGCCGATGCTTTCTTGTCTTTTGTGGCGGACGAGTTGATTCCTTTTGTGGAAAGCAACTATCGTACGCGACCTTACAGAGTGCTGGTCGGCCATTCCTTTGGTGGCCTATTTGCGATTCATGCCATGATGGCCAAGCCTAAACTCTTCAATGCCTATATCTCCATCGACCCGACCCTAACCTGGAACAATGGAGCGGTGGTAGCGCAGGCGGAGTCGTTTTTTTCGAAAACAAAAAAATTACAGTCTGACTTTTATTTCACTGCTGCAAATTCCCTGGGGAAGTGGCTAAGCGCCAATCAAAGACTGGCTGCAATACTGGATGAGAAAGCCCCCGCCGGGTTCCGATGGAACTTCGAATTGATGCCGCGGGAGACTCATATGTCGATTCCGTTACGAAGCATTCACCTGGGGCTAGAGACGATTTTCGATGGCTGGTATTTGACAGACCCGCTCGAACTGTATGACATAGGCGGTCTTCAAGCCATCCACCGACACTTTCGAGATGGTGGCAAGAGATATGGCTATGATCGAACAACCTCACCATTCACCGTTTCACTGCTGGTTGCAGCATTGATTGGGAAGGGACGTCTTGAAGAGGCGTCGGAAGTGCTGCTTCACGACCCGGACGCTTATCCACCTCCTTGGAATCAGCTGGAAGCGCTGGGTCGCGCGTATAGCGAACGTGGGAATGTTGAGCGGACGACTTACTTCTACAAGCTGTCGGTGCAGGAGAACCCACAGAATGAGTGGGCAAAGCGAAAGCTCCAGGAAATGGGAGCCGGAGTCGGGAATACATCCGGGAAAGAACCTCGTTAACGACGGACTGAATCGATTCTGAGTGAGTCGCTACTCGGAGATAGCTCTATAAAGCAGGGTGAGCCGGGCATTCTATAATTCAGGCCGGAGGGTTCATGGCTGGGTGGGGGACGGGGAGTTTCGAAAACGAGGATGCGCAGAATTTTCTTGCCGCGCTGCATTTGAAAACGCCCGACGACTTGAAGCAGATCCTGGCGCGCGCGGCTGATGAAATCGAATATCTGGAAGCGTCTCCAAGTTGTGTCGTCATTGTGACTGCCGAGATTGTCGCTACTGCGAAGGGTGCGCCTCCTGAGACTGTGCCACGCCAAATTGCAGAATGGGTCGGCAAGATTGAAGGCGCTCCGAGTGCTGAGATGAACGAACTGGCGCAGCGGGCTGTCCACAAAGTGCGGTTCAACTCGGAACTTAGGGACCTGTGGCAGGAGGCGGAGGGGCTGAACGAATGGAGCGCGTCGCTTCGCGAACTGGAAGAGAGGCTCGGCGGGTAAGGCCATGTCAGAGGTATGAGGTCAGATTGCAGAGGTAAGAATCAAAATCTCCAACCGGCCCACAAGCCTTACCTCTTCAATCTGACTTCATACCTCTGACCTCTCGATTCAGTCGGCAGCCGCTCCGCTGGTTGAATTGCTGTTGTGGCCGCTGGCGTTCTTCTCTGCTTGCCGCAGGCGCAGAGCGCGATTCGAGGGCAAGCCGGCATCGCGGATCTTGTACAGCAGGGCGCGATAGCTGATGCCCAGCGTGCGGGCTGACTGCTTACGATTCCAGTGATGGTGTTGCAGCACCTTCAGGATGACTTTGCGTTCCAGTTCGCGCACGCACTGGCGCGTCAGCTTCTTCAGAGAAATCGGGCCGTCCAGCGAGATCTCGGAATTGAAAAAGTCGGGCTCGCGGGCCACCAGGTCGTTGGTGATTACTTCTTCGTGGCCCAGGATCACGTAGCGCTTGATCAGGTTTTCCAGTTCGCGGATGTTTCCCGGCCAATGATATTTCTGCAGCACCGCCAGCACTTCATTGGACAGAGGCCGTGCCCGGCAGTTGAATTTGCGATTGTAGTATTCGAGGAAGTAGGCGCATAAGTCTTCAATGTCGCCACGGCGTTCCCGCAGCGAAGGCATCCGTATATTCACCACGTTGATGCGGTAGTAAAGATCCTGGCGGAAAGTTCCCGCTTCGATCTCCGCTTCCAGATTGCGGTTGGTCGCGCACACCACCCGCACCTCGACTTTCTTGTCTTCCTGGGCGCCGATGCGGCAGAACTGGCCATCCTGCAAGAGTTGTAAAAGCTTCGATTGCAGCGATGAGTCCAACTCGGAAATCTCGTCGAGAAACAATGTCCCGCGGTGGGCTAGTTCGACCCGTCCGGGCTTCGATCCGACCGCGCCCGTAAAGGCTCCTCGCTCGTAGCCGAACAGTTCGCTTTCCAGCAGCGTTCCGGGAATCGCCGGGCAGTTCACCTTTACATAAGGTCCGGTTTTCCACGGAGACAGACCATGAATGAGCCGGGCAACGATGTCTTTTCCGGTGCCACTTTCGCCGGTGATCAGGACAGGAACGTTGGCGGCGGCCACTTTCCCCATTCGCGAACGCACCGCCTGCATGACCTCGGAGTGGCCAAAGATAATGTTGTCAGGGGGAATGTCGCCCAGCGACTGCGCCAAATAATTTACCGAGAGTGTTGTCATAAGACCGAATGCCTCATTGCGGTGGGTGTCATCCGCATGCACTAAAAGTGCATCCTAAGCACCAAACGGGGAAGGAGAGCCAAATGAGTCGAATAAGCTCCGTTAACCGGTCAACTTATGAATGGCTTAGAGCCATGATACGCCGCGAGCCAGAACCTGGAGCATGGCACCGAAGTGCCATTCTTAGACGGATTGGAGGAGGGAAAAACATTTCACACGGCAGAACCAGCTCTTCTCAAATGCCTGGTGGAAACAGCCGCCACGTCGGTGCCCAGGAGGCGGGCGAACTTCAACCCTAGAAGATGGTAGTCATCGAGGTGCCCGACCCATACTGCCTTCGCTTGCATGATCCGCGAAGAGGTCTTCAGACCGTCGGTGGGGTCGATGGGAGCGCTCGGAATCTCCAGTGAAACCGAGGCCGATTTCGGCAAAGAACGGCGAACTACTACCAAAGCGCCCCCAGGGGAGATGTTGATAGCGGTAGCAAACTCCAGTAATTCCTTGCCGCTTTCGTCGCGACTGCGGACAAAAACCGGAATGGCGAGGTGCAACCGTGCCCATTTGCGTTCTTCTTTCTTGGACAAGCTGCGACGCACGTGTCTGCCACCATTAAGAGGTATCAACATCGGAAAGCCGCACCTCATGGGCCAAACTCGGAGGAGAGCGGAACCTGCCTGGAATCACTCTAAAACGGGCTACCATCACGGAGATTACCGAAGTAACGCCGCATCTCTGGAGTCTAACAGTGACCGTGGGTCAGGTCAAAAAGGTGCAACGTTTTTCCCTTCAGGTACCTGTTTCGGGCTGTTTCCAATTGACAGTCTGGTGCACCTGACATAGCATCGAAATACCCCCACGAGCTGACGGTAGCAGACCTCCCCAAATATCGGCGTTAATGGATTCCCATGGCTTCGATGCCTGACAAAGCCGCTGCCTCCACTGGCACACACTCGAAAGATGTCATGCCGCCGACGACGGCGCTGGCTTCCGCGAGCAGTTCCGCCGACGATGTGGCCCGCGAACTGGAAGAACTGCGCGACCGTTTCCGCAAGACGACGAACGCTCTGGCATCGGCCGCCCACGACCTTAAGACGCCCTTGGCGATTCTCAACGGCTACATTGAACTTCTGCAGAGTCAGAAACTCGGCCCGCTCAATGAGCGGCAGCGCGAAGTCATGGGCGACATGTTTTCCAGCGGCCAGCGCCTGCAGCAATTCATTCAGGACTTCCTGACCTTCAGCGCGCTCGAAACCGGCGGGTTGCGCATGCAGTATGTGGAAGGCGACATGAACGGCTGCCTGTCGGAAGTCTGCCGACTCTGGTCGAGCCGGTTTCAGGAGCGCGGCCTCGCCTTGTATTTTCTGGCCAATGACAAACTGACGGAATTTCCATTCGATGGGCCCAAGATCCAGCGCGTGATTTCCAATCTTCTGGAGAATGCCTGCAAGTACACACCGCAGGGCGGCTCGGTCTGGCTGCATGCCGAACCTCATATGTGGGAACGGCGCAGCGTGAGTAAGTCCGCCTCCAACGGAGACCGCCGCCGTCAATCGACGAGGGTGCCGAACGCGGTCAAAGTCACGGTTGCGGACACCGGGCCGGGAATTCGGCCGGAGTTTCACCTGGAGATCTTCGACGATTTCTTCCGTCTTCCGGGTAGCGAATCGGCGGAAGGCATGGGCCTGGGACTGGCCATTGCCCGCCGTCTTCTGCAAGGCATGGGGGGTAAGATCTGGGTGGAAAGCGAACCGGGAGCGGGCTGCAAGTTTTCCTTCCTCATTCCACTGAAACCAATTCTGAGCACTCCGCCACGAGGAACGAAATGAGCCAGGCCGCCAACATATTGCTGGTGGATGACGAGCCGGGAATGCTGCGCTATATACGCACACTGCTGGAAGTGGATGAGCACAAAGTTCAAACCGCCAGCACCGGCGAAGACGCAGTCGAGCAAGTCCGGAGGGGATTGCAGCCCGACCTGGTGTTGCTCGATCTGCTGATGCCCGGTATCGATGGGCTGCAGACTCTCGAACAGCTCCGCCATCTCCGGCCTGGGCTGAAAGTGGTCATGCTCTCCTGCGTGAACGACACGCGCAAAGTCGTGCAGGCGATGCGCCTCGGCGCCATCGACTATCTGACGAAGCCATTCCAGAAAGCGGAACTCGACGCTGTCATTGGACAGTGTGTGGGCACGGCCAAGACTGAGAACTATGCGGGCGACATCGAAGAACTTTGCGACGACGTTTTCTTCGTCGCTGCCAGCCCGGCAATGAAGAAGATTCGCTCGCAAGCCGCACTCGTTGCCAACGTCGACATCCCGGTCCTTTTGCTCGGGGAGAGCGGCACCGGCAAGGAAGTGCTCGCGCGCCTGATCCACAAACTTTCCCCGCGCGCCCACCGCACTTTCTTGAAAGTCAACTGCGCCGCGGTGCCCGCCGACCTGCTGGAAAGCGAACTGTTCGGCTACGAGGCAGGAGCCTTCACGGGCGCCAACCACGCCAAGCCTGGCAAGTTCGAACTTTGCAACAAAGGCACTATTCTTCTCGACGAAATCGGCGAAATGCCGCCGGGGCTGCAGGCCAAACTGCTGCATGTCCTCCAGGACCAGCAGTTCTCGCGCCTGGGCAGCCGCACCCTGGTCAAGGTCGATGTCCGCATTCTGGCCGCCACCAACATCAATATTCAAGAAGCGCTTGCCAGCAAGCGTCTGCGTGAGGATCTTTATTACCGCCTCAACGCTTTCACCATGACGCTGCCTCCGCTGCGCGATCGCAAGGAAGAAATCCCGATCCTGCTGAAGCATTTCATGTCGCGCATGTCGGAGTCTTATGCTCGCGCCCCGTTGCCACTTTCGGCCCCGTTGCTGGACGCGTGCCTGCGCCATTCCTGGCCGGGCAACCTGCGTGAACTGAGCAACTTCATCAAGCGCTACCTGGTTTTGGGAGACGAAACGCTCGCCGCATCCGAGTTGCAGCCGCGTCCCGATAACGGCGGAGGACTGAACACCGATGCAGCCGGCAGAGGCGCGGGCGACTCGGCTGGCGGCCTGAAGTCGCTGTCGCGCAACGCCAAGGATGGAGCCGAGGCCGAAGCCATCGCCCGAGCGCTGGAAGAGACGAACTGGAATCGCAAGCAGGCAGCGGCGCTGCTTAAGATCAGCTACAAGGCGCTGCTCTATAAGATCCGCCAGTACGGGATAGCGCAAAGCCGCAGCACGCATCGCTTATCCGCCGGTGCCTGAGAAGGCAAGCTGCGAGCTACGGGTTTCAAGCTAACGGCTGTGCTGTTTTGGTGCGGATGAGAGGACTTGAACCTCCACGACCTTGCGGCCACTAGGTCCTGAACCTAGCGCGTCTGCCAGTTCCGCCACATCCGCGTAAAAGAAAATCGGCAGGGCCCTTTTCCAAGGGCGACTACACTAATATCTACTGGCTGGCGTCTTGTGTCAAACAAGCGTAGCGTCGTATGTTTCGCCACGCCGGTGAAGACCATGGCAAATGCCTCCGACAAAATCCCCGCGGAACTGGCGAAGGAACTCCGCACACTGGCGCACGATCTCAGCAACGCGCTCGAAACCATCGTGCAAGCCACCTACCTGATTTCGCAATCAGGACCGCCCGAGAACTCACGCCGCTGGGTGGAACTGATCGATCAGGCCTCGCAGGAAGCGGTGAAGATCAATCACAAGCTGCGCCAGATCTTGCGCTCGCAAAGCTAGGGTCAGGCTCCGGTGTCTGGGCACAAGAGCGCGCGCGAGACCTGGGTCGTCCCTCCGGGACTCGAATCGTTTCCTCCACTTTTCCCAGCGCTGAAGCGCTGGGCTAAGCTGGTTCGCCCCTCCGGGGCTGGATTCTAGCCCAGCTTCGCATCCATCGTAATCTTGGCGTTCAGCACCTTTGATACCGGGCAGCCCGCCTTCGCGTTTTGCGCAGCCGTGCTGAAGGCCTCCGCGCTTGCGCCTGGCACCTTGGCGACCACATCGAGGTGCACAGCCGTGATGGTCCAGCCTCCCTCGATGTTCTCCATGGTAAGCGTCGCGGACGTGTTGATGCTCTCCGGGGTCAGCTTCGCGGCTCCCAGTTGCGCCGATAACGCCATCGAAAAGCAAGCCGCATGCGCCGCCGCGATCAGTTCTTCCGGATTCGTTCCCGGAGTGTTTTCAAACCGCGTCGTAAACGAATACGGCGTATTTGAAAGCACGCCGCTGGTGGACGAAACCGTCCCTTTTCCGTCCTTGAGACCACCCTTCCAAACTGCACTCGCTTTCCGTTGCATGCCAATCTCCTGAGGTGAGGATTGAAACCAAATCTTGCACTATTGTAGAAGCTCAAAGAAGAAATCGCGTGCGCTGCGCGCTCAAACTCGCTCGAATCCGTTTCGCCAAACCGGGCAACGCTGTCTGCCTCAATAGAAGTCGGAGCAGCTCAAATAGAAGCCGCATTTCTTGCAAACCACCTTGCAGCGGTGTCCCAGCAACTCGGTCGAGCAGTTGGGACAGATGGATGATGCATCCGTAGGATGCACTTTCGCGGGCGCGAGATTCGCAGCCATGCCACTTGCCGTCGCAACCGTCGTCGGCGTCGTTTTGAAACCGGACGAATTCTCAGTCGGCTTCGGAATCGAACTCATGTCGGTTGTTGTAGCACAGAACCGGCCGCGAGAGAAGATGAGCGATCGCGAACTAACGATTGCGAGCACGCGTAGCAGGCGTTCACAATCACCTGATACTCTATCGACAAACTGTACTAAAGGTTCTACATTAAAGTGACGGGCGCGGTACCCAAGTGGTAAGGGAGAGGTCTGCAAAACCTTTATACGCCGGTTCGATTCCGACCCGCGCCTCCAGCCTTTTCCGGCCATTACTTGCCTGGGTTGCGATTAAGCCCGATTTGGGCGCGGAGGACACGTCAGGCGCAGGGCGCCCACGACGTTTGGCTCTGTCTTCTATAAAATAAACTTGAGATTCTGAACGGCACATCATACTTCTAAGGAGCATTTTCATGCCAGGAAAGCGCATTGGTATTCTCACGGGAGGCGGCGACGTCCCGGGGTTGAATTCAGTCATTAAATCGGTGGTCTACCGGGGAGCCGAGATCGGATGCGAGGTCATTGGCATCCGCCGTGGCTGGGAAGGATTGACGCACGTCGATCTGAAAGATCCGGCGAGCCGGACGCGGTATATACAGCCGCTGAACCGCGAGAACACCCGCACCATCGATCGCACGGGCGGCACGTATCTGCACAGCTCACGCACCAATCCTACCAAGATGCAAAAGCTGCCGCTGGTGCTCGAGGGGCAGCAGTTTCCAAGCAGGCAATCCACCAAGAAGGGCGTGACCAGCACGGTGTTCGACGTGACGCCGGCGGTGCTGAAGAATATCGAGACGCTGGCACTCGATTACCTGGTGGCGATCGGGGGCGACGACACCCTCAGCTACGCCGCCGAACTCGACCGGCAAGGCGTGAAGGTGCTCGCGGTACCGAAGACCATGGACAACGACGTTCGCAACACCGAGTACTGCATCGGGTTTTCAACCGCCATCACGCGCGCCATGGACGCCATCGAGCGGCAGCGGACGACGGTCGGCTCGCACGAACGCATCGGCATTTTCCGGGTCTTCGGGCGCGACGCCGGCTACACCGCTCTTTACACTGCATACGTGACGTCGGTGCGTTGCTGCATTCCAGAATACAAAGTGAATTTGAAGCACCTGATCGATATTTTGGTCACCGACAAGCACAACAATCCCAGCAACTACTCGCTGGTGATCCTTTCCGAGGGCGCCGAATGGGAAGGCTACACGGTGAAGGAATACGGCCCAGCCGATGCCTTCGGACACCACAAGAAAATGAGCGTGGCGGAGGACCTGAGCAATGAGATCAGGGACGCCACCGGCGACGAGACCGTAGTCAGCGACCTGACCTACGATTTGCGATCCGGCAGCGCGGATTTCGTCGACCGCATGGTAGCCAGCACCTACGCCGGAATGGCGATGGATGCTTTGGAAGAAGGGAAGAGCGGTCTAATGACGGCGATCAGCGGCGGCTGCTACAAGATGGTGCCGATCCCGGACCCAAAACTGGGGCCGCGCAAAGTCGACATTGCCAGCATGTACAACACGGATCGCTACCGGCCGATCTACGATCACAAGCTGGGTCTGCCGATTTTCCTGACGCGGGCCTAGTCTGCAGGGTGACGGTCTGGACTTGTTGCGGCGTCCGGAGCGCGCGGCTTGCACACGGGTTGCGCGCTCTCCCCGGGCTTCGAGGTGAATAGGTATGGCTTTGGACTATTCATATTCCGATGTCGCGAAGATGATCGATCACTCGCTCCTGAATCCCACGTTGACATGGGACGAATTGGAACACGGCATTGCGCTGGCGCTGGCCTACGATGTGGCGAGTGTCTGCATCATGCCCTATGCGCTGAAGCACTGCGCGGAGCGTCTGCGCGGCAGTAATGTGCGCGCCAGCACCACGATCGGGTTCCCGCACGGCGGCCACAGCACAGCGATCAAAGTGGCCGAGGCGCGCCAGGCGCTGGCGGACGGCGGCGAAGAACTCGATATGGTGGTGAATATCAGCAAGGTGCTGAGCGGCGATTGGCCGTATGTAAAGCACGACATCCGTGAGGTTGTGGAAGCGACACATGCCGCGGCTCGGAAGGTGAAGGTTATCTTCGAAAACGCGTATCTCAACGACGATCAGAAGATACGGCTGTGCGAGATCTGCGCCGAGCTGGGCGCGGACTGGGTGAAGACATCGACCGGCTATGCGCCAACGGGCGCCGCGGACGCGGATCTGATGCTAATGCGAAAGCACTCTCCGCCTTCTGTACAGGTGAAGGCGGCCGGCGGCATTCGCGACCTGGACGCGCTGCTGCGGGTGCGGGCTCTTGGAGTGACGCGCTGCGGCGCCACCCGCACGGCCAGCATGATGGACGAGGCGCGCCGCCGCTTGGACCTGCCTGCGATCGCTTTTCAAGGCGTCCGTGCGTAACTAGTGTCGAGCGGTGGAATTCAACCACTTTCCCCAATGTCCGCCTTGCACGCTTCCCCTATAATCATTCAGAATCCCGCTTTAACGGGGGCCCGTAGCTCAAGCGGATAGAGCATCGGATTTCTAATCCGAGGGTTGCAGGTTCGACTCCTGCCGGGCCTACCAGATTGTCCTATAGGCGTTCCACTTTCGTGCCATTCCCACTGAGGCGGTGAGAATGTAGAGTCAGTGGTGAGCAGACTTCGGGGGAGGGCTGTTCGACGAGCGTCCGATGACTCTAACCGAGTCCGGACGCTTTCGTTTTGGGGCTGAGTTGACGGCAATTTTCTAAAAGGAATCAATTCCCGCCAAGTTGTTTATGGATCGTGTTAAGAAGAGTCGATCTGCTGTCGTCCTGACCAAGGTCCCAAAACATCATTCCTCCGAGGTTTTTCTGAATTACATACCTCGCCTTCACGGCTATCGATTCTGAGTCCTCGTAGCTGATCATGATTTTCGTCTCTTTCTTGTACAGCCAGGGCACTTTGACTTGATCGTCCCAATGCCGGGTGTATGAGGGAAGATAGTCTCGTTCGATTTCGCGATAGCTCAAGGCGCCTTCTTCTCCTGGCCTGCCTCGGTACGGTTCAAAGAGGCCATCGTTCTGGTCGGGGACGTTGGCCCAAATTTGTCCATAAAACGGCACGCCCAACACAATCTTTTCAGGCGGGACGCCGTGATCCAGATACCATTGCACGGCGGCATCGGAATTTGCGTACTGGATCGCGTCTGCATCCAGCTTTGAGGTAGCCGGCCACGCAAAAAGGCCACTGTGATGAGATGTGCGCCCCGGTTGCATCTCGTTGAAGTCGTAGCCCATGAGATTGAACCAGTCCAGAACGTCAGACATCTCTTTGAGCGACAGATCAGGCAAATGGTTTCGGTACCCGGTAGAGGCGACGGTAAGCAGCAAGTGGCGTCCGGTGTCGAATGCATCCAGATCGCTCCGCAGCTGCTTCAGAAGCAGAACGAAACTTTCCTTGTCACTTTTCCGCTTGTGATCGGTTGGCTTCCCTCCCGTAACCGGGTATTCCCAATCGATGTCTAATCCATCGAAGCCATACTTCTGGACGATTTCGAGACAGGATGCGGAGAACTGCTTTCTCGCGGAAGGGGTGGCGGCGACATCGGAAAAATATGTCGAACCACTCCACCCCCCAACTGAGAGCAGCACGGACAGGCGCGCATTCTTAGCCCTTAAAGCTTTCAGAGCGCGGAGGTTGGGCACATCCACGCCGGGATGAGCGAGTTCACAATTGCCGCGAGCAGTCGGCTTTGCAAGCGAGTAAATCAGGTGGGTCAATTTTTGAACCGGCACTTGAGAGAACTGATAGCCTGGCCGACCTTTTCCGTAATAGTAGCCAACGATCCTCTTCGTTTCCGCCTGTGCTGTCGCCAAGGTGCACAGGATCAGGAGCGAGCAAACGAGCTCATACCCTTGTTTGTGGAGCGTTGAAATGCGCATCCAAATCCTTTCCCCCTAACCGGACGGCTCGCACCGCATGAGATCGAAACCAGGCCTGGTTACCGACTGTGGATTGAGTCTGGCCAGCGCCCAGCGTGCGGATTCCGCTACTACCGGATCTGGATCGTCGCAGAGTTTCTTCAGCGTTGGCATAAATTTTTTGTCGCCGCTATTTCCCATCGCGATCACTGCATTTCGCCGCAGGCCGGAAAGTTTGGCCCGGCGGATTGGAGATCCGCGAAATACGGTCCGAAACTCCTCTGGCTGCATTTCAGCTAGCCAGTCCAGCGCCGGATTGACCAAGCCCTCCCGCGGCTGGAATTCGTCGGATCGAGTCGCCGGCGCCTTGCGGTTCCACGGGCAAACGTCCTGACAGATGTCGCATCCGAAGACGTGGCGTCCCATGCCCGAGCGCAGTTCGTCTGGAATCTCGCCGCGCTTCTCGATGGTCAGATAGGAGATGCACAGCCGGGCGTCTAATTCGCCGGGCGCAACAATCGCCTGGGTGGGACAGGCGGTGATGCAGCGCGTACAGGTTCCGCAACGATCGGGCGCGGGCAGGTCGGCGGTGAGGGCGTTGTCGGTTAAATCGAGTGAGGTGAGGATTACTCCTAGAAACAGCCACGATCCCAGCTGCTGGTTGATGATGCAAGTGTTCTTGCCGATCCATCCTATGCCAGCGTACTTCGCGTACACGCGCTCGATGAGCGGGCCGGTGTCGACATAGGAGCGAAAGTGCAAGTTGCCAGTTGCCAGCGGCCAGTTGCCAGTTGCGTCTTGTAGGGAGCGCAGTTCGTCTTCTACCTGCTTTAGGCGGCGCAATACGGCGTCGTGGTAATCCTCGCGCGACCACGCGTAGCGCGAAATCCAGCCTTGGGGCGAATTTTCTGGCTGTGCTTGAGTCGAGTAGGGATGGGCTGTGTTGTAGTTGATGGCGCAGACGACCACGCTGCGCGCCCAGGGAGCGACTCGGGCGAGCGATGCTCGCTTCAGGTCGCCAGTCTCGTCGCGGGCCTCCATGTACTTCATGTCGCCGTGCTTGTTATCCGCGATCCATTGGGGAAAGACTTGCAACTCGCCGAAGTCGCGGACCGGCGCAATGCCGCAGAGATCGAATCCGGCGTCGCGCGCGCACTGCTTGATGCGGGTTGGGAGGTCGGACAGCAATGGGCAATGACTCGCGGCGAGGTGGGCGCGTTTACTTACATCCTTCAAGAGGCTACCACTGCGGGGTGGGGAGCGAAACGGGCTGATTACGACAGTTGACCGGAGTGAATACTCTCCATCTGTGGACGACAACTTGAGATAATGAGCTTATGCCGATGCCTAGCGCAATTTACAGCGCGGCAGCGATCACTGTGGTTGCCGCATCTCTCATCATGATGGCGGGTCTCACGGGCGGAGCCCTGCACGCCCTCCAGTTGAGGTCGGCGAAACCGAGTATGAAGTCCTTTCCGCGTGCCTCACCGACATATTCACCGGTCCAAGACACGAGGAGCGGGTTGGCAAGGACATCGTCAAAATCATAGTCGTCAATATGACCAAGTCTGATGAGCAAGACCACTCCTGGTTGGACGGCAACGGGCGACCTATTCCTTGGGAAGAAACGGCGAAGTCACTGCAAGAGAAGGCCCCCGCCCTTCAACGAACTACGATAGATGCGTTCCGAGAAGTGAACGCGCAACAGGCATCCCTTCGACCGTCTTTTCACATGGCGATCAATTACGAACTCCTCGATCTAAACCAGCTTTATTCCATTCCCTCGGGTGGCAACTGGTGGGGTATGTACTACAAGCGGTTTCCGGGCTCTCAGGGAATTATGACTTTGTCGCGGGTGGGTTTCAGTGCAGATGGGACGCAAGCTCTGTTTTACTTTAGCAACCGGTGTGGTGGACTGTGCGGCGGGGGCAGTTATGTCGTCATGGAGAAACGAGACAATCACTGGGTGATTGGCAAAGAGATTGAGATGTGGGCTTCGTGAAACCGGCAAAACTGTTCGCGAAACATCGCCATCGCGCTCATGACCGAATGAGTCGTGGGCGCAGTTGGGCTCAAGGCAGTCTATCCCTTCGGTTTCATTGGGAGAAGGCTGCTGGAGCAAATCAGGAAGTGCTGTGTGCGCCGAAACTGCCCAGTTTGCGCTCGGCTGGGGCCGACGAGGGCGTCCGCCCCTACGCGAGCGGACTACAGTAAGGCTGAACCCGCTTTATGGCGAATCCAGAGTTGCTGTGGCCTCGGACAACTGCGATCTGCGCTCGGCCTGGACGGGGCAAAACCCCGTCACCACACGAGCGGGGTACAGCAACGGTGAATCCACTCTAGCTTTTGCGGGCGCGGGCTGACGGCGCCTTTTTGGCGGCGGCGGGGAAGTGCTCGATGCGGTTGCGGCCGTTGTCCTTGGCAGCATAAAGGCCGGCGTCGGCTTGATTCAACAGTGTCTCCAGTTCGTTTTTTCCAGTGCAAGCAGAGATAGCGACTCCCATACTCATGGTGATGAGTCTCTCCTCGCCGGAACAGACGACAGGAGTACTGGCAATGATTTCGCGCAGCGCATTTGCGCGCGCCAGAGCGCTGGGCAAATCGCAGTTGGGGAGAACCATAAGAAATTCTTCTCCGCCATATCGGCCAACGCCGTCGTAGATGCGGAGTTGCGCACACAACCGCCGACCGATTTCCCGCAGAGCTTCATCGCCAAAAAGATGGCCGAGGGTGTCGTTGACGCTCTTGAAATGATCGATGTCGCCAAGAACTACTCCCACCGGCTTGCGCTCGCGGCGCGCTCGCTCCAATTCCCGCTCCAGCATGTTGATGATCTCTCCGCGATTCAGCAATCCGGTGAGACTGTCGTGAGTGGCGGCGTGACGCATGGACTCGCGCGCGGAAACCAGTTCGTCTTGCAGGTCGAGAATGCGCTTGCCGACGAGCAGGCGCGCCTTCAGTTCCAGCTCATCGAAGGGCTTGACCAGAAAGTCGTCCGCCCCGGCCTGCATGGCCTCGAGCATGTTTTGGCGACCGTCTTTGCTGGTCAGCAGAATCACGTAGACGTAAGGGCCGGACAATCCGGCTTTCCGGATGCGCCGGCAAAGCTCAACGCCTTCCAGATCAGGCAGCACCCAATCGAGCAGCACGAGCTTGGGAGCATCCTTTTGCCCCAGGATTTGCCAAGCTGCGGAGCCCGTCTCCGCCAGGGTGACGCCGAAATCCCAGCTTCGCAAATGATCGCCGATCAATTTGCGATAGACTGCGGAGTCATCGACCACCAAGGTCTGCATGAGTGTTGAGCCTCGGACCTCCGTCCCGCTAGACAACGAACCGTCGCCCATTTGCGCCCCTCTCGCCGATCCGCACCTGATGAAAGCTGATCCACCATCATAAAGCCAAGAGTAGCTTTATAGCGCTGGCAGGTGGCTGGGCCCGTATCGCCGGAGATGCACTTTGAAGAATCGGTAACGAAGCCATCTGCTTTAGCAGGCTGGCGCCGGACTTTCATCTCACTTGAGTTGACCCAGGCTTCGGCAGCGGCCTAACATAGCGGCCGAGGGCACTGAGGCCTTCGGAATGATCGGCCAGACAGTCTCCCACTATCACATTTTGGGAAAGCTCGGTGGTGGTGGCATGGGCGTGGTGTATGAGGCAGAAGACACGCGCCTGGCCCGTCACGTTGCCCTCAAGTTCATTCCCTTGGAGATGGTCCACGACCGCAAGTCACTCGACCGCTTCGTGCGCGAAGCCCGCGCCGCTTCCCAGTTGAACCACCCCGGCATCTGCACTATCCACGACATCGATGACAACGACGGACATCCCTTCATCGTCATGGAGAAACTGGAAGGGATAAGCCTGAAGGAACGGATGCGGGGCAAGCCGATGGAAGTCGACGAGATCCTCGACATCGGCATCCAGGTGGCGGATGCATTGGCGGCTTCGCATGCCAAGGGGATCATTCACCGCGACATCAAGCCCGCCAACATTTTCGTGTCACAGTCGGGTCAGGCAAAAATCCTCGATTTCGGATTGGCCAAGTCGTTGCCCGAACCGGGATCGAGCGATGCGGCACTGGAAGACTCGCTGACAGCGGTGGGTGTGATTCCGGGAACCGCGGTTTACATGTCTCCAGAACAGGCGCGTGGCGAGGAACTGGATCCGCGAAGCGATCTGTTCTCACTCGGAGTCGTGCTTTACGAAATGGCAACCGGCAAGAAACCGTTTGCCACTGGCAATGTGATCACCACGCTGGCTGCGGTTTTGAACCAGAAGCCGGTCTCTCCCCGTAGTCTCAACCCGGCGATTCCGCCTGATCTCGAAGGTGTCATCGGCCGCGCCATGGAAAAGGATCGCGGACACCGCTACCCGAACGCGCTGGCGATGAAGGGCGATCTGCAGTCGTTGCGGAAGGAAACAGAATCGGGGTTGACCAAGACCGGAGCGCGGCGGCCAGTCTTGCCGTACCGACTGGCCACGACCACGTTTCAGGCGTCGAACAGAGTTTCACCGTATCTTCTGCTGGGAGTCAGCGCGGTGCTGCTCACGGTTCTGGTCGCGGTTGGGGCGTGGTGGTTCAAACAACGCCAACTGTCGGGCGGCGCGCGGAAGAACACCATTGCGGTATTGCCGTTGCAGAATATGAATGGCGATATCAGCGTGGAGTTTCTGCGCTTTGCGCTGGCCGATGAAATTGCCAACACGCTTACTTACACCCGGACGCTGGACGTTCGTCCCTCTGCGATTACGCGAAAATATGTCGCCAACGACGTCGATCCTCAGCAGGCGGGGCGGGAATTGCACGTTGCCAGCGTTCTTACCGGACACTTTCTGAAGCAAGGCGACCATCTTCTGATTACGCTCGAGGCGATCCAGGTGGAAGGAAACCGGCTGTTGTGGCAGACCAACGTGACCGCGCCCGCGCAGGACCTGATCGCGATGCAAGCGCAGATGGCTGCCCAGATACGTCAGGGATTGCTGCCGGCGATTGGCGCAGAAGGCGGCTTTCTCGATACCGGCACGCGCCCGAAAAACGCGGAGGCCTACGATCTTTACCTGCATAGTCTCGCCCTGCCTCACGATCCCGGGCCAAATAAAGATGCAATTGCGGTTCTGGAGCATGTGGTCGCCGTGGACTCCACTTACGCGCCAGCATGGGAAGAGCTCGGATTGCGTTGCTACTATGACGCCGACTATTCGGATGGTGGCGAGCCCATGTTCCAGCGCTCCAACAAAGCCTGCGAGCGAGCGCTAGAGCTCGATCCGAATCGGATCGTTGCCGCTGGACAACTGATCACCAACCGGGTTGAGCGAGGCGAACTCGGCAAGGCCTACGTGGCGGCGCAGGCGCTGGTGAAACGCCGTCCCGAGAGTGCCGAGGCCCATTTTGTGATGGGCTATGTCTATCGCTACGCCGGGATGCTGGAAGAGGCGACGAGTGAATGCAACACGGCGCTCGCGCTCGATCCCGGTAACTACGCCTTTCGAACTTGTGCGTGGGCGTTCATGGAGATGGGCAAACCGGAACGGGCTGCGGACTTTGTTCGCCTGGATGCGGGCTCGGAGTGGGCCGCGTATGCGATGCCATCCGTTTTTTTGCGTGAAGGGAAGATTGCGGAAGCGCGTGAAGCCGTGACCCACATGCCGAGTACACCGCGCTATCACCGCGACCTGCTGGAGTCCTGCCTGCAGTTGCGGCCCGCCGCGGATCTGGACCGGATCGCGCACGAAGCGGAAACCAGTCTGCCTTCCGACCCCGACCCGGAGACGTGGTATTACCAGGGAGCGCTCCTTGCCTACTGTGGCAAGCAACAAGCTGCACTGCATTTGCTCCAGAGCGCGGTCGAACAAAACTATTGCGCGTACACGAATCTGCTTTCCGATCCTCTGCTCGACAAACTCCGCACAGATACAGGTTTTGACAAAGTGTTGAGTGCTGCGGGTGCTTGTCAGCAGGCGGTGCGCGAGGCGGCTAAGACGCAGGGCAAGTGAAATACAGTTCGAAGTTACCGCGCGCAAGCTGATACAATCCCGATTGTCGAAATGGTTCCCAACGCCGCTAGTTTCTCCCGCAAATCTTTCTCAAGAGGACCTCTCATGATTTCTATTCGAAGTTTTTTCACGTACATGATTGCCGGCTGTGTCATCGGCTGTGCATGCCTGGCCGCGGCGCAAGAAGCGCAAGAAGGCCGCTTGCTGCGCTTCCCCGACATTTATAAAGACAAAGTGGCGTTCATGTACGGCGGCGATCTCTGGCTGGCGTCAAGTTCCGGAGGCACGGCCCGCCGCATTACTTCGCATCCGGGGCGGGAGCTGTTTCCAAAGTTTTCCCCGGATGGAAAGTGGCTGGCATTCACCGGCCAATACGATGGCAACTTTAACGTCTATGTCATGCCCTCCGAGGGCGGTCAACCGAAGCAGTTGACCTTCTACCAGGGACAGGCGCAACAACTCAGCGAACGCTTTGGTGTGCTCAACCAAGTTATTGGCTGGACGCCGGATGGCAAGAGCATCGTTTTCCTTTCGCGGCGCGATGCTTCGAATGGCTGGACCAAGCGGCCATTCACGGTGAGCATCGACGGTGGACTGGCGCAGCCGATGCCGATGGATGAGGGCGGGCTGCTTTCGTTCTCGGCGGACGGCACCAAGATCGCTTACAACCGGATCTTCCGCAATTTCCGCCAGTGGAAACGCTATACCGGAGGCTTGGCGCAGGACATCACGATCTACGACATCAAGAACAACCTCGTCGATCAGGTCATCCCGCATACCGATTACACCGACACGTTTCCCATGTGGCACGGGAACACGATTTATTTCACTTCCGATCGCGGGACTGGACACCGGCTCAATCTTTACAGTTACGACCAGGGCAGCAAGCAGGTCGAGCAACTTACTAAGTTCGACGAGTTCGATGTAATGTGGCCGAGCCTTGGCCCCGATGCGATTATTTTTGAAAATGGCGGTTACTTGTATACGTTCGATCTGCAGACGCGGCAGCCCAAGAAACTGACCATTTATGTGAGCGGCGAGCACGATCAGGCGATGAAGCACTGGGTAAGCGCGAGCCATCAGATCACCGACCTCGATATCGCACCCGACGGAAAGCGAGCCGTGTTCGCAGCCCGCGGGGATGTGTTTACCGTTCCGGCGAAGGATGGAAGCACCCGCAATTTGACGCATTCTCCGGGCATCCGCGAGCAACACGTGGCGTGGTCGCCCGATGGGAAATGGATCGCCTATGTTTCCGACCGCACCGGTGAAGATGAGATCTACATCGTTGCGCAAGACGGACTGGCCGCCGAAGAGCAGATCACCAGCGGACACAAGGGTTTCATGTTCCAGCCGGTGTGGTCTCCCGACAGCTCGAAAATCGCCTGGGCGGACAAAAACCTGAAACTCTGGTATGCCGACATCAAGGAGAAGAAGCCCGTCGAAGTGGATCGCGGCAAGTACGCCGAAATCCAGAATT
>Ga0265316_10001268_pt1 | contig 27123 bp, 24 predicted proteins | sample 4522metaG_FD_202092 | JGI IMG/M metagenome (GOLD analysis project Ga0265316, IMG submission 202092) | Rhizosphere microbial communities from Carex aquatilis grown in University of Washington, Seatle, WA, United States - 4-5-22 metaG | ecosystem: Host-associated > Plants > Roots > Rhizosphere >... | reverse complement strand
AGCGCTCCATCTCGAGCTTTGAGGTGGGGTCGGCCATGTTGGGTCTCCCTTCGTCTGAAAGTCCTCATACTATCAGACGGCCCGCCAAAAACCAAACGATCCTCCTCGCCGCAAAGTCCAGACGTGCGTCCATAGGGCTATCTGCGCCTTGCCGATTGGTGTGCGGCGTGGTCAAGTCGCCGTTTGCCCTTTCCGGAAACGACACCAGCCGCAATCGCACGACGAGTCTCTTCGTCGCCGTTTGTTCGGTTTGGTCTGGTGGGGGTGAGCAACACGGCGCTGGGCTATGGGTTCTTCCGGCTTGCGCTACATGTCCTTCCCGCTAGGGCGATGCCGGCGACGAGCGGATGGATCGCGGGCTACGCGGTCGGGACTTGCTGGAGCTTCTTCTGGAACCGACGCTGGACATTTCGCAGCACCGCCGCCCCCATCGCTGGGCAGGCGGCACGCTTCGTCGCCTTGCAGGTTGTCCTCGGTCTGGCGAGTGCCGGCGCAATCGGATTCAGCGTCGACCACCTTCACGTTGCCGCCACACTGACCTGGTTCTGCGTAACCGTGGCGACCACGCTCGCCAATTTTGTGCTTTCGCGCTGCTGGGTCTTTCGGTCGCAGAGCGGCGGCCGCAGTCGCGGACTTTGAACCGCTCCGTTGACGGTGGCTGCTCGACCAGGTATTGAGTTCCTCCATGTCTTCTGACTCTGCGCCAGGCGGTAGCACGGGGGAAGGAAGCCGACAGGAGCAGCCCGATGCACCGCCTTGCTGCGAACCATCGCCGGTGCAAGCCGATGTGCCGGCTCGCCCGGCACACTGCAATGTCTTGATCCTGTCGTTCTTGTCGCTCTTCCTGATCGGATTTGGTGTGTGGGTCTTTTCTGCCGGCAAGCGCTACCGGGAGGAATACGCGCAGAGCATGGAAGGCTGGCGCGTCGGTAGTACGCGAACGGTGGAGATCACGCTGGTCAAGGAAGACAGGCGCAATCTTTCCTGCGCTTCTGACCAAGTGATAGGGGGCCTGCAGTGTGGCTATCGGGGCGAATCGCACGGGGCCGGCCCCTTGTCGCCCGACAGTCCGCAGATCCTCCAGCCCTACAACACCGTCGGAAACGAGCTCTTTCTAGGCGCGGGCCTGTGGAACTCCCCCGACTTGAAGGAACCGTTGCCACAGGGGCGGTTCACGGTGGTCTGCAACTACCACATCACGGGCGTCATCAAGTCGGCCTCGATTCGCTTCGATCTTGCGGCCCCCTTCGGTCCCATCGGCAGGACCGTGACGGTCGGAACTCTCACCGATTGCATGCTCCCGCGATGAACGTCAACGCCTGGCTTGTCCGCGTCGTCAGCCTGGCGTCCTCGGGCTGCAAGGCTGTGGTGGCCCAGGTTCCCCGACTGTCACATCCGGCGACCGGATATCTGCTGGTTCTGATGATCATCGGGGGGGTGGTTCTGCGCATCCAGAACGTCGGCTATCCTTTTCACTACGGCTTCGACGAAAGCCAGTTCGTCGGCGCGGCCCACCAGTTTCTCACCTGCGTCCCCGACACGGGCGAGTGTTGTCACCCGCCGCTCGCCAAGCTGCTGATCGGCGTGGGCATGCTCCTGTGCGGGAACAACCCGATGGGATGGCGTTTCATGCCGCTTTGCTTCGGTCTGCAGAGCATCGTGATCGCGTTCTTGATTGGCAGCTCGCTGTTCGAGAACCGACGCGCGGGCTGGTTGGCGGCGGCCTTCATGGCGGCTGACGGTTTCTACATCGCGTTTTCGCGTGACGCGTTTCCCGAAGGGATTCTGGCCTGTCTCAACCTGTGGGCCCTGTTGGCGGCGATCACCGCGCGCGGTTGGGCCGGCGTGCTGACCTGCGCGGTCCTGGTGGGCCTCGCGGCGTCGGTCAAGTGGGTCGGGTTGCTGGTCGCCCTGCCCGCTTGTTTCGCCATTGTGATGCTGGGGCGTGCCCGCTGGTACACGATGGCTTCGTTCGTGGTGGTGCCGTTCGTACACCTGGCGGTCTGGATGATCGGGCTCAAGTTGACCGGGCGTCCGAATGATCCCATGTCCGTGTGGAACGAGATCCGCCATCGCCAGAGCCTGCACTTGGGGTTTCCGCACCACACCAATCCATTGGAGTCGGCGTGGTACACGTGGCTGGTCGCTTACCATCCTTTCGTGATCAAGACCTCGCACGTGGGAGCGAAGATCCGACTCGCATCCGGCGTCGGCAACCTGGTGCTCTGGGCCGCGGCGGACCTCAGCCTTCTGGCACTGCCGGTGGTGGGCGCCATGTGGACCCTGCGCACCCGCTGGCGTGAACGATGGAGCCGCTGGTTCGATGCGCGCTCCAACAAGGCGCTGGCGATCCTGGGGGTTGCCTGGCTGTCCATGATGCTGCTCTGGATCTCCGGGCGCATCGTCACGTACTGGTATCACTACATGACGCCTTGGGGCTTGGCGATGATCCTGGTGGCTGGCGTGGTCGCGCGCCTGGATCGCCGCTTCCCCAAGGGGGTGCTGGTGTTCGTGTGCCTCGTGCTGGCGGTTTCCGTGTACTTCGCGCCGGTCTGGGCTGAAATCCCCATCTCGGTTGCGGCCGCGCACCGTCGCCTGATCTTCCCGATGTGGCGATAGCGACTCGTCGCGCCGGACGCACAAGGTACGCGCGGGCTGTGGCGCAATCTTGCGGAAAGCGATGGATGGGCGTCTGATAGGGGTGCCCGGTCGGACCGGGAATGGTTTTGGCACGAAAGCGGCAGAGTTCAGGGGAGACGCACAATGGGAGACAGGATTATCCGGCCCGTGGCCCTTTCGATAGCGCCAGATGCAAGCCTGGAACTGGGTCGACGGCCCGCCCAGCCGGCGCGCGAGGGAGCGGCTGTGCTGCGGGAAGCGCTTGAAGCAATTTCATTGGAAGCAGCTCAACCGGCGTTTGACGAGTCGCGCGTGCAGCAGAAGCTGCATCAGGACGTGCGCGAGTTTCTCGCGCACTTGGTGGTGCTGGTCAACACACCCGAAGACTTCCGCGAATGCCTGTCGACCTTGACCGCTTCCCTGCAGGGCTGGTCGGGGTGCGAAGCTGTCGGCATCCGATTGAAAGAGGGCGACGATTTTCCCTACTGCGAGACGCGCGGTTTTCCGGCCGAGTTTGTCCAGAAGGAAAGTCGCCTGTGCGCGCGTGGCCCGAACCACGAAATCCTGCGCGACGCAGACGGGAACCCCATGCTCGATTGCATGTGCGGCAACGTTCTGTGCGGCCGCTTCGATCCCGCCCAGCCCTTCTTCACCCCGCAAGGAAGTTTTTGGTCCAACGGCACGACGGCATTGCTCGCCGGCACCACCGATGCCGATCGCCAGGCACGAACGCGCAACCGCTGCAATAGGGAAGGATATGAGTCGGTGGCGCTGATTCCCATGCTCTCAAATGGCCATGTCTTTGGATTGCTGCAATTCAACGACCACCGCCCCAACCGTTTCAGCGCAGCGATGATGACCCAGCTTGAACAGATGGCCGACACACTGGCCATCGTCCTGGCCCGACGTCACGCCGAACAGGCCCTGCGCCAGACCGAAGTAATGTTTCGGCGGCTGTTTACCCTTTCGCCAGTCGGGGCGGTGATAGTGGGCCTGGATTTCCACTTCCAGCGTTGCAACGAGGCCTTCTGTCAGTTGCTCGGCTATCGCGAGAACGAACTTGTCGGGAAGACGTTTGTCGATGTGACCTATCCCGATGATCAAGCGGCGGGAGCCGCCGAGATCCAGGCCATCTTGCGCAACGAACTTGATGTGGCCCAATTTCAGAAGCGATACCTGTGCCGGGATGGAATGCTGGTCTGGGGCGAGGTGAATATCCGGATGGTGCGGGACCAGGGCGGCGCGCCCGTGCATTTCCTATCCATCGTGCAAGACATCACCGCGCGCAAGCAGGCCGAGGCCGAGAAGGCCAAGCTGCAGGCCCAGCTCCAGCAGGCGCAGAAAATGGAATCGGTGGGCCGCCTGGCGGGCGGCGTGGCACACGACTTCAACAACAAGCTGGGCGTGATCCTTGGCCATGTTGAGATAGCCCTTGAACAACTGGACCCGGCGCTGCCCGTCTATGCCGACCTGGAGGAGATCCGCAAAGCCACGCAACAGTCGGCCGACTTGACCCGGCAACTGCTGGCCTTTGCCCGCAAGCAGACCATCGCGCCCAAGGTGCTGGACCTGAACGAAACTGTGGCCGGCATGCTCAAGATGCTGCGGCGGCTGCTGGGCGAAAATATTGATCTCAACTGGCAACCGCAGCCGGGCCTGTGGCCGGTCAGGATGGACCTATCGCAAATCGACCAGATCCTGGCCAACCTGTGCATCAACAGCCGGGATGCGCTTGCCGGCGTCGGAAAGATGACCATCGAGACGGGAAACAGTGTCTTCGACCAGGATTACTGCGACAGTCACGCGGGGGCGTACCCAGGGGAGTTTGTGCGGCTGGCAGTGAGCGACACCGGGCGGGGAATGGACAAAGAAACCCTGACCCACATCTTTGAGCCGTTCTTCACCACCAAGGCTACTGGCCAGGGCACCGGCCTGGGATTGGCCACTGTGTATGGCGCCGTGAAACAGAATGACGGCTTCATCAATGCCTACAGCGAGCCGAACCTGGGCACAACGATTACGATCTATTTGCCCCGGTATGTCGGCAAGCCCAGTACGGTCTTGGCGAACGACGCAGCGAAACCAGCCCTACGCGGCAGTGAAACGATCCTGCTGGTGGAGGACGAACCGGCCATGCTGAAGATGACCGCGGTCATCCTCAAACGGCACGGCTACACCGTGCTGGCCGCAGACACCCCGGGCGAAGCCATTCGTTTGGCCCGAGAGCACAGCGGCACCATCAATCTGCTGATCACCGATGTCGTCATGCCAGAGATGAACGGCCGGGATCTGGCGCGAAACCTGCTGTCGCTCTATCCAGACATCAAACGCCTGTTCATGTCGGGGTATACGGCTGACGTCATTGCCCACCACGGTGTCTTGGAGCAAGGGGTCGATTTCATTCAGAAGCCATTTTCGCGGGAAGTTCTGGCCGCCAGGGTCCGGGAAATGCTGGACAGCGAATTGCAAACTGGAAACTGAGTCAGAGTCACGACGCTTGACCGGCGATTGCGAGAAGGCGGATAAGGTGCAATGGCTTCGTCTTCCGACATCAAACGTTTCAATGTAGCGACATTGACTGCTTCTCTTTGGCTCGTGTCATGCGCGAGTGGCTGCAGTGGCGGTGCCGCGACAGCCGTCGGCAGCGGCGGCCAGACAGCGACGACCGGGGGACAGCCGACAAGCGGCGGGCTGACCGCTGCAGGCGGCCTGCTTTCAGCCGGCGGCTCGTCAGGCGTCGGAGGTCTTGCCACCGGCGGTGATTCGGGCGCTGGCCGCGGCGGGCGAGACGCCAGCACGTCTGCGGGCGGGCAAGGGACCGGCGGAAACACCACAGGCACCGCGGGAGGCGGCAGTCCTGCGGGCGGCAGCGTTGGCAGCGGCGGCCAACTTGCGACCGGTGGATCGCCTGCAGCCGGAGGAGGCACGTCCGGCAACGACGCGGGTGCGGGAGCCGGGGGGCGGGACGCGGGCGTTTCCACGGGCGGCGTGGTTGCAGACGCGGCTGGCAGCGGCGGCGCCAATGGCGGCAGTAGCGGCGGCGGCGGGCGGCTCGACGCTGGCGCGGGTGGATCAAGTGGCAGCCCCTACAACCCGTGTCCCTCGATCGGAACTTGCGCCCTCTTGCCGCTTGGAGATTCAATCACGGCGGGGACCGGCTCGTCGGACGGCGGGGGCTATCGCGTCGAGCTGTTCAAGCAGGCGGTGGCCAATTCCCAGTCGATCACATTTGTGGGCACCTTGTCGTCCGGTCCCGCAACCGTGAGTGGCAAACCCTTCCCCAAGAGCCACGAAGGTCACTCCGGTTTCGTGATCGACACCATTCCCCAACGGCAGGGCCTGTCGTCAGTCACCGATGCGGCGATCGCCAAGTCCATTCCGCACATTGTCCTTCTGATGATTGGCACCAACGACATCCCGTGGAATTACGATCTTGCCAACGAGCCCACGCGGTTGGGCAACCTCATCGATAAGATTACTGCCGACGCGCCCAAGGCCCTGGTCGTCGTGGCCCAAATTGGCCCCAGCAACGACGACGCCAGAACCGCTCTCATCAAGGCGTACAACGACGGAATCCCGGCCGTGGTGCAGGCGCGCGTCGCCGCCGGCAAGCACGTAGCCATGGTCGACATGTTCACGCCGTTTGTCAGCAACCCGAACTACAAGACTGCGTTGCTCTCAGACGAAGTTCACCCCAACCCCGCGGGCTACGTCATTCTGGGACAAACCTGGTACGCGGCGATCCAGTCGCTTCTACCGCGAGCGCACTGACAGATCTCAGACCGTGGCGCTGTCTTGGTGCTCGCTGGCCACGCGTACCCGCGGCGGTCGCGAGGCGCGCTCCGAAGTCAGCAAGATCGGGCCGGGGGTGCCATCGGGCATGGCGACTACCATTGGGACAGCCAGCATGGAACCCGCGGGCTCGCTCTCCCGGCGCTGCCAGAAGCGACCCAGGGGCTGGCCAAGCCAGGCCTGCCAGGCCGAAACCGTCCCGACATAGCCAAAGCCAAACAGGAAGAGCAGCAGGAAGGGCACAGAGATGTAGTGGCCGTGCTCGATGGCCACCTCGACCGCGAGCACGAAGTACCCAGCCATCAGCAACTCGGCGGCCGGGGTCAGCGACCGCGCGGCCCGGTAGCGCTTGCCCGACCAGCTTTCCAGCTTGCCCCGGATGCCGTGCTTGGGGGTGCGCACAAACTCGGTCTCGCGGCCCATCATGGCCTCGATCACCGCACGCGTCTGGTTCACGCACAGCCCGATGCCCAGTGACAACACCAGGGGCAGGCGGCGCAGGGTGCTCCACGGCGTGCGCGTGTTGTCGCCGCGCAGGCGCGCAATCTCGCGCTCGGATGCCAGATAGAACGAGGCGATCGACAGGGTCGTGCCGAAGAAAAGCGGGAGATCGATAATGAGCACCTCGCGCAGCCCGTGGGTGGTCCGCACGATGAGATTCGGCAAGAGCAGCAGCGACAGGAGGAGGAGCAGCGGGTAGGCGAAGTTGTTGGTCAGGTGGAAGAACGCCTCGGTCTTCTGCGCCCAGGTGGCGCGCGAACGCAGGATGGTTGGCAAGAGCTTGCGCGCCACCTGGATGGAGCCCTTGGCCCAGCGGAACTGCTGCGCCTTGAAGGCCGACATTTCGACCGGCAACTCGGCAGGCGCGTCGATCTCAGGCAGGTAGACGAAGCGCCAGCCGCGCAACTGCGCCCGGTACGACAGATCCATGTCCTCGGTCAGCGTGTCGTGGTGCCAACCGCCGGCATCCACGATGGCGGCGCGGCGCCACAGGCCGGCGGTACCGTTGAAGTTGAAGAAGCGGCCCGACCGGTTGCGCGCGGCGTGCTCCATGATGAAGTGTCCGTTGAGCATCAGGGCCTGCGCCTCGGTCAGCGCCGAGAAATCACGGTTGATGTGCTCCCAGCGGCACTGCACCACCGCCACGGCAGGGTCGACGAAGTGGTGCACCGTACGCTCAAGAATATCGACCTTGGGCAAAAAGTCGGCGTCGAAGATCAACACCAGCTCGCCCTTGGCTGTGCGCAGACCGTTCTCCAGCGCGCCCGCCTTGAATCCCGTGCGATCCGTGCGGTGTACGTACTCGATGTCCAGCTCGGGCAGCTGGATCTTCAGGGCCGCGATCTTGCGCACGCAGATGTCGCGCGTCTCGTCGGTGGAATCGTCGAGCACCTGGATCTGGAACCGATCGCGCGGGTAGCGGATCTGCGCGACCGAATCAAGCAAGCGCTCGGCCACGTACATTTCGTTGAACAGCGGTAGCTGCACGGTGACCGCGGGCAACTCGGCATACTGGCCCTTGGGCTGCGGCCGCTGGTCGCGGTGCCGGTAGTAGAGGAATACCAGCAGCGAACGGTGGAACCCGTAGACTGCCAAGGCGAGCAGGCTGACAAGATAGAGCGCGGTCACGACACTCTGGACGTCCATAGCCCTGCAGGGTAGGACGCCGATTGTCTCGCGATTGTAATCTTGTGTGGTTTGTTGTCTCGACGCTAGCCGTCGCACGAAACGCAGGTCGAGGTGACGCTGTCGCAATGGCCGGCGTAACCCGGTCCTGAGCACTCTGTGAGCTTGCCGGTACAGCTGGCCCCTGGTGCTTTTTGGGCGTGACAGGTGCCTGAACCTGCGCCGACGGCATCGCAATAGAAGCCGAAGTCGCAAGAGAGATATTCGCCCAGGATCGTCCCGCACGGGTCACCCTCCACCCCGAGGTGACTGCTGCAGCTGCCGGCTGCTGTGCAATGGTGATCCATCATGCACTCTTGGTTGCCAGGGATGCACGCGTCCCCGTTCTGCTTCGCCGGCTGGCAGGTCCGATTGCCACTTGACCCAGCACAGGCGGATGAAAAGGCGCAGTCGGTGCTGGCGCTACACGGACCCGATGTCGGGCGCGCCTGACAGACGCCGGCGACCGTCGCGGAACCGCCTACGCACACGTTGGGAGATAAGCATCCCGGCCCGCCTGGCCCCTGGCAAGACTGACCCGCGCCGACGTCCGCAATACATTGCCCTGGTGTGGAACTGTAGGGGGCTGCCGTGCACGTCGTTCCCTCTTTGCACTGTTGCCCATTCTGCGTGCAGGGGGCACCGACATCCAAATACGCCCGACAGACTCCCGTACACGCGTATGGAGCGCCCCCGTCATCGCAGTACCCGCCGCCCGCACACTCGGCGGGTCCTTCGGTGGGGTCGACATTCGTGCAGGCACCTCCCAATGGGACCTGCGGGGCCAGAGCCAACGCGCAGTCGCTGATCGGGCCTGAGAGCGACGCTGATTGGCAAGCAGCAAGCGTCGGTGCCACAGAGGCCAGTTCAGAGAGGCAAGCGGCGCCATGAACGGGGTCGTATTGGATGCGCCCTGCCGCGACGACCGCAGCGACGCGTTTGCAGGTGAACACGGAGTTGGACGGCCACGGGTACGCACCGCTGCCGCCCTCGCATGCCCAGAAGAAGTTGAGGACGTAGGTGTAGTAGCCGATACAGAAGCTTTCGGCAGTGGCGGTACTGAAGCCGTCGGGCGTCCCCGCATCGACGACCGGGCCTGTTTTGCCCGTGCCACCGCTGCCACCGCCAGCGCTGCCGCCACTGCCACCCACACCGCCCACGTCGGTGTCGCCTTGGCTCTTGCCGCCGCCGCTGCCGCCAGTGCCATTCGCGCCTGCGCCGCCACTGCTGCCTCCGACGGAGCTGCTTCCGCCTGCGCCGCCGCCGGTACCTGTGGGTGCGTCCTCGTCGGCAGTGGACCCGTCGAAGATCGGTTGGCCGCCGTCATCGCCGGTTGCCAGGTGTCCAAGCTCGGTCTTGCGTCCCGAACAACCCGCAATTGCCAGGGCCGCCAAGGAGGTCACCAGGAAGTACTGCTGAAAGCGTAGTCTGATATTCTTCATGTTCGGCTTAGTGGGAGAAGGGATCATGAATTCTCACTGACCATCAAACACAGCGGTCTTGCTAGTCGTCGCACGAAACGCAGGTCGAGGTGACGCTGTCACAATGGCCTTGATAGCCGGGGCACTCGCCGGGCGTTCCGGTGCAGGTGGCCACCGGTGCCTTGTCAGCGTGGCAGACACCCGAACCCGCAATTGGGGCTTCACAGTAGAAGCCGTCCTGGCAGCTAACCAATTCGCCCAGGATCGTCCCGCAGGGCTCACCCTCCACGCCCAAGTGGTCGCTGCAGACGCCAGCCGCCGTGCAGTGGCTCAACAGCAGGCACTCGCGGTTGCCCGGGGTGCATGCGGCCCCGGCTTGCTTTGGTGGCAAGCACTGCTGATTGCCGGTTGGCCCAACGCAGTTGGTTGGGTATGCGCAGTCGGTGCTGGAGGTACACGCGCCCGATGTCGCGGGCATCTGGCAGACGCCAGCCACGGTGTTGGAACCGCCCACGCACTTGTTGGGCGATAGGCATGACGGGCCGCCCGGCCCGTCGCATGTCTGGCCCGCGCCGACCCTCGCCACGCATTGGCCTGGCTTGGCACTAAGAACACCTGCGCTGCACGTCGTGCCCAGTTTGCACTTTGGCCCATTCCACGTGCAGGACGCGCCCACGTCCAAATACGACAGGCATGTGCCGGAGCATGAGAACGACACGCCGCCTTCGTCGCAGTACCCAGCCACGCATTCGGCCGACCAAAAGTCTGGGCTAATGATCGTACACGTGCCTCCGAGCGGCACCTGCGGGACCAGCGCGAACTGGCAGTCACTTTCCGGCCAGTCGGGGTTCGTCGGCAATGGGCAACCTGTCACCGCCGCCATCGCGGAGAGACAAGTGGCACCGCGCGTGGGGTCATATTGCATGCGTCCAGCAGCGACGGACTTGAGGATGCGCTTGCACACGCTTGCGGGAAGCGACTGCCACGGAAACTCGTCCCCGGCGAAGCAGATCCCGAAGGTGTGGTAGTAGTAGGTGAAGTAGCCAAGGCAGAAGCTTTCCGCGGTCGCAGCACTGAAAGGGCCGGGCGTGCCCGCATCAACAACCGGGCCCGTGCTGGTTCCGCCCGTGCCCGTGCTGGTTCCGCTTGCGCCGCCGGCAGTGCCGCCTATACCCTTTCCGCTGGCACTACCGCCGCTGCCTCCAATGTTGTTCGCGCCCGCTCCGCCGCCGGTGCTATCTGCACCAGTACCGCCGCCGCTGCCGTCGCTGCTGTTTCCACTCGCGCCACCGGTGCCCGGGCTTGTCGCCTCGCTGCTGGTGGACGCGTCGGAAATCTGTTGGCCGCCGTCATTGCCGCCTGCCAGATGTCCAAGCTCAGTCTTGCGTCCTGAGCAGCCCGTAACCGCGAGGGCCGCCAAGGACGCGGCCAGGAAGTATTGCTGAACGCGTAGGCTCGTCTTGGTCATGTTTGGCTTAGTGGGTGAAGGGGTCCTGAATTCTCACTGGCTTTCAAGGACAAGCGCCTTGATTCGGACGCGGTAGGGACTGTTGGGATAGGTCCGCATGAAGGCGCGGGCGCGTTCGGCGGCGGCGGCGCGCAGAGTGGGAATCGCCGCCTGGGCTTCGATGGTCAACGCCTCGCGCTCCTGCGCAAGCGCGGTCGTGGCTGGCGCGCTGTCGCGGAGCAGTCGAAGCGCATGCGCTGGCTCGCCTGCCCGCAAGGCGGCGCGGGCGCGGTCAAGGCGCCGACTCTCCTGCAGAAGTTCGCTCGCCGAGATGGGTGGACTTTCCGGCGGCGGGGTGACCTCGGCCGCGACACGCGTGCCCGTCGCTCGCTCGTGAACGATGCGATCTTCGTCAACCGAGGGTCGCGCCGGTGACGCCGACGCCTGCGGGGCTCGATTTTCGCCCGCCCTGGGTTGCGTCGGAGTTGCTGGGGCTGGCCGAATGCGATCTTCGACAACTACGGGTTGCGCCAGGATTGTCGGCGCCGCTGGCGGCGATGCGCTGGCCAGCGACCGCGGATGCGTGGTCTTCTCCACGCGCGATCGGTGTTCTCGCACAGCACTGGTCGGAACGGCGGTCGCCGCTGCCAGCCGATCGGATGGCTCGGACGGAATCGGACTTGCGGTGGGCAGCGACGGACGATGGTCGACTTGCGTGGTCTGCGGCTCGGCGACGTGCCGATCGCGTGAGGCAATCACCCGCACACCCAGCGCGCCCACGGCCGTCGCCAGGACAACGGCCAGGGTCACCTTTCCTGCCAGCGCGCCCGCGCCCGCGCCAGCGGCGGTTTGCAATCCGTGCCCGGGCACGCCGGGCTGGCCCTGCGATGGTCCCGACGGAGGATGGGCGATATCCAACTGGGGCGCTAGACCCGCCCACATCTGGCTCACCTGACTTGGCGAGGGCGCGACCTGCGGCGCTTGCTGCAAAAGCGCGCGCGTCTCGACGTCGGCTCCCCCGCCTGGGTCGCTCCAGCGTTTGGGATCTCTCATGGTGATTGTCCTCTGCGTGCCAGGGCCGCCTCGCCTGCGGCTGGGTCTGGCGCGATATTTCCAGTCATCCGTCGGCGGGCCAGGGCTGCGGCAAAGGTCTCGCGGGCCAGGCGCAGGCGCGAAAACACCGTCTTGACGGGCGCCTCGACAATGGCTGCGATTTCTTTGCCAGACAGTTCTTCCAGCTCGAACATCACGAACACCTCGCGCTGCTCCGGTCGAAGCTCGGCCAGAAGTTCGTCAAGCAAGGCGATCCGCTCGCGGCGCTCGGCCACCTGCTCGGGTCCCGGACGGTCGCAGGCGCGCGCGAGCAACGCCGGTCCATCGCCAATCTCGCGGCGCAGGTGCGCGACCTGCCGTCGATCGCTGGCTACGCGATAGCTGATCCCCACCAGCCAGGTGCTGACCTTGGAACGGCCCTCAAAGTCTGGAAGCTTGCGGTAGGCGACGAGGAAGACTTCCTGGACGGCATCGGGCAGGTCCGCCCGCGCGACACCGAGGCGAAAGAGCGTGCGCCACACCAGGGCGACGTGCTCGTCGTAGAAGGCTCGAAAGTCCATGGGAAAATTGCTGCCGATCTTGTGAGCGGGAACAGCGCCGCGCGATTCTCACCAGATTCGTACCTGCAGCACCATTGTCGCCAACCAACTGGCGCGCGTCTCGTAGACCTGGCCTATCCCGCCCACTGTGAACTGCTCATCGCGCAAGGGAACAAGTCCTCCGACGTGGGCCGTCAGGGCCAGGCGCTGAGAAATCCGGATCTGACCGCTGGCCGATCCGCCGGCCACCAACCAGGGGCGCAGGGTCGACTTGGCGTCGACGTAGCCTTCGGCCCTTCCCTGCAGCACGCCGGCACCGAATTCGCCGCAGAGGCCCGGGACAAAGCGGTCGCCGAACGGAAGGATCGCCCAGCAGACTTTCGCCAGGCCGGCCTCGACCGACACCTTGGAAACGCCTGGGCTTCGCTCGATGCTGTGGCTGGGCATCCAGATCCCCATCAGGCCCACCGCCAGGTGCGGCCAGGGATGCCAGAACACATCCAGTCCGTAACCCAGGGTCGCCGCCCCAAGAATCTTGCTGGCGCCGAGGACCCCGGCCCCCAATTCCCAGGGGTGCGGCGGGCTCGGCGGCGCGGCAACCTCGGGCGGATTTGCCTCGGACAGCGGCCGTCCGTCCGCGATCATGGCCAGCATGAGGGAGAGCGCCTCGGCCAGTCCGGCACAATCCTGGCTGTCATCGACCAATCGTCGCCTTCCGCCGCCCGGACCAAGGCTGGAGATGGTCGCGACATAGGTGTCTTGCGCACGCTTGATGGTGATCTCAACTTGGTCGACGACCGGGGCGTGGGGCGATTCGCTCGACTGCTCCAATCGCTTTTCAACCTGAGTCGCCAGAGCGTCGTGATCTGGACAGCGTTCGGCACCTGGCCCGCGCGACAGATCGAATGAAACACCCTGCGCGGAAGCGGCGCGGGCAGAGCCAGGAAGCGCGGCCAGGATGATGACAACCGCCAGGGCGAAAGTGGCACGCCATGCTCGCGCGGCGAGGCGGGGTCGGTGTGCAGGAGGACGTTCCATGGTGCCTGTCGAATCGCGGGGTGGTGATCGGCCTGTTTCGCTTGCTCCAGGCGTTCTGGCGGGCAAGTCGCAGACCGTCTGCACTATATCCGATTGCGAGGATGGGACCCAGTAACCAAGGCGCTTGCGCACCAACCGTACGGTTCGTACACTTGGTCCTGGGTGCAACATGCGAAGCAAGAGCTGCGGCGCGGAGCAGGCGCGAACCAACCTTCCTGAGCTGCTGGAAGCCGCCCACCAGGGCTCAACCACCATCATAACCAAGCGCGGCCGCGCCTACGCGGCCCTGGTTCCGGTGGAGCAAGCAGCACGGCCCCGAAAAGGCCCCTCGCTATTGGGAATGAAAGGTACCGGCGCAGGTCTGTGGGGACTCAACTCCGCACGAACGCTGGCCCGGCTGCGGGAAGAATGGCCATGAATCTGGCCGCGCGCATCCCCGATGGCGCCACCATTCTCGTCGACACCAACCCGATAATCTACGTCCTCGAAGGCCATCCGCTCGCGACTCGATTCGAAGAGGTATTCGCCGACATCGAAGCTGGTCGTATTCACGCCTTGATCACCCCCGTGACACTGGCCGAGGTGGTTTCGGGTCCGCTCAAGTCCGGACGGGATGCGTTGGCCGAGCGCTACCGAGACGCGATTACCAACGCCCCTGGTTGGAGCTTGCGCCCCATCAATGCCGAGATTGCAATGCTGGCCGCTCGACTGCGCGTCCGGCATCGGATGAAGTTGCCGGACGCGATCCAACTGGCCTCGGCCGTCCACCAGGGTTGCCACGCCCTGCTCAGCCATGACCGGGATTTTGGCAAAATCAGCGAAATCCCGATTCTGGGCTAGCCCGGTTGGGGCTTTGCCTTCTTCAGGAAATCCGCGCACAGGCGCAGACGGCGGCGAGTCATGTCGCGGCCCAGGACAGACAGGGTTTCAAAAAGCGGCGGCGTGGCCTTGCGGGCGGTGGCGGCCAGGCGCATGACCATGAAGAGTTCCTTTGCGTCCCACGCCGCTTTTTCGGCAAAGGCACGCGCCATGGCTTCCAGTGCCGGCGGCGAATAGTCGCGCTGGACGTCGAGCGCCTCAATCAGGCCGAGCAAGCACTCGGATACGTCCTTGGCCGTGCGATGGGCGGGCACCAATTCTTTCAGCCAGGGCGTGTGATCGACATCGCCGGCAAAGAAAAACTCGGTCATGGGCACAAATTCGTCCAGGCGCTGGATGCGCTTGCGCACAAGCGGCACCAGCATTTGCAGATACTCGTCCGACAGCCGCCATTCGCGCAGCCGCGCCACCACGCCCGCGTCGTCCAAGGCACGCAGGTAGTCCGCGTTCACGGCCGACAGCTTGACCAGGTCAAACACCGGGCCGCCCAGGCTGACCCGATCAAAGGTGAAAGCCTCGATCATCTCCTGCAGCGTGAACTTTTCGCGATCACCAGAAATCGACCAACCCATGGTGCCAAGGTAATTGAGCAGCGCCTCGGGCAGAAACCCAGCCGCGCGGTAGTAGTCGAGCGACACGGGATTCTTGCGTTTGGAAATCTTGGACTTGTCGGCATTGCGCAGAAGCGGCATGTGGATCCACTCGGGCGCGGTCCAGCCAAACGCGCTGTAAAGCACGATGTGTTTGGGCGTGGAGGTCAGCCATTCCTCGGCGCGGATGACGTGGGTGATGCCCATCAGGTGATCGTCGACCACATTGGCCAGGTGGTAGGTGGGGAAGCCGTCCGTCTTCATCAGGATCTGATCGTCGATCTGGGTGTTTTCAAAATGTACCGGGCCACGCAGACGATCGATCACCGTGGTCTGGCCGGTCTTGGGCATGGCCAAGCGAACGACAAAGGGCTCGCCCGCCGCGGCCCGCGCCTCCGCGGTGGCGCGGTCCAGGCCGCGACAGTGCCCGTCGTAACCCATGAAGCCCGACTTGCCCTTCTGATCGGCGCGCAACTTGTCCAGACGCTCGGCCGTGCAGAAACAGCGGTAGGCCGCGCCGGAGGCAACCAGGTTCGCAATCTCGCGCCGGTAGATTTCCGCCCGCTCGGATTGGCGATACGGCCCGTGCGGCCCGCCCACGTCCGGCCCTTCGTCCCAGGAAAGCCCCACCCAGCGCAAGGCGCGCATGATCGCCGTCTCGGACTCAGGCGTCGAGCGCGTGCGATCGGTGTCCTCAATGCGCAGGATGAACTGCCCGCCATGGTGCTTGGCAAACACGTAGTTGAAAAGGGCGATGTAAGCGGTCCCCACGTGGGGATCGCCGGTCGGGGAAGGAGCAATGCGTACGCGTACAGTCATGATGGGAGCCTACAGTTGACGGTCGGAGCCTGAGAGTCAAGTTCCGCGGAGCGCGTCTGGGAAGGGTACGTGCGCAACAAACGTGGGAGGTCCCACGAATTGCAGTATTCTCATCTGCGTGATGGTTGTGCAATGTGGAAGAGACTCTGGGCAGCGCTTGCTGGTTGGCAGGGTGACCTGCTTGCTGGTCGGGCTGTTTCTGGCTGCGTGCGGGCGCACGCCTTTGCTGCCAGGGCAACAACCGTGCGGGGCGGCGGGCCAGGCACGCGTCTGTCGCAACAACTGCGGCGCCGGCAGTCAGATCTGCGCGGCGGGTTTCTGGCAGCCTTGTGTCGTGGCCCCCGTTACTGGCACTTGCACGGATTCGTGTGGCGCAGGTTCCAAGACCTGCGAGCAGGGACAATGGGGCGCGTGCGTGGTGGCCGAGACGACGCGTTCTTGCAACAGCGCTTGCGGTGTGGGTGTGCAGAACTGCTCGAATAGCCACTGGGGCGATTGCGTGGCGCCTTCGGCCGAGCGGGCTTGTTCCAATACCTGCGGTGCGGGTCTGCAGACCTGCCAGAACGGGGTCTGGGGTGTGTGCACCGTCGCGGCCGTGTCTTGCACGACCGTCTGTGGGACGGGGAAGAAGCTTTGCCAGAACGGGTCGTGGTCAGCCTGCGACGCCCCTTCGCCCAAGCCGCCCACGCTCAAGACCACGCTTCGCGATTTTCACCGCACGCATCCGGATTTTGAACGCCCCAATATTACGGGCGATGCCAGCGAGCTTGGTTTGGTCGCGTCGGTTCTAGGCAGCGACGGTACGCCGACCTATGCCCACACCGCAGGCACCCAAACAGTGACAGGCCCCGAGACTTTTGCGCAGTGGTACCACGACGTGCCGGGTGTGAACGTTACGATTCCCTATGACGTGCAATTGCAGGCCTCGACCACCAAGCCTGGGTTCTACGTGTACACCAACCTGAGCTTCTTCCCGCTCGACGACGACCCACGCGGGTTCGGCGATGAGGGCTTCAATCACGACTTCGACTTCACCCTGGCGACGAAGTTCACCTTCCATTACGTGGGAGGCGAAGTGTTTCGTTTCATGGGCGACGATGACCTGTGGGTGTTCGTGAATCGACACTTGGCTATCGATCTGGGCGGCGTCCACCAATCCAAGACCGGCGAAGTCTACCTGGACGAGCACGCGGTGGAATTCGGCATCACCCCAGGCCAAACTTACGATCTTCATCTGTTCTTCGCCGAGAGGCACGTCATCAATTCCGACTTCTCAGTGGAAACCACAATCGCCGACCCGGGCACGTGCCCCTAGTTTCGTCAGAACTAGGGACAGTACCCCACTTGGCATTGGCCGGCGACACAGGTGAAGTGCGCGCAGCCCATGCTGCCATTTGCGCATTTCTGACAAATCGCGGGCAAGGCGCCGGTGCAGTCGGTCGCCGTGCTGCAGCTGGTGCTCGGAGGCCCGTCGGGGACGCACTTGCACAGGGTCTTGTCGAAGTGATCCCCCGTGATGCACAGGATGTTGTCTACGCAGGCAGGCGGGGCGTCGACCAGCGGTTTCGCCCCCGCATCTTGGTCGGTCGCGCAGCGTCCCGACACTTGGGGGTCGCATCCCTGCCCGCAAATCAGCGACGATGCGCAGCCGAGAGCGGGATTGTGGCACGCAAACCCTGTTCCGCCGTCGAACCCTTGGCAGTTGTACATCAGGAATGCCATCGGACAGCAGGCAAGGCCCGCATCCGAACTCGCCACCGCATCCTTCTTTCCGCTGTCCATCACCGTTCCGCCATCGACCGGTGCGCAGCCCGTGCATCCGCAGGGTGGAGAGGCAAGGCGGTATCCGGCGGGACAGGTATTGGGAGGGGGAACGCAGGGGGGCACCGGCCCCGGACAGATCGGGCCATCTCGGCTGCTGGCGGCGTCGACGGCGCCCGCGTCGCGAGGATTCGGCGCGCAGATGGGGCAACCGCACGGATCGGGGTTCGGCTGGGGAACACCGACGCAAGCAATCGCTGGACACGCAGTCGGGGGGCATCCGCCGATTCCGCCCGCGCCGCCCGTTCCGTTCGTCCCGCCAGCACCGACTCCGCCCGCGCCACCCGCCACGATGCCGCCGACGCCGACTGCGCCGCCCGAGCCACTGGCGCCGCCGCCGGTCTGGCCACCATTGGCCACGCCCCCGTCTTCCCCTCCCGGGTTAATGCCGGCCGAGTTGACGCAGGCTAGACCCAGCAAACTGGCTGCGAAAAGGGCTACAACGCCCATTGTCTTGCACATTGGTTTCTCCCCGTGCTCACCCGAGCAACCTTGATGTCCAGTCTAGCACCGTAGTTGGATGCTCCCGGCGGGCTCAGTGTGTTCACCATCCCACGCTCTGCTCCGTGCATTTCTACGCAACCAGCTTGTAGCCGATTCCGTAGATGGTCACGATGTGGCGGGGGCGGGAGGCGTCTTCTTCGATCTTCTTGCGTAGCTTGACCACGAAGTTGTCCACCGCGCGGGTCTGGCTGTGGCCCGAGACGCCCCAGATCTTTTCGAGGATCTCATCGCGACTTACGGGCTCGCCGCCCCGTTCAGCCAGCAAACGCACCAGTTCCACCTCGTAGAAGGACAGCGGAATGGTCTTTCCCTTGCGCACCAATTCGTGGCGGCGCGGATACACGGTCACCGCACCGATAGTCACCGCCTCGTCGGGTTGCACCGAGCGGTGCAGCCGGCGGAAGATGGCGTTGATCCGGGCCACCAGCTCGCCCACGGAGAAGGGCTTGGTCACGTAATCGTCCGCGCCCACTTCCAGGCCGCGAATCTTGTCGGTCTCCTGCGAGCGCGCCGTGAGCATGATGATGGGCACCACCGGATGGCTGCGCCGCATCTCCTCGCACACCGAGAACCCGTTGATGTCGGGCAACATGAGATCGAGGATGACCAGATCGGCGCCGCGTTCCTGCAGCATCTTGATCCCCTCGCGGCCGTGGCCGGTCGTCATGACCTCGAACTGCTCGAATTCCAGGGCGTCGGACAGGCCACGCGCGATGTCCGGCTCGTCCTCAATGATGAGGATGCGTCGACGGTTGGCGGGCAGGTGGTTAGCAGAAAAACCGTTGCTCATGATTCGTTGGCTGGGGTTGCGGGTGCGGACGCGCCGCCTGTTCGAGCACCCGCGGCGACGGGCGCGGGCAAGAATACCTCGAATAGCGAGCCAGGGGGGCCGTCCTTTTGTCCTGGAGCCGGGCTGGTCACTGCCACGCGGCCGCCGTGGGCCTCGACGATGTGCCTGACCAGGGACAGGCCGATGCCGCTACCGCGGACGTTGCGCTCGCGCGTCCGTTGCGAACGGTAGAAGCGCTCGAAGATCCGGTTGTGTTCTTCGCGCGGCACGCCCGGCCCAAAGTCGCGAATGCCGAGCACCACGAAGCCCGAGGCGCGCCGCAGGGTGACCAGAACCTTGCCTCCCTCGGCCGCGTGTTTGATGGCGTTGTCGACCAGGTTGAGGGTGACAAGCGTCATGCCGTTGTCGTCCATGCGCAGGCAGGGCAGTTCGGGATCGAAGTCGGTCTCGAGCTTCATCTTCTCTTTGTCGAGCCGGTAGCGGCACACGTCGAGCGCCCGCTCCACCACTTCGCCCAGGTCGCTTTCGGCGAAGTGATAGCTGGCCTTGCCCCGCTCCAGCCGGGCGAAGTCGAGCACGTTGTCGATGAGGTGCGACAGCCGCTCTGATTCGCGCGTGATGATGGCCCCGTATTCGCGCGCGGTGCGGTCGTCCTTGTGCCGGCCGGTCGCCACCAATTCGCCGAACATGCGAATCAGGGACAGGGGCGTCTTCAATTCGTGCGACACGTTGGCGATGAAGTCGCTCTTCATGCGGGATGCCCGCCGCTCGGCCACCACGGCCAGCCAGACAATCCCCAAGCCGACCGCAATGATGACGGTTGACAGAAGAATGAGCAGGCGGCGCGTGCCCTTGGTCCGCTCCCACTGGGCGCGAAATTCCTCCACGTTCTGCGGCACCATTTGGATGCGCCAGCGGTACAGCGCCTTGCCAAAGGGGCCTTCGTAGAAAAGACGCCCGCCCGGTCGCGCCTCGGGGCCGCCCAGGGCTGACCCGGCCACGAGCGAATTGTTCTCGTCGACGATGGCCACCCGACGGTTCTTGCGCCGGCGGGCCAGTTCCTCCTCGGCCCAGTGCTTGCCCATGAAGTCGAGCTTCAGGCTAGCCACCACGTGAAAAGGCTGGCCGCCTTCCACATCGTGAGTCGCATAGGCGAGCAACACCGAGCCGCCGCCATCGAGCAGTTCATGGTGGTAGGCGAAGGCGCCCACGCCCACCTGGGCCCAGCCGAGGTTCTTGATCTTGGCGGCCCAGGGGTAGCGAACCACCGCCGGATCGGGCGCGGGCTTGCGCTTCGACGTCGACGGCGGCTCGCGCATTTTGGGCCACATGCACTCCACCTTCTGCGCCACGCTCAGGACGACGAAGGATTCGATCCCCGGGCCGGGATCGATATCGCAGGGGTCGGCCGACGCCGGGTCGTCTTTGACGTCAGCGATCTTGTCGAAGAGCGAGACGGCTTCCTTGTCGATGCGGGCTTCGACCGCCTTGGCCAGGTCGTCGGCAAAGTCCTGCGATTCCTGGCGGAAGAGCTGTTCAATCGGGCGCGACATGTCCTCGGCGTGCTTGAAGCCGTAGTAGGCCAAGGCCAGAGCCGCGGCGATCATGGCCGGGAAGACCAGGGCCAGGATCAGCGAGACGGGCGCGCCGAAGCGTTGGCTAGTTGCGCCGCGCATGTTTGCTCCGAGGTGCCACGACAGGCGTGACCCGAACCCAAATCAGCAGCGCTGGAGATGGACGGGGCATCCGGCGTGTTATCTAACACGACAGGCTGCCCGCGGACACTCTCTAGCCAAGATTTGAAGTTGGGCCATGGACGGATCCGCGGCTTTACACCAAGCTGGCTTTGGCGCGGAGTGTGCTGTACGTCAGAGACACAAGGAGAACACCATGGACGCAAGCACGCTTAAGGATCGCACCGCCATCTGCGGAATCGACTGCTTCAACTGTGACTTCTTTCACACCAATATCGATGCGTTCTTCGCCAACATGCCGCCCGAACGAAGGCGCGTCTTCGAGGCAAGGGGCATGACCATCGAGAAGGTGCGCTGCAACGGATGCCGCCATGGCGGCTGCACGATCCTCGAAGGAGAGTGCGAGACGTTGGCGTGCGCGAAGGAGAAGGGAGTGGACTTCTGCTACCAGTGCAAAGACTTCCCCTGTCGAAAATTGCAGCCGCTTGCCGAGGGCGCGGAACGGTACCCGCACAACCTGAAGGTCTACAACCTCACGGCGATCAAGAACCGAGGCATCGAGGCTTGGGCCGCCGAGGTCGGTGACATCCGAAAGCGATACTTCCGCGGCACGTTCAAGATCGGCGCAGGCCCGCAGCTCGCGGAGACGAAGTGAGCTTGGGCAAACTCGATCACAGCGTTGAATTCACGGTGCCCGCGGCGCCCGAACGGGTGTTTCCCTTGCTTTGATGGTCGAAACACGCCGAGCTGGTGCACTTCATCGAGACCGGCGAGATGCTGAAACCGTAGAGGTGATCCGCGCCTCTGCGTGGCGCCAAGGCAGTCGCGGCCTATGGGCGGGCCGCAAGCTCGGTCAGGCGCGCGACGTCTGCACCGCTCGACCATCGGCGGAATTCGGCGGTAACGACGACCCCATCGACTCCGTTGGCTTCGGACAGGATGCGGCCGGCTTCGTGCGGCTGGTTCGCCTCGCGCAGGAGGTTGGCGGCCAGGAGGCACGCGCCGGGCACGGGGGCGCCCGAGCGCAGGTGACGTTCGACGATCCACCACGCCAGCACCGACGGGCTCTCGGTGGCAGGGGCGGCGAGAATCCCTGCCACCTTGGCGACGCGCGCTTTCATCTCGCCCTTGCCCCGCAGGGCCGTGAGGCTGACATCCCACGGCGAAGGCGGGACCGGCGCTTCCGGGACTGTGACCACCTGGGCGACGCGATCCCAGCCCCCCGGAATGAAATAGAATGGATAGCTCACGATGACGATGCCGCCGCCGCTGGGCTTAGGGAATTCCCAGCGACGAAACGCCCGCGCGACACAGTTCTCGACCCGCACGTCGTTCAAGGTCGAGCCGAGAAAGAATGATAGCTTGAAGAGCACTCAAGTTTTCCGGGTGGAGCTACCGATGGGGAATTCTAGTGATTCCAGGCACCGTCCCCAGCCTGAGCCTAGAACTCAGCCTCCAGCCTCGCCCATGCATGGCGAGCGCGGTGCAGCGCCTGCGGCACGCGCGGCGCGTGAGGGCGAGCGAGAAATCGGAAGCGCGCCTTGCCCTGGAAGAACCCTCAACGATGGTCGCAAGATTGTACCCCCAAGGAGCAAGCAGCATGCCCAAACCCTGGATCGAGGCCATCCGCGAGGACGACTTCAGTGCGGAGGCCACCGTGAAGGGGCGCCTGATGGAAGTTGCCCTGAGCGGGACCGCCGACCTGGCGGTGAAGGGACTCCTTGACCGGCTGGTGCGCAGCCTGCACGCCGAGGTCCAGCGTCGCGCGCTCGCCGGAATAAATGTGGATGTGCGCCGGCTTGAATTCATGGACACGACTTGTCTCAAGAGTTTCGCCTGGTGGATTAGCACCGTGCAGGAGCTTCCGACGGAGAGTCGCTATCACATCGTTTTTCTGTCCAGCCCGACAGTCTATTGGCAACGCCGCAGCCTGAATGCTTTGGCCGGTGTGGCCGGTGACATCATGTCGGTCCAGGCGTAGTTCCAGGCCGATTTGCTTCGCATGCGCTAGACTGGCGCGCGTGATTCTCCGCCGGCAAGCTGTTGCGTGTCTGGTCGCGCTTGCGGGCGTGTCTTTGTTTGGCTGTGACAATCAGCCGGGCGGAATTCCGGTTTCGGAAACCGTGCTGCCCATCGTCGGCGGCAACCTGGCCACGACTTGCCAATGGCCGACGGCCATCATGCTGTCGCCTGTCGGTTGCAGCGGCACGCTTGTCCATCCTCGCGTGGTCGTGACGGCCAGGCATTGCCTGTTCAATGAAAGCACGGGCGTTTGGACCCCACCCAAGTCGGTTGTCCTCGGTGAACACAACGTCTTCGCAAGAACCGTGGCCGTTTCCAGTTGCACCCCTCACCCTGACGACGACATTGGCTTCTGTATCCTCGCGGAGGATGTGACGGAGATTCCCATTGTGCCGGTCATGGCGCCCTGTGAAGTGTCCGAGTTGGCCGTCGGGAAGGCCATTGTGGAAGTTGGATTCGGGGTGACGAGCGCCTCGGGTACGACCTATGGCACGAAGAAATTGATCAACGGGACCATCGCGAGCGTTCCCCTTGACCAGATCACTATCGATGTGACCGCCGGCAGCCAGGATGGCGAGTACTATGGCGACTCCGGCGGGCCGCTTTTCTTCCAGATGCCGGATAGCACCTGGCGTGTCGTCGGCGCGGACTGCTGTTCCCCCTCTATCATCCAGGGCAGCCCGGACCCGCGCATCTCCACCTACGTGTCCGTCCCGCACCACGTTCTTTGGATGCAGGAAGAATCGGGGCTTGACCTGACGCCGTGCCACGATGCCAGCGGCTGGAACCCGACCGCGGCCTGCAGCGGATTCCCGACCAATCCCGGCAGCAGCGTGGGGACATGGGACACGCTGTGCGCGGGCGAGGCCACGGTTGCAATCCAGCCGACCTGTCAGAGAACGCCTGCCGACGCGGGAATGCCCGACATCGACGCGGGCCGAGACGGATCGAACGACATCTCGAAGGCCGGCGATTCCGACCGGGGTGACAGCCAGGGTGACGTCAGCGGCGACAGCGAAACGGGGTGGGCATTGGGCGATGGAGGCGCGACTGACACCGGGGATACGCCGGATAGTGGCGACGCAGGATTGGACGCCCACGACAGCTTCGCCGCCAGCGGAGGCACCACCGGTGCCGGCGGACGCAAAGCCGATGCAAGCGGCAGCAGCGGCGGCAGTGGCGGCACGCCCGACGGTGCGAATGGCGGATTTGCGACCGAAGGCGGGAACGGCGGATTCGACGGCTCAGACGCGAGCACGCCTTCCGACGGCCGCGGCGCCGACGTCATCATGCCCTCGGACAGCGGCAGCGTGGACGCGAGAAGTGCACCGGACAGCGGCGGCTCGGATGTCAGAGAAGTCCCGGCCGGCTACGACGCCAATACCCAATGGGACAGCGGTAACTCAGGCCTGGACCTGGCCGCTACCAGCGACGGAGGCGGGACGATCCCCGACGGCGGGACAGATCGGCCGGGCACCAAACCACCGGGCGGCGGGTGTTCCTGCAGGAGTGTTTCGGGTCGAAGCAGCAGCGGCTGGCCAAGCCTCGGACTTCTGGGCGTCGTGCTCGTTTTCGCCCGGCGCGTGCGACGGCGCTCTAGCTCCCGCGGGCGGTTCGTGGTTTGATTGGCCGCGGTCGGACCCATGCTGTCTGCCTACATTGTGTGCTTTCTCGCCGGCGGCGTCGTGCTGGGCGCATCCATGTTCGGCGGACACGACAGCGGCGACGGCGACGCCCATGTGGGCGATGGCCACGGGGATAGTGGACACGAGGGCCACAACGACTGGGTCGGGCGGCTGCCGTTTTTGAGCCTGCGTTTCTGGACCTGGGGCGTGACCTTCTTCGGCTTGGCGGGCCTGGCCCTGACCCTGGGCGGGACATCGGCGTCTCTGATTCCTGTCCTGGCCGCAGCCACCGGCGTGGGCTCGGGGTGGGGCGCGAGCTTTGTGCTCGGCCGCCTGAGCCGCAATGCCGTGGGCGTGTTGCCTGAAGCGAGCAGCCACGTCGGCCGCGAGGGCAAGCTGCTGCTCCCCTTGCGCCGGGGCGAGCGCAGCAAGATCCGCCTGGCCATCGGCGGCGTCGAGACTGACCTCTTGGCGGAAACCGATGTCGAGGCAGAGATACCGGCGAGAAGCACGGTGTTGGTGGTGGGCATGCGGGGCCTGACCGCCATGGTCGAGCCAACCCCCGCACCATCGAATTCTGTGGACAGCGACAACCAAGATTCTGGGAAGGAGGACTCGTGACTGAACTAACAGACGTAGCGACGAACCCTGTGGCAGCCGCGGTGGCAGGCTTGGCGATCGGTGCAGTCTTTCTAATAGTGCTGGGGATAGTCAGCCGCTTTCTCTACATCTGCCGGCCCAATCAACTGTTGGTCATTGCCGGCCGCCGACGGCGCACCGAGGACGGATCGCTGGTCGGCTATCGCGTGGTAACGGGCGGCTGGGCCCTGCGCCTGCCCATCATCGAGACGGTCGAAAAGATGGACATGCGCAGTATTCCCATCGACGTGTCCATCAATGGCGCCTACACCCGGGTGGGCATCCCGTTGCGGGTGCGCGCCATCGCCATCACCAAAATTTCGTCGAACCCCAAGGTGGTGATGAACGCGGTCGAACGTTTCTTGGGTCGCGGTCCAGAAGACATCCAGCGCGTGGCCAAGGAAACCCTGGAGGGCAACCTGCGCGGTGTGCTGGCGACTTTGACCCCCGAAGAAGTGAACGAAGACCGGCTGAAGTTCGCCGAGTCGCTGTCGCAAGAAGTGGAACACGACCTGGCCAAGCTGGGACTGCACCTCGACGTGCTCAAAATCCAGCACGTCACCGACGACGCCAACTACCTGGCCAGCATCGGTCGCGGTCAGATCGCCCAGGTCGTGAAAGAGGCGGAAATCGCCGAATCCAATGCGCTCAACGAGGCGGCCAAAGAGGCGGCCGCGGCCGAGATGCGGGCCAAGGTCGCCGAGGCCGAGTCTGAGCGCACCATCGCCCAGCGCCGCAACGACGTGCGCCGCATCGCCGCCGAATTGGAAGCCGAAGCCAAGTCCATGGAGGAACGGGCCGAGGCGGGCGCGCTGGCGGCCCACGCAGTCGCGATGCAGGACCTGGAAGGCGTGCGCCGCGATCTCGAAGCCCTGCGCCTGCAGAGCGACGTGGTAGTGCCCGCCGACATCCAGCGCGAAGCCGCAGCCCTGGCCGCTGCCGGTGCCGCCGCGCCCACCGCAGAAAATGGCCGCGCCACCGCCGAGTCGCTCGGACTGGTGGCCGACGCCTGGACCAAGGCCGGGCCGTCGGCGCAGGACATGTTCCTTATCAACAAGATCGAGGAGATCACGCAGATCGTGGTCGACGGCGTCCGCCGCATCACGCTTGGCCCTGTGCACCTGATCGACGGCGGCGACGGCCAGGCCCTGCCCCGCTTTGCGGCGGCCTATCCCGCGGCGGTGGCGGAGGTACTGCGCACACTCTTTGCCACCACCGGTGTGGACATCACCGCCCTGCTGTCGCGCCAGGCGGGCCAAGCGCCAGCCTCGTCGGGCACGGAGGTGCGGTCATGACCAGCTTGGGATTGCTTATCGGGGTCGGCGTGGTGGCCGGCGTGGTCTTGCTCATCGTGATGACCCGCCTGCTCTTCATCTGCCAGCCCAATGAGGTCCTCATTTTCTCGGGTTCACGCCGCGTGTTGGCCAATGGCCGCGTGGTCGGCTACCAGATCATCAAGGGCGGTCGCCGCGTGCGCCGACCCTTGATCGAAGCGGTGGACCGCATGGACCTGACCAACATGCCCATCGAGCTGGCGGTCACCGGCGCGTATTCCAAGGGCGGCATTCCCCTCAATGTGCACGGCATCGCCAACGTGAAGATCGCGGGCGAGCAGCCGGTGCTCGACAACGCCATCGAGCGCTTCTTGGGCGTGGACCGCGCGCGCATTATGGCAGTGGCAAAAGAAACATTGGAAGGCAACCTGCGCGGCGTGCTGGCGACCTTGACGCCCGTGGAAGTCAATGCCGACAAGATCAAGTTCGCACAGTCACTGTTGACTGAAGCGGAGGAGGATTTGCGCCACATTGGATTGGAGCTGGACACCCTGAAGATTCAGGACGTGTCCGACGACGTGAACTACCTCGACAGCATCGGGCGCAAACAATCGGCCGAGGTGCAGAAGCACGCCGCGATTGCCGAGGCCCGCAACAAGGCTGATTCGGCCATGCAGTCGGCACAGAACCACCAAACGACGGAAATCTCGCGCCTGGACGCGCAGCTTGGCACTTTGCGGGCCGACATGGCCCGGCGGGTGACCGACGCGCAGACCAAGGGCGTGGCCATGGTGGCCGAGGCCAAGGGCCAGGTCGCTTCCAAATTGGCGCGTGCGCAGGCTGAACTGGACGTGCAAAGGGCGCGCGTCGAACAAGTGCGCCGCCAGTTGCA
>Ga0265316_10001267_pt1 | contig 27125 bp, 22 predicted proteins | sample 4522metaG_FD_202092 | JGI IMG/M metagenome (GOLD analysis project Ga0265316, IMG submission 202092) | Rhizosphere microbial communities from Carex aquatilis grown in University of Washington, Seatle, WA, United States - 4-5-22 metaG | ecosystem: Host-associated > Plants > Roots > Rhizosphere >... | reverse complement strand
GAAATACTCATGGATCGCTACGTTGCGCATCCCGCGCATTCGCGCCCATGGAATACCCGGATGTTGTTTGATGAAGTTCGGGGCAGTGCTGTTGATCTTGTTCACGGCCTCGCCGATGATCTCGATGTTTCGAACAACGGCATCCTGAACCTGCGGGTTCGTCTGAAAGGCTTCGAGGTCCGGTAGGGGCTGAAGGTAGCCTGTCGCTCGGTCAATCGCCTGGGCAATGTGTTCCAAATAGTCTTCGACACGCTCCGGATGCTTCATAGGGGCCGTGCCTGTTGCAGTACCTCGTCACGGAACTTCGGCGGCAACCCGTTGGGCGTTAAAACCGACACCGGTACGCCAAGCAATTCCTCGGCGTCGATCTTCAAACCGGCAATCGTAAGCAGGCTGGTGGATTGTGCAGGCTCAACGAGCAAGTCAAGATCGCTCTCATCCGTGTCCGTTCCGCGAAGGACCGACCCAAAGACGCGAGGGCGAGAAAGGCCGTAACGGCTGACAAGCTGTCGCAATTCGCCGCGGTGAATGGTGAGGGCTTCCGAGGGTTTCATGGCCGGTTCTCCGTTAAACCCGCACATTGGTGAGGCGCACGCGCGGAGGGGTTAGATCAATATCCGGATAAGGCCGTGCCTGTAACGCCGCCAGCACGACCGCGCCGGTTGCCGTCGGCGACGCCGCGGCGGTTGCCTGCTCGTCGAGAGCGTCAAGGGCTTTTTCGAGCACCTCGTCCGCGTCGGGAAAGCGACCGTTTTGGATGTGCGCGTTCACGCGTTGCACCAGTTCGGGCTTATGGATTTCAAGGTTCATTCTCAGGCCCTCCTTTCAAGATTATATCGACAGCCCACTATACGCCGGTGCTGCTGCTCTTGTCACTCCGGCCACGCGGCGGTTTTCAGAAGCCAAGGGCACTGAGCACCCGGCGGCTTCAGCGGTTGACTTCCCACCATGCGCTTGCTTAGCTATAGTTTAAGTCTAACCATGGCGATTCCCACCCCGTCCCAGGCCGATCCGCGCTCGCTGGCCGAGGTGCATTCGAGCGTGGGTACGGCGCAGCTTTCGTTCTGGCGGCGTATGTTTGCCTTCGCCGGGCCGGCGTACCTGGTGAGCGTCGGCTATATGGACCCCGGAAACTGGGCCACCGACCTCGAAGGCGGGGCCAGATTCGGGTATCGGTTGCTGTGGGTTTTGGTCATGTCGAACGGCATGGCTATCCTGCTGCAGACGCTCGCCGCGCGGTTGGGCATTGTCTCCGGGCGCGACCTGGCGCAGGCCTGCCGTGAGACTTATCCGCGACCCATGGCGCAGGCGCTGTGGGTGCTCTGCGAAATCGCTATCGCCGCCTGCGACTTGGCCGAAGTGCTGGGCGCGGCCATCGCGCTGCAGATGCTGTTCCACATTCCACTGCTGATCGGCGTGATCCTGACGGGCGCCGACACGCTGCTGCTGCTGGCGTTTCAGAGCTTCGGAATCCGCACCATCGAAGCCTTCATCCTGGCGCTGATCTCGGTGATCGCCGTCTGCTTCTGCATCGAGGTCTTCTGGGCCAAGCCGGCGTGGAGCGAACTTTTCACGGGCCTGGAGCCGCGGCTCAACGGCGCCAGCCTGTATCTGGCCATTGGGATCCTGGGGGCCACGGTGATGCCCCACAATCTGTACCTGCATTCGGCGCTGGTGCAGACGCGCAGCATCGGCCACGACGAAAAATCCAAGCGCACCGCCTGCCGGTTCAACCTGATCGATTCGGTGGTGGCGCTCAATGGCGCCATGTTCGTCAATTGCGCCATCCTGGTGCTGGCGGCGGCGGTCTTCTTCAAACACGGCATCGTGGTGACGGAAATTCAACAAGCCCATGAACTGCTGGTGCCGCTGCTTTCGAGCTCGCTTGCGGGCGTGATTTTTGCCCTGGCGCTGCTCGCCTCCGGGCAATCTTCCACCCTCACCGGAACCCTTGCGGGTCAGATCATTATGGAGGGTTTCCTCAACCTTCGCATGAGGCCCTGGCTGCGGCGGCTGATCACCCGCTCGATCGCCATTATCCCGGCGGCTCTGACCATCAAGTTCATGGGAGACCGCTCGACCCTGGACCTGCTGCTGCTGAGCCAGGTGATTATCAGCATGCAGTTGCCGTTCGCGGTGATTCCGCTGATTCACTTCACCAACGACCGCCGGCGGATGGGCGCGTTTGCCAATCGAGGCTGGGTGAAGGTGCTGGCCTGGAGCTGCGCTGCCGTCATCCTGGGGTTGAACTTCTGGCTGGCGGGGCAGGCGATTAGCGATTGGATGGGGAACGCGGGCCCATGGCGCACCGCTATCCGGCTGGTGACCGTTCCGGCCGCGTTGGGGTTGGCGCTGCTGCTGCTGTGGGTGACGATTGAGCCGCTGATCCGCGCCTGGGGCCGCAAGTACGGGCGGGCGACCGTGGTCCTGCCGGAAGCCGAGGCGGCCGCGGCGGCGCTGTCGTACCAGCGCATCCTGGTGCCGCTCGACCACACCGCGCTGGACCATCTGGCGGTGGGCCACGCCGCAGCCATGGCCCGGATGCACGGAGCCAAGCTCTACCTGCTGCACGTGGAGGAAGGCGTCACCAGCCAGGTGTACGGGCCGGCGGCTTCCACCGCGGAGGTGGAGGCGGGCGAGCAATACCTTGACCGGATTGCGCAACTGTTGCGCGATCAAGGGATTGCAGTGGAAACCTCGATTTCACATTCATCCCGCCCGGACCGCGAGATTGTGCGCTATGCTCATGAGGTTAAGGCAGATATGGTGATCATGGGCGCCCACGGCCATGGTGGGCTGAAAGATCTGATCTTCGGCAACACCATTAACCCGGTGCGCCACCACCTGGAGGTGCCCATGCTGATTGTGAGGCCCGGCAAAGCCTAGCCGGGGCCGGCCCGGCAAAACAGAGCCGGGCGCTTGTGTTTGGGACATGCTGTCCCAACACCGTGTCCTAGAAACACACGGCGCTCCCGGTAACCTGTTCGTAACCGGCGTTAAATGAGCCAAAACGTTTGGTATGGCAAATGCACTGAGCATCTCCGTGAAGCCTCTCCTATTGCATACGCTGACCCTGGCTTTGTGCGCGGTAGCGCTCCCAGCGGCGACGCTGGAGCGGCTCAGCCTGGACGATATGATCGCCCAGTCCACGGCCATCGTGCGCGGTAAGGTTACCAGCTCCTCGGCTGCCTACTCCGGGCCAGTGATCTATACCCACTACCGGATTCGCGTGAGCGAGACGTTGAAAGGACCGGCGCGGGCTTCGGTGGAAATCCAGGTGCCCGGCGGGGTGGCCAACAACATGCGCCAGACCTTCGCCGGCGCGCCGCGGTTCCACCCGGGCGACGAATTCGTATTCTTCCTGTGGACCGGCCCGTCGGGCTCGACACAGGTGCTGGGCCTCACCCAGGGCCTTTTCGCGGTGGCCGCGGATGGCTCGGCGGATCCCGTGGCCACGCGCAACGCCAGCCGGGAAGTGATGCTCGAGCGCGGCACCGGGAAGCAGGTGAAGGACCAGACGCTGGCCCTGCATCTGAGCGAGCTGCGGGCGCGGATAGGCGCTACCCTGGCCGCTGGCGGGAGCGTCAAGTAAATGCGGAGGTCCGGGCGCATTTCCCATGCTCTGGCGTTCGCGGCGGCAGCCCTGCTGCTGGGGATGCCCGCGCAAGCATACTATCACTACGTTCACTACCTCACCGGAACAGCCCCGTATCTGCCCGTTCCAGAGGCCTACGATCTTACCGCTTTGCCCAACCAGACCATCACGTTCTTCGTCAGCAGTTCGGGTCCCGGGAGCTATGGTCCCAACGACAGTTACGGTTCCGTCGTGAGCCAGGTAAGACAGGCTGCCGCAGCCTGGAATTCGGTGGCCAGTTCGGCCCTGCGCGTGGCATTCGGAGGGATTGAGACCTACAACGCGAACCCGGGTTCCACCACTCCGCGCGGCGATGTGGTGTTTGCGGACCTGCCTCCCGGGCTATTGGGCCTGGGAACGGCCAACGTGCCGGTTACGGCCACGGTCCAGACGGGAGCGAACGGCCAGTTCATTCCGCTGACGAGCGGCCTGGTGATCCTCACCGACACCACCAATCCGAATGCGCCTTACGGTCCGGGGCCGAGCTACCTGGAAGAGTTCTACACCACCACGGTCCACGAGTTCGGGCACGCTCTGGGATTGCAGCACACCTGGACGGCGTCGGCCATGTCGCAGGACGTGATCCGCAACACATCGCGGGCGCGGCCGCTCGATGCCGACGACATCGCATCCCTCTCGGAACTTTACGGCTCAGCCAACTGGATGGCCAACTTCGGTTCCATTTCGGGACACGTGACGGCCAACGGCCAGCCCTGGAACATGGCTTCCGTGGTGGCCATTCCGCCGGTGGGACCGGCGGTGAGCGCGCTGACCAACCCCGACGGCGGCTACACCATCAACGGCCTGCCGCCCGGCCAGTACATGCTCTACGTGCACCCGCTGCCGCAGGACGCGGTCACCTCCAATGGGACGGGCTTGCAATTGCCGGTGAATGCCAACGGCAATTCCCTGCCCCCCACCAGCGGCTATTTCCAGACGATCTTCTATCCCAGCACCACCGATCTGTCGAGAGCCACTACGTTCACCGTTGCAGCCGGGCAACCGCTTACGGGAATGGATTTCGCGGTGGCGCCGCGCACTTCCGTCCCCATTTACGACGTGGTGACGTATACCTATCTCGACCCGGTGAGCCGCACCTATACTTACAACACCAGCCAGCCGGTGTCGATCTGGATTACGCCAGCCTATGCCGGCGCCACTCAACAATACCTGCGGATCTACGCGCAAGCCGCCAGCATGCCGGTAACGCCCACGCCGGTGGCGGCGGCACTGCTCGGGACTGGCATTCAACCAGCGTTGATTCAAATGTTTGACGGCTATATTGTGATGGACTTCTTGAACCAGGGAGCCGTCACGCCGGGGCCGCGCCACCTGGTAATGACGTTTGCTACCAGCCGCGGCACGGATCTTTATGTGTTGCCGGACGCCTTGACCGTGGTCCAAAACGGACCGCCCGCCATCAGTTCCCTGACTTCCAACTCCAATGGCAGCGTGACGGTTGCGGCTGCGGGGCTGACCGCCGACAGCCGCGTCTTCTTCGATGGCTTGCAGGCAGCGGTGGTCACGCCGTTTGCCTCGACCGATGCGACCGGCGGCGTCATCACGGTAATGCCACCCCAGGGAGCCAGCGGCCAGAACGCCACCGTCACCGTATTCACGGCCGATAACCAGAATTCCATGTTGCTGCAGTCCGCCAATCCGGTTATTTATTCCTACCCGGCCGCCAATGCGCCCGAGATCGGCGCGATCACCCCGGCGGCCCTGCCGGCCGGATACGATGCGCACGGCACGGCGGCGATGTTGGACATCGCCACGGCTAATACCAACTTTGTGGACGGCCAAGTGACGTTGGGGTTCGGCACCAGCGACATCTCGGTTCGCCGGGTTTGGGTGCGCGGACCGGCGCACCTGGTGGCCGATGTGGTGGTGGCGAACAACGCCGCGGTCGGTAACGTATCGGTGGACGTGATCTCGGGGCTCCAAGTAATCTCGGCGCCGGCGGCGTTTCAGGTCCAGCCGCCGAACGGCAGCCTGCCGGCGATCGCACTGCCGGTCGACAATGGCGTGACTTATGCTCCGCCGCTGCACCCCGGCGACTATGGAACCATCTTCGGGGCCGATCTGGCGGCCAGCCCCGCCAGCGCGCAGGTGCTACTGAACGGCGCAGCCGCGCCGCTCACTTACGCGTCGGCCGGCCAGATCAACTTCATCATCCCGGCCGCAACCCCGGTGGGCCAGGCCACGCTGGTGGTAAACAACGGCCCGGCCAGCACCTACCCGGTGATGCTCGAGATCGACGGACCGCAGCCGGTGATCGAGGCGGCGGTCGCGGCCACCAACCCGGGCGATATCGTGAACGTCGAGGTGACCAATGTCGATCCGGGCATCGTCAATGCACCGGGCCGCGTGCAGGTGACCATGTCGAGAGTGCCGATGAACGTTTTGAGCGTGACCCAGGCGAGCGCCGCGGCGAACGGGCAGCCGGCCTCGCCGGGAGTCTTCCAGATTCAGTTCGCGGTGACGCAGTCGTTCGCCGGTTCCACTGTTCCTCTGGTGGTATCGGTCGACGGATCGCCCAGCACCGCGGTCTACGTCACGGCGCGCTAGCCGAGCGAAATCGCGGGCTTCGGGGCAAGGCGCGATCAGCGTCCTCCTTCGATCTTGCGGATGGCCCTGGCCAGATCGCCGGGCGAGTGGATAACCAGCGTCTTGCCCTGGAACCGGGATATGGCCGCGCTGATGATGTCGGTCCGGCCTTCGCCGGGCGCCGGAGCAGGCCCCATCTCCCGGCCGCCCCGGCCGCCGCCACGGCCTCCGCCGCCACCGCCTCTTCCCATGCCGCCGCCGCCCACCCCGCCCATCCCACCGCCGCCCATGCCGCCGCCGCCCACCCCGCCCATGCCGCCGCCGCCCATGCCGCCGCCGCCCACCCCGCCCATCCCACCGCCGCCCGCGCCGCCCATGCCGCCACCACCAACGCCGCCGCCGATCCCCCCACCGCCGCCGCCCGCGGGGGACCCGCCGGACGGCAACGGGTTGCCTTCGCTGGCGGTTCCCGACTGCGATGACGCGCCGCCTCGGGAAAGCCCGGGGAGCACGCCGCCCGCCGGTGTGGGAGCCCTCAGCGGAGCCTGGTACTGCACGTAGAAGAAGCGCGGCTTCCCTCCGGCCGGCTTCTCCAGCGCGGGCGCGGGAATCTTGTTTCCATAGCGCGAGCTCGGGCCGAGAAAAATCACCGTGTCGGCCGGATCCGGCGCGCGCAGTTCCCGGTTGACCAGGCTGGCGAGGAAATCCACGTGGCCCAGCGGCTTTTCGAGTACATGGACATCCACGGACGCCAAGTGCAGAGCATCGAATGCCTCCGCCACTTTGTCCAGCGCGGACAGGGCGAAGCCATCGCTGCGGAAGACTTCCTTTTGCTGCTCCAGGCTGAATACCACCAACCGCACCGAACTGGTGGGCAGGCGCTCCACGAGCGCGGTGAGCACGTGGAGCAGCACCATGCGGTCGGCCGGGCGCAACACCGTGCGGCGCGTGGAAAATGCCGCGGCGTTCAGCAGCACGCTGAGCCGGATGGGCGCGCCGCCGCCGGGATGGAGGGTGTCCGGCCAACTGCGCGTCGAGAATGGCCGGACGGCGCCGGGCGGCAACGCCAATGGGACGGGGTGAAGGCCCCGCGGCGTCTTGACCACGACCTGCCACTGCTTGCGGCAGATGCGGTTGCGGTCGTCACGCACGGCCGACTCTACCGAGTAGCGGCCGGCGCCCAGAAGGTAGAAGCCGCTGAGATCGAAGTTCGATCCCTCCTGGGAGACGTTGGCAGGCGGATACCCGGCCAGCAGGAAAGTGGGTGCGTGGCTGCCGTCTGCCGGGGTGATTGTGGTGAACACGCGCCAGCCCCGCGTGGAGCCGGGATACTGGTCGCGGGGCACGTGCAAGGTGTAGCCGGCCTGAAAGCGGAACGCGAAACTGAGAGCCGGAGGGACCGGGGTAACCTCGCAGCGCAACGGGGCTGCGTCAGGGTGCGCTGCGAACTCTCGGCGGAGTCGCTCCGCCCTGGCGGGAGCGACTTCGGTCTGCGCGGACGCCGCCGCCACCGACAGCAACACGACGATGGCGGCCGAGCGCATGGAATCTCCATTATGACGTGGGCCGGCGCGGAGCGCTGGAGAGAAGCCGGGCCGGGAGCTGTTTGCACAATCCACTACAATGTTCGTGTGGACATGCAGGCCGCGTTGGCGGGGAAGACGAGGGCCAGTCATCGCCCAGCGCGGAAGTCATCGCCAAGCACCCGGCAAAGAAGGGCAAGGTGACGATTGCCGGCCATCCCTCGGCGGGCGTCGCGCTGCAGATTAAAACCATGAAGTACCTCATCATTTACGAGAAAACGGAGACAGGATCGAGCGCCTAGGCGCCGGACCTGCCCGGCTGTCTCGCAGCCGGCTCCAGCTTCGAGGAGACCGCGGAGCTCATGCGAGGTGCGATCCGGATGCACTTGGACGCCATGCGTGAGGACGGAGACGCCATACCCGCGCCGAGCACCATAGCAGACTACATCGAGGCGCCGGCAGCGTAAAGCGCTGCTGCGCGCGCGCCGCACGCGGTTGCCCGGCGCCGGTAGTGCGGCCCCTGCCTGCGGCAGTCCTACGCTGCGCTCCTCTCGGGGCCGGAGCGCAACGACTGGGACTTGCTGAATCGCGGCCAGTTGAAGCCGTAGAAGGCCACGAAGGCGAAGCAGAACGTCGGCACGATAAAGCCGCGCGACATGTCGAACTTGTCGGCCACGGCGCCCATGAGCTTGGGCAGGATGGCGCCGCCCATGATGGCCATGACGATGAAGGCCGACGCTTTCTTGGCGCGCGCTCCCAGGCCGAAAATCCCCAACGCGAAGATGGTGGGGAACATGATCGACATGAAGAAGTACGTGAGGAATACGCAGGCCACCGAAAGCCATCCCAGCTTGCAAAAAATCAGGATTGTGGCGGCGACATTCATCAGTCCGTAGATGCCCACCATCTTGTGCGCGGAGAACCGTCGCAGCAGACCGGCGCCGGTGAAACGGCCGACCAGGAAGAACACCAGGCCCACCGACGCCAGGTTGGAAGCGCCCTTATCGCTGAGCGAGAGAACCCCGTTGGGATGGGTTTCGAACCAGCCCTGCAGCCAGTCGCGCAGCCAGCCCGCGTGCGCCGCGAGCGAGGTCATGCCGGCGCCCCAGGACGCCGGCATGGCGGGCACCTCGGAGGTCATGTAATTGATGAAGAAACTGAAAATACCGGCCTGCGCGGCCACGTAGAAAAACTGCGCGGCCACCGCCATCACGAAATGCGGGTGGGACCAGATGGAGTGGGAAGCGCCGGGCGAGGCATCGTCGAGGTGATACTCGTCCTCGGTCTTGACCTCGGGCACCGGGGCGAAGAAGAAAATGGCGGCCAGCACCACCACCACAATGGCCACGCCGACGTATGGGATGTAGAGCGTCTGGCTGCCGGTACTGTGGCCCCCGGCGTCCTTGGAATAGAAGTACAGGCTGCCGATGATGGGTCCGAGAATCCAGCCAACGCCGTTGCACGATTGGGCCAGGTTGATGCGCGCGGCGGCGTAATGCGGATCGCCCAGCACGGTGGTGTAGGGGTTGGCGATGGTCTCGAGAAATGTCAGGCCGGCGGCGATGACACAGACGCCCGCCAGGAATCCCACAAACGCGGCCGCCGGCGACACGGCGCCTTCATGCACCAGGGCATTGATATGCGTCGCCGGGATGAACCAGAACCCGCCCACCGCAACCAGCAGGAGTCCGGCGATGATGCCGCCTTTGTAGCCCAGCTTGCTGGCCAGCCATCCCGCCGGCATGGCCATCAGGAAGTAGCCGAGGTAGTGAGCGAATTGCACCCAGGCGGACTGCGCCTTGTTCAGGTTCAACTCCTCCTGGAAGTGCTTGTCCATGACATCGATCATGCCGTTGCAGACTCCCCAGAGGAAGAACAACGAGCTGACCAGGATAAAAGTGAAGATCAGGTTGGCGCCATTATCGGCGATGAAGAGGCCTCTTTTTTGCGTGCTCATGGGGCAGGAACGATTCTAACGCAAGGCGCCGCACGTTGCGCCGACCGAGCCGGCGACGTTGCCAATGCGTCACGAGTCGCAGCCGACGCAGGGAGCACGCGCCGGAGTGGGAAGCGGCGGGCGGCGATCCGGCGCGCGCCCGGTTGGGAGCGACTCCCCGGCACCAGCCGCGCCAGCGTCCTCGGGCACACCGCGCCGGCTGTATCGCCCGGCCGCCACCGCGGCCGCCCGAGCCGGCCGTATCGCCCGGCCGTCGCCCCAGCCACTCCGGCTGCCACGGCCGTATCGCCCGCCTGCCGCCCCTGCCGCACGGGCCGCCTCGGCCGTATCGCCCGCCTGCCGCCCCTGCCGCACGGGCCGCCTCGGCCGTATCGCCCGGCCGCCCCGCCCGGCCGCCCCGCCCGTTCGACGGACGGGGTGAAATCGGCTAAGATTTAAGCGACGCGAATGCTGATAGAACGGTTGAGACTGAAGAAGATCCTGTCCTTTAACGATGCCAGCATCAAGCTCGGGCAGTTGAACGTGCTCATCGGCCCAAACGCCGTGGGCAAGAGCAACCTCATCGACGTCATCAGCCTGTTGCAGGCCGCGCCGACTGGCCTGGCGCCGGCAATCCTGCGCGGGGGTGGCATCCGGCAGTGGTTGTGGCTGGGCGACGACTTGCCGGTAACCGCTACCATCGAGTGCGACATGAGGCTGCGGAGCGGCCGGCAGGTTGGTCCGCTGTTCTATCAATTGCAGATCCTGGGCGACGCGAACGGGTACGTGATCGCCGGCGAGGAATTGGCAAAAAGGGTGGGGCGGAAAACAACCCGCTACTTCTCGCGCGCGTCCGGCGATGCCAACGTTTTCGACCATGGCGTGGACAGCCCGTCGACACCGATGTCCGTGTCCCCTGGGCAGTCAGTCCTTTCGCAATTCAAGAATCCCGCGGACCTGACCCCCATCACGGCCGTCGGAAGGGAGTTTGCGGAGATACGGATTTTCCGGGAGTTTCGCACCGGGCCGGGGTCGATGGTTCGGCAAGGTATCTCCACCACGATGCCGAAGGACAGCTTGCAGGATGGCGCCGACAATCTGGCCATGGTCCTTCAGGATCTGAGTTTCCGGGATCTCGACGGGCGAATCAATCAGTACCTCGAGCGTTTTTGCGAACGATTCAACGACGTCAAGGTCGAAATCGACGGCGGCCAGGCGCGCACCTATCTGAGCGAAACAGGGTTGAAGGGCAAGATATCATCCTCGCGCATGTCGGACGGGACCCTAAAGTTCATCTCTCTTCTGGCGGCACTGTTCCATCCGAAGGCGCCGCCCCTGATGTGCATCGAAGAGCCGGAACTGGGGCTGCATCCGGACGCCATGCAAATTGTCGCCGACGCTTTGCTGGAAGCGTCCGAGGCTATGCAGTTGATCGTGACCACGCACTCCGATGCCCTGGTGGACGCCCTCACCGACAGGCCGGAAGCCGTGCTGGTATGCGAACGCGATTTCGACAATGGCACGCAGATGAAACGGCTCTCAAAGAAGAAACTGGCGGCTTGGCTGGAACACTACTCCCTGGGTGAGCTTTGGCGCAAAGGTGAAATCGGTGGGGGCCGTTGGTAGCCCATGCCAACGGAGATACGGATCTACTTCGAGGGCCACGCGCTTCTCAAGCCGGGGTTCGATGGCTTCTTCAAAGAACTGCATGAGCGTGCAAGAAAGCAGCGCCGAGGGTTCCACTTGATACCGTCAAAATCCGGCGCGCAAGCCCGCCGTGATTTCGGCATCGCCCTCACGGTGAACCCAAAAGCGTGGAACGTTCTGCTGCTCGACAGCGAGGGGCCATATGATGGGAGGCGCGCCCGAACCCACCGGAACTCGGTTTTCTGGATGGTCGAGATGATGGAGTCCTGGTTTCACGCAGACAAGGAAGCGCTGGCGGAATTCTACGGCGACGGCTTCAGGAGCGCCGCTCTGAAGGCGAATCCCAAGGTTGAGCTCATTTCCAAGAAGGACTTAAAGGCCGGTCTGAAAGCGGCGACCAGGAACACGAAGAAGGGCGACTATTTCGACAACAAGACTTCGCACGCGTCCAAGCTACTGGCGATCGTCAAGCCGGACCTCGTGCGTCAGGCCGCTCCGAATTGTGACCGGCTGTTCAAGGCGCTACTCGCGCACCTGGAGTGAACCCCGGCATGCCCATCGATCCCTCAGCCCACATTGCCCATACAGCCAGAATTCACCCCGATGCGGTCGTCGGGCCGGGCGCCCGCATCGGCGAGTACTCGATCGTCGAACAGGATGTCGTCATCGGGGCCGGATGCGTGCTGGAACCGTACGTCTACGTGAAACGCTGGACCACGCTCGGCCAGGATAACGAGATTTCGGCGGGAACCGTGCTCGGCACCGATCCGCTGGACCGGAACTTCGAGGGCGCGCGCAGCTACCTGCGGATCGGCAATCGCAACAAGATTCGCGAGCATTTCACCATCTCGCGCGGAACGCCGCCGGAATCGGTCACCGAAATCGGCGACGGCAATTTCATCATGACCTCGGGGCACATCGCCCACAATTGCAAGGTCGGCAACCTCACCGTGATCGCCAGTTGCGTGCTGCTCGGCGGCTATGTGGAGGTGGAAGACGGCGCCTTCCTTTCGGGCGGCGTGCTGGTGCATCAGTTCTCCAAAATCGGCCGTCTGGCGATGATCAGCGGCAACACGCGCGTGAACCTGGACGCCCCGCCGTTCTTCACCTTCGCGGGCTTCCAGATCGCCCCCAAAGGCCTCAACCTGGTGGGGTTGAAACGCGCGGGCCATGGAGCACCAGATATCAGCATCATCAAGCAGGCCTATCAGTTACTGTACAGATCTAACCTAAAACTTGAGGATGCTTTGAGCAGAATCGAAACCGAGATTCCGACGCCGGAGACGCTCCACCTGGTCAGCTTTATCCGCCGCAGCAAGCGCGGGATTTGCAGAGAGTGCCGGGAATGATCAGTACCAGGAGCGAAGCGATCCCTTACCAGACCCGGTTCTCCGACGGCGAGCACGAAGGCGCCTCCGACACCACCGCGGACAAGGGCGGACGCCATTCCGGCTTCCGGCCCCACGATCTGCTGGAGGCAGCCTTGGCGACCTGTGTGAACATGACTGTGCGAATGTACGCGGACAGCCACGGAATTCCTCTGCGTGGAGTGACCACGCGCGTGAGCCTGGACAGAACCCAGCCCGAGGAAGCCGTGTTCCGCTACGAAGTCGCGCTGGATGGCGAGCTGACGGAAGAGCAAAAGGACCGCTTGCTTCGTGCCGCAGGTGGGTGTCCGGTTCGCCGGACTTTGTCGCGAAGAATCAGGTTCGAGTGCGGCTTGGGTTCTCTGTCCCAGTCGAGCGCCGAACCACCCTCGCCGGCCTGGCAAGCGAAATAACTCTTCGGAGTGGGCACCGCGGGGTTGCAGCCCACGCGAGGAGCAGCACTGTTTCCGCGGGGGCCCGGTTCGGCGCCGGCGTCGCCCTTTGCAAAGGGGCCGGAATCTGGCACACTAATACGGATGCGCAAACTGGCTGCGGTACTGGTGATCGTCGCGGCGGCAGCCGGCGGCTGGTGGTATTTCAAAAGCAGGGTCATCAACGTCTGGGTTTACACGGATTACGCCTTCCGGTTCAACCATGCCGACTGGCCGGGCTTGGTGGAGTCGCGATTCAAAGAGGTGAATCGCATCTTTCAACGCAACGGCACTGGCGTTCGCTGGAAGGTGGTGAACTCCGCGGAGACCGATCCCACCGGTGATATCCCGGGAGTCGATAACCGCCGCGCCGCCTTGATATTGCATATCGGCAATGCCGCCGACGTGTTCGTGATCCTCACGGGCGTCCGCGAGGGCGAACGCACGGGCAGCGTCAGCCCGTTCACGCGACAGGTGGTGGTGGTGGACTTCCCGAACAAATCCGAATCGGTGAATAGCCGCCTGCTGGCACACCAACTGGCATACCTGTTCGGCACCCCGCACGACCTGGCTGCGATGGCCAGCGTCATGGCGGACAAGCCGGAGACCGACAAGTTCCCTCCGCAGACCGTCGATTTGATTCACCGGATGCGCAATTACCCCTTCGCCGCGGGCATCGATGGGTTGTCGCAGGATTCGTGGGATAAGAAGGCGCTGGCCGCCCTGGTGAAGGACGATACCGGACCTCACGCCAAATCCCTGGCGCACGCCCACACGGCGATTGCCCTGGCTTTGCTCAGCGAACGGAAAGTGGAAGGCGGCGTCGCGCACTTTCGCCAGGCCGTCGAAGCAGATCCCAAGGATGTGACGTTGCGGCTGGCCTTGGGGGAGGCCTACGTCCGGAATGCGCAGGACGACCTGGCGCTGCGGGAGGTCCGCGAGGTGGTCCGCATGGCTCCCGACAGCCCGCTGGCGCATCGCGCCCTGGGCGCCGTGCTGGGCCGCAACCATCAGCCCGAAGAGGCGCTGAAGGAGTTGCGGATCGCGGCCCGCATGGAGCCCCGGAACGCCGACATTCAGGTTCTGATGGGCGTGCAACTGAGCACCATGTTCGGCCACCTGGACGATGCCATCGCAACCCTGGAGGAAGCTCTCCGCATCAACCCCCAAGCGCCCATGGCGCGCGAAAGTCTGGGACAGGTGCAAGCCATCAAACAGCACGTGGAGGACGAACTGGTCGCCGCGCGCGGCCGCGTTCAGCAGAATTCCTCCGACCCGGACGCTTATTTTCGGCTGGCCGCCGTGGAAGCGCGGGCGGGCGATATCACGGCCGCGATCCGCGATTACCGGAAGTCCGCCGAATTGGGGCCCGCGAGCGGGACGCCGCACGCCAAGTTAGCCGAACTTGACTACCTGACGGGCGATTTCGCCGACGCCTGGGCCGAGGTCCGGAAGGCGCGGGCATTGGGGACCGAGCCCTCGCCCACGTTGATGGCCAAGCTGCCGCCGCAGCAGTAGCGCGCCCCTCCGGCGGCTCTGGACCTCCGACCGTGCGATGCCGCCGTGCCAGGTCTGGCGGAGCCGCGCGCGTGAGCAAGCGGTTCCTGTGGGGCGCCGAATCCAGCGGCCGGAGACCTGGCGGGGAGTGCAAGAAGGCGCTTAAGTACTCCCGTTCCGAATTGGGCCGGCGCATTTCCGGCGTTGAGTAGGACAGGCCGGGGTACCCTCTGGTACCCCGGCCTGTCCCACTCAACTCAAATACGTGACTGCATTTTGGAAATCGCACACCAAGCCAGCGCTAAACCATCTTCGCGCGATCCGTCCTCTCTATAGACAGACACGCTAAAATAGAAGCTGCGGACTTCCCCCCGTAGCGAGACCATTCATGATTGTCGATCAAGTCCTGGCCAAAGTCTTCGGCACCAAAACCGAGCGCGAGATCAAAGAGATGCGGCCCATCGTGGCCGCCATCAGCGAGCTCGAGCCCGCTATCCGCCAGTTGTCGGATATCGACCTCGCGGCCAAAACCATAGAATTCAAAGAGAAAATCCTCCAGGGGGCCTCGCTCGACGACCTCCTGGTGGAATCCTTCGCGGTGGTGCGCGAGGCCGGCCGGCGGGTCCTCAACATGCGCCATTTCGACGTGCAGTTGATGGGCGGCATGGTGCTGCACAAGGGCAAAATCGCCGAGATGAAAACCGGCGAAGGCAAGACGCTGGTGGCTACCCTTCCCTGCTACCTCAACGCGCTCTCGGGCAAGGGCGTCCACGTAGTCACGGTCAACGACTACCTGGCCAAACGCGACTCGGAATGGATGGGCCGCCTCTACAAGTTCCTGGGGCTGCAAGTGGGCGTCATCGTCCATGACCTGGACGACCAGGAACGCAAGGCGGCTTACGGTGCCGACATCACCTACGGCACCAACAACGAATTCGGCTTCGACTACCTGCGCGACAACATGAAGTTCCGCATCGCCGATTGCGTGCAGCGCGAGTACAACTACGCCATCGTGGACGAAGTGGACTCCATTCTCATCGACGAATCCCGCACCCCGCTGATCATCTCGGGACCGAGCGAAGAGTCCACCGATAAGTATTACAAGATCAACCGCATCATCCCTAAGCTGATCCGCGGCGAAGTGATCGAAGGCAAGGAGCCGGGCGAACGGTACACCACCGGCGACTATACCATCGACGAGAAACACAAGGCCGCGGCCCTCACCGAAGAGGGTGTCCTCAAGGTGGAAAAGCTGCTGAACATCGGCAACTTGTACGACCCCAACAACATCGAATTCAACCACCACGTGCAGCAGGCCCTGCGCGCCCACGTGCTCTACCTGCGCGACCGCGAATACGTGGTGAAGGACGGCGACGAGGGCCCCGAAGTCATCATCGTGGACGAATTCACCGGCCGCCTGATGCCCGGACGCCGCTGGTCGGACGGTCTGCACCAGGCCGTGGAAGCCAAGGAAGGCGTCAAGATCCAGCGCGAGAACCAGACCCTGGCCACCATCACCTTCCAGAATTACTTTCGCATGTACAAGAAGCTGGCCGGCATGACAGGCACGGCGGAAACCGAAGCGGCCGAGTTCCAGAAGACCTACAAAATCGACGTCACCGTGGTGCCCACCAACCGCGAGATGATCCGCAAGGAAAACCAGGACCTGGTGTACCGCACCGAGGAAGAGAAATTCCGCAACGCCGCCAAGGAAATCAAGGAATACAACGCCAAGGGCCAACCCGTGCTGGTGGGCACCATCTCGGTGGAGAAATCCGAGAAGCTCTCGGGCATCCTGAAGCGCATGGGCGTGCGGCATGAGGTCCTCAACGCCAAGAATCACGAGCGCGAGGCCAGCATCGTGGCCCAGGCCGGCCGCAAGGGCACCGTTACGGTTTCGACCAACATGGCCGGCCGCGGCACCGATATTCTGCTCGGCGGCAACGCGGAGTTCATGACCAAGGACGCCTGCCTCAAGGAAAGGGTGGCCGAAAAGCTCTCCGAAAGCGAAGCCCAGTACATCGCCGACGAGCACTTCTATTACTTCACCCACCACGACCAGTTCTACCGCGTGCGCCGCGACAAATGGGACGAGATCTACGCCGGTTTCAAGCGGCAGACGGATGCCGAGCACGATGAAGTAGTGGCCCTGGGCGGCTTGCATATTGTAGCCACCGAGCGGCATGAGTCCCGCCGCATCGACAACCAGCTCCGCGGACGCTCGGGCCGCCAGGGCGACCCCGGCAGCTCGCGCTTCTTCCTTTCCCTGCAGGACGACCTGCTGCGCATTTTCGGCGGCGAGCGCATGCAGAACCTCATGCTCCGCCTGGGCATGGAAGAGGACGTGCCCATCGAGAGCAAGCTCATCACCAAGCGCATCGCCAAGGCCCAGGAAGCCGTCGAAATGCAGAATTTCGAGGCCCGCAAACACCTCCTGGAATACGACGACGTGATGAACAAGCAGCGCCAGGCGGTGTACGGCATGCGCCGCCAGTTGCTCGAGGGCAGCGATCAGAAGGGGCGCGTGATGGAGATGGTGGAAGGCATCGTCGAGCAGATCTCCGACCTGCACTGCCCCGACAACAAGCACCCCGACACCTGGGACCTCGCCACCCTGCGCAACGACATCCTCACCCGGTTCGGGGCCCGAGTGGATCTGCAGGACATCTCCAATTCCACCCGCATCGAGCTTTCCGACTTCATCCTGGAGAAGCTGAAGCAGAAGTATCAGGAGAAGGAAGACATGGTGGGCCCCGACGTCATGCGCCAGACCGAGCGCATCGTCATGCTGCAGGTGATCGACAACCAGTGGAAGGACCACCTGCTGTCGATGGACGAGCTGAAGCAGGGCATTGGCAACCGCGCCTATGGCCAGAAGGACCCGCTGGTCGAATACAAGAAGGAATCGTGGGAGCTGTTCACGGCCATGATGGACCGGATCGAAGACGAGAGCGTGCGCTACTTGTTCTTCCTCCAGGTGCAGGCCGGCGCGGGCCCGGTGCTTCCTTTCCCCGACGAAGACGAGGAGGAAGAAAACGGCGACGCCGAGCGAGCCGCGGCGGCGGCCCGCGCGGCCGAGGAAGAGAAAAAGCGCGCCGCCAAAACGCAGATGGAGGACTTCACGCGCAACATTCAGCGCAAGAAGGAAAAGGAGCTGGCGGCGCTGCAATTCGGCGGCGACGATTCCGGCGGCCCGAAGACCGTAGCCGTGGGCGCCAAAGTCGGCCGCAACGATCCCTGCCCCTGCGGCAGCGGCAAGAAGTATAAGAAGTGTCACGGGGCGTCGGCGTAGCGCCCGGCCGGATGCGCTTCAGCCACAACACGCCCTGGCAATGTTGCCCAAGTGACGTAAAGTTACCGGTGCCTGTCTTGCGTCGGCACCAGGCGGCACTTGGTGCAGCGGTCGTACCAGATCATTCTGCCATTAATCGCCAGCGCGTGAAAGCCGATCCTGCATTGCTGCCGGTTTCCGTGGCGCTCGTCAGGAATGCAAGCGACTCCAAAGCTCATTGTAGTGGCCGAGTTCTTCAGGAGGTCAATCAGCGCCTCGCGGGCGCTCACCCCGCTTGCGCCCCATTCAAACAGCATATAGGGCCGTTCCGCGTCGGTCGTCGGCTCCCTGACCATGTACCCATTCGCGGAATAGAACGAGTCGAGGGAGTTCTCGACCAGCGTCGCAGTCCCTGTGGCGCTCGCGACGGCGTCCATCACCGCTTGTGCATGTTCGGAGGCGGTCCGCTTTTCAACGGGCACGTCAACCGTCGCGTCGAGGACGCTCTGCGCCGGCCGAAGCACGCCCGCCTGATCCCGCGCCTCGGTTGGGATGATGTGGAAGCCCATTTGGGACTGCGATACCCGGTAACGCGGAAAGCCCGGATTGGATTGATGATAAGCCTCCACGACCTTCGAAATCAGATCGGTGCTTAAGGCAGGAGCGTCAAAAATGCCGGCGTTCTCGGGGACCACGAAGCTATGGCGCACGAAAGTCAGGATCTCTGTTCCGTCGGGGAGGGCGCCAAAGCTCTGCATATGGCCGCGCCACAGAAGGAGCGGCGTCTCGAAAGTGACCGGCTTGGCGTACAGGCCTTCCAGCTCCCTGGCGAAGTCCCCGAGCGGCCAAGCTCCTGTCACAACCCTGGGACCGCGCGATTGTGTTTGCCCGGCCGCGACTGCGCCCAACACCGCGAGGAGAGCTGTGCCGCAATTGAACGACGTTCGCATGATTCTCATCTCGTTCTCCTTGATCCACCTGCAATTATACGAAGTCAGGCCTTCAGCCCAAGTCGCTGCCCACCCGGCGGCGCCAGGGCTACCCTACCAGCCTAGTAAGTAAATGTGTCACACACGTCCCTGCAGGTGGTCAGTTGGTTGCCGGGGCTGATGGTCTGGGTGAGGTAGCGACTGGTGTACGGAGAAGAGGCGCCGCCGTAGAACATTTGCTGGAAGGCACTCCAACCGCAACTACTGTTGGCCTGGTTGACGGCGGCTTCATATGCCTTGACATAACTGTCAGGCGAGTCGACCGTATCGTAGTATGAGTTGTTTGTCGTGTTACCGGGGGGCGCCGAGCTCGTCTGGGCCGGCTGCTGGGTTTTGTGGTACTGGGCGAAGCATTGGTCGTCGGCGGGACCGACATTTTCGGCCGTCTGAAACGTATCGAAGTCAAAATAGGTCGGCTGAAGCGTCACGAAAAACTTGTCCCCAGCTATCACCTGCCCGTCCCACATCTTGTCCTCGCCGCTCGGCTGCTGCGTCACGCCGACATCGTACGACACGAAGCCGCCATCAGGCTCCCGCCAGGATTCGACCTGGTACCAAGGGTCTCCGGCGATTTCCCAAATGCCGTTGACGTCCGGGCTGTAATTACAGGTGGTGGTCGCGTAATCGTAGTCGGGGTAGGAGAAGCACGACGCTCCTTCAACCCCGCCGGACGGGCCGGACACGTACCCGTCAATGCCCATGAACCATCCCAAGTCATTGTCCCAATACGCCACGTATCCAGCGAACGACCCGTAGCTGTACTCGGCGAACGCGTCACAGTAATACTGCTCACAGGTGTCGGACTCCTGGGCGTGGGCCGCACGAGGCGTGAGCATCGCGAGAACAAGCGCCAACAGGGCTGCTCTAGGGGCGTAAGCTTTCATTTTGCACTCCTGCGGGGCCGGTTGGCCCGTTCAATTCCCGGCTGGCGTCACGCCGGGTCCTTTGATATTGCTAGTCCGCCGGACGTACAGGTCCAGCACGTAAAAAGCGCCGGGACCGAGCGCCGTCTGAAGCTGGTTCAGGTGGTCCAGCACCAACTGCTGGCTTCTGGCCTCCAGCGCTTGCAACTGTGGCGACGCGGACACGCGCACGCCAGTCGCGGCGATCGCCCGAATCTGGGCGCGATTGGCAGTGTCATTTGTGCGCCAGTCCGAAGCTATGGCCGCCAGTGCCGATGCCTGCTGGCTTGTGAGCCCGGCTTGCCGCTGGATCATGGCGCTGAGCTGACTGCCGTCTACACCCTGGGACTGCATCTTGCCGGCCTGATCCTGCAGCCACATCACGCGGTTGAAAAAGAAATGGTACAGAACGTCGTTTGGCACGCCGGTGATGCTGTTGACCTGGGCGGTTTGGCAGAATGCTCGAATGCCAAAGCACAAAACGCAAACCACGGGAGCTAATCTCGAGTAGCGCATCTTTTTATCCGCACCTTGCCTGCACTGTCATAGCTGCTTTCAGAAGGATGTTACCCCCCCCGGGGGAATTGTCAAGTCTTTTTCTTAGATTTTCTTGGATTAGTTTGGTCGTTATTAATGATCTTAATGACCTTAGCGATCTTAATGGCGGTTTTTAAAAGAAGCGCCCGGGATCAGGGGAATTACATGCTTCGTATTACATATTACACTGGCGCCTGGCCCTTGGCGCCGATGGGCCAGGCCGCGAGTTGACGCTGCGCGCAAGAGCGGCATGTTAAAGGTCACGGGACGCGATGGACAAGGAGCGCCAGGCCGCGTGCGCGTCGGCTCGCCGCCGTGCACTGCCCCGACAACAAGCACGCGGACGCCACCACCGGCATTGATGGACGAGCTGAAGCAGGGCATCGGCAACCGCGCCTATGGCCAAAAGGACCCGCTGGTCGAATACAAGAAGGAATCGTGGGAGCTGTTCACGGCCATGATGGACCGGATCGAAGACGAGAGCGTGCGCTACTTGTTCTTCCTCCAGGTGCAGGCCGGCGCGGGCCCGGTGCTTCCCTTCCCCGACGAAGACGAGGAGGAAGAAAACGGCGACGCCGAGCGAGCCGCGGAGGCGGCCCGCGCGGCCGAGGAAGAGAAGAAGCGCGCCGCCAAAACGCAGATGGAGGACTTCACGCGCAACATTCAGCGCAAGAAGGAAAAGGAGCTGGCGGCCCTGCAATTCGGCGGCGACGATTCCGGCGGCCCGAAGACCGTGGCCGTGGGCGCCAAAGTCGGCCGCAACGATCCGTGTCCCTGCGGCAGCGGCAAGAAATATAAGAAGTGCCACGGGGCGGGATAGCACGTTCCACCCCGGCGCCCGAGTCCGGCCAGTTCCCGATTGGCGCGTGGCGCGTGGTTCGGCCGTAGCGCGTCGAACGATCTCCCGGAACCGGGCGCCCTGGGTGTTGGCGGAATCAACTTCATTCTGCAACCCGGCGAGGACAACCGGTGAGGACAACGCTCGCCGGTAGTCTCTTGTGTTTGCGGCGCAGGCGTGTTTGCGGCGCAGGCGTGTTTGCGGCGCAGGCGTGTTTGCGGCGCAGGCGTGTTTGCGGCGCAGGCGCCGAGGTGGAGCAGGCGGTTGTGTATGGCTCCCCATCGTGGACGCGTTTCGAACTTTGGTGGTATGCCCGCCGCCGGCGGTCAGCGCGGCATTCGTGCTGCTTCAACGCCTCACATCTGTTTCATCGCCCGGCGCAATTGTGGCAGCTTGTCAAAATGCCGGTCCCTCGTGACCAGAGCCAGATCGTTTTCTACGGCCATTGCAGCGATCCACAAATCGTTATCTGGTACCGGCGTACCGGCGCGTTTGAGTTGTACGAATAACCGGGCGTATTGCTCGGTCGTTTCGCGGCTGGCGAAGAGAATTGTCACCGTCTCGCGAGCCAGCAGATTCGCCAGAAGCGCCTCGTTGTGCGCTTGGCGGGTGCCCCCATAAAACCCCGCTTTCATTTCGGCCAGCACGACGAACGGAATCCAAACTTCGTCACACGTCCCAAGAAACCGGGCGAGCGCGGCATCTCCCTGAAATAGGTCGGTCAGCCGGTTCGTGTCGAGAGCAATTTTCATCTCCACTTGTCGGCGTCAATCTGCCTCTGCGAGGCAATCACTTCGTCGAACGCCGGATCCGGCGCCCATTGCCCGACGAGGTCGGTGAAATCCGCCTTGACAGGTCGCCCGATGAGAGCCCGAGTCAATTCATCGAGAACGACGCGGTTCAGGCTCTGTTTCCGTTGTGCAGCCTTGACTCGAAGGGCTTGGTCCACCTCGGCGGGGATCCCACGAATCGTGTAGTGGACCGATCGTTTTGCTGGCTTCCCCATGCCTGCATGATAGCAAATTGTGCCCACATCCGGTTCGCCTTTTCAAGGGTCTCACCCGCGAGGGTGAATCGAGGCGGTCGTCCGGCGGTCGTCTCAGTTCTCCGAAGGCCTCTCAATATGGTCGATCACCAACACGTCCACGGGACCCTTGGCCGGCACCAGTCTTAAGCCCAGTTGTTCCTGCATGGCCTGAAATATGCCGGGAGCGTCTGGCGCCCTAACGTCGGGGGACGCGCCAGGATCAGCCGTGACCGGTCGAGGCGCCGCGAATTCATCGGGCGAAAACACGAGGTGTATCTCGAAGTAACTCGTAATGCCGGTCTTGTCTATAACGGGTCGATCCAGAACCATGCCCAGCGAGCCAGCGAACATCGAAAGCGTGCCACCCTCGAAGTCAACCGCTCGCGGAGACACCATGTTCCTACAACGGCGCTGGCCGTCCGGCAGCAGGGGTAAGGGACGACCTACGACCACGGGTGTGCAGCTTCCCTCCTGGAGCGGTTTCAACTTTGGAGAGCCTTTGCCCAAAGCGAGTTCATAAACAGGTCCTTGCCTGGTCTCGCGATGAATCTTGAGCTTGAACCGGTCCTCAAGAATCGTCTGCAGCATGGGGCCTTGCATCATCAATATGCTCGGGTGACCGTCCGACTTGGCGTCAATTTCGAACCTTTCCGAATGGATCCAGTTCGGGCCACCCTCGATGGGGATCATTTTCCAGGAAGTCAATTGGCCGTTTGCATACCTGTTGTAGGCGACCTGAATCAGGCCGAGGTTATCGGTGTCGGCCAGAATGCCACAGCCGATTCTCAGATTGCCCGGCGATGAGTCGCCGCCGAACACCGGAACGCCGTTGGTAACGCTCGGCTTACATGGCTTGATGGAGACCACGTCGAAACGCGGGCGCGTCGCGGACTGCGCCGTTGCCGGCGGCGCGGGCGCTTTGACCGGAGTTTGTGCGGTCTGCGCTTGCGCCAACTGAGCCGGCGGCCGGAGCGGCGCCAGGGAGGCCGATGGCAGCGCGTGCGCCAGCGCTGGTTGAACGGGAACGGCCTGCGTAAAACTGATAGCCGCGAGAGGAAGCGCCGCTGCCACCGCCAGAAACAACGCGCCGGCTACTCCCGCGCCTGCCACCTTGTCGCGCCGCAGATCCGTATCGAGCAGCGCATTGAGCCGCCGCTTCAGGCAACTCCGATGCGCAATTCCAACCGCAATCAAAGAGTCCATTCCGCGGCGGGCATCCCAATCCAGCAACAATTTCGCGTAGGCCGAAGGCCTTCCACCCGTCGCCACAACGCAGTTGTCGCACGCCAACTCCTGCTCCTCGCGCAATTGCCGCCGCACGATCCACACCAGAGGCTGAAACCAAATCAACGCGCGTGCCATCTCCGCCAGGCCGCGCATCAGAAAGTCGTGCGCCTGAATGTGTGCCAGTTCGTGGCGGATCACCGCATCGCGGATTTCCGCCGGCAACTGTTCGAAACCCGCAGGGACCAGAATGATGGGCCGCACGATTCCCCAAGTCACGGGCGCACCAATCGCATCGTTTCGCCACAGCCGAACGCGCCGTCCGAACCGCGCCACATTCACCAGTAGCCCGGCGTCCGTCACCGCATCCGACGCCTTTCGTAACCGGTAGAGCCCGCGCAAATTGCTGGCAAATCGCGTCAGCAGCGTCGCCGCACCAGCGAACCAGATCAAGGGAATCAGCCAGGCGTTGAGGTCGATTCGGCGAGATGAAGTTTGTGGCGGCATCGGTCGGCTAACCGACGCTGTTAGTTCCGTAGCATCGCCGACCATCGGCGAACTCAGCGATGGCTCGGCAACAGCCGCGGGCGCGGGGCGCCGGAAGTGGAACCAGAGCGGCGTCATCGCTGTCCAGCGTGGCAACATAGGCGTCGCTGCCGCCGCGACAAACATGGCGACGATGGTGGTGGAGAACACCAGCCGGCGCAGATCCGCCGATCTGTTTCTTAGCATCCGGCTTATGCAAAGCGATGCGCCCAACGCGATGCCGGATTTCCAGAACACTGCAAACAAGACGGGACGAAATTCAAATGGCATGGTCATCGACCCTCCTTTTCGCGCCGGGCAATCAGCGCCGACAGTTGATCTCTCTCCTCAGCAGACAACTCCTCGCCGGACATCTCCAGAAGCGCAGCCGCGGCAGCCATCGGCGACCCCTGGAAAAATGTGGATACGAGCTGCCGCAGTGCCGACTTCCGCGCCTTTGCGGGAGCGACTGCGGGCGTGTAGACGTAGCGCATCCCGTCCCGTTTGTGGCGGACGTGTCCCTTCTCCTCCAGTAAGGTCAGCATTCCGCGAACGGCGGAATAGCTGGGCGGGTCCGGCAATCCCGCCAGGACCTCCGCTACGCTGGCCTTTCCAAGCCGATAGAGAACCTCCACGATCTGGCGCTCCCTGCGGCCGAGTTGCGTTCCGATGTCTTTGTTCATCCAAAGCCTCTCTCGGATGCTATCCCACTAGCAACTGCCAGTACACTAGCACAACCTAACAAGGCAGTCAAGCGGAGAATATCGGCGGAGAATATCGGCGATGATCCTCCCTGACGCGAAGTGTCGATCTGGACCGCTCGGCGCAGGATCGCCTGCGGATTCCGAGGGATGGCGATCGGCGTTCCCAACTGATGTCGATCACGATTTCGAAGCGGGTTCGAGTCCTTAATGGGGTCACCGATCCGCTGGGTGGCTCCAGGGAAGACCTCGTAGATCCACGTAATGGAATCAGTCACATAGCGTTGACATGGAACAGGAACAACTGGCTCCCCATCGTGGACGCATTGCGAACTCTGGTGGCCGGCCCGCCAGCGATCAGAGCCACATTCCAGCAGACTCAAGCGCTTATGACCGGGATCTCTCCGGTGGATTTCCGGAGAAACCTCAGGCGCTGCGGAGAGTCGCCGCCTGGATCGCAGGCCGTGACACCTCCACGAACGCCCCGAAGAACATGAACACGCCGCCGTGCGACCTGGTGGCGCGTGTCCCTGACAGGCACCCAGTCTGGCCGCGTCGCGAACTCCCGGAAGCGAGCCCAAAGCAGTGTTCGGATGGCGCGTCATCCATGCGCGCCAGAACTTGCTGCGGGCTGCCGTCGAAATATCCCGTTTGCCGGGTTTTTCAATATCCCGGGGAAAATCGAATCCAGCCTGCACGTTCCTGGCGTATCAATGCTGGAAGTTACTTCCAATAATAATTCGACCGAGGTTTTTGAAAATGCACCAAGCAGTTCAGCCACAAGCCATCGCCGCGGCCATCGATCCGGACGCCGTCGGCGGAATTACCATTCAGAACCCCGCCTCCGGCGCGACCGTCAACGAGAATCAGAATGTCACCGTCTCGTGGGTGGTGACTGCCACCGTGCCAGCCGGCGCGACCCAGAGCGTGATCCTCAAGGACAGCAGCGGCAACGCTACGACATTCCCGGCACCGCCGCCCGCGACCGGCGGCTCTTACAGCGTCAGCAATGTGAATGCCAATTTCTGCGGTTTGGCCAAACTGGTGGTCAAAGTGAAGGACGCCGCAGGCAACGTGGTGGCCAGCGCCAAGGAGCCGTTGACCGTGCAGGGGCCGTCACTGACATCGCAGAGCGGCGGCCCGCTGCGGCTGGGCCAGACCATCACCATCACTGTCACCGGCGTGAACCTGCCGCCGGACAGGTCGAGGTATTCGGTCACCGCGCCATTGACGATTAATTCCGTCAATGCCGTGCCGAATTCCAACGGCACGCAGGTGAAAGTGCAGTTCACCACGCCGACAACAGCCATTCCGAACACCCTGATCGCCAGCGTCGGCGGTGCCGGCGACCCGAATTACCAGCTCACTGTTTCGGCCACCGGATGCGCATCCAGTTCCATTCCGCTCACGGTGGACTACCTGGCTATCCCTGCCATCACCAACCCACCCTCGGTGACGATCAGCGGTGACCAGTCCGTGACCCTGAGCGGATCGAATCTGCCGGTGCCGCCAGCGGACAGGTCGACGTCGCCCGCGCGCTCCTTCTACGACGTTCTCAAACCGGCCGCGATTGGCGGAACACTGAGTGAGACCAACGATCTGTCAGTGAGCAGCGTCACGGGCAATCCCACACAGGCCAAGGTTGCGCTCCACGTGAGCACGATCGCGCCAGGCCCACTGTATTATCTGCGAATCAGGAACACCATCCCGCCGTCAGCCTCGAATCCAGCGAACTATGTCGATCTCGAGATCGATTTCGCATCCATCGGCTAGCGCGTTTCACGCGGCTGCCGCACTGCCTTCCACATCGCGAGGTGTGCAATGAAAGCGGAGGCAGAGGCGCCAGTGGGCCGGGCTAGTCTGTAAAGGCCACTACGGATCTGTGCGGGGGGCGGACCGCGATGGCCGCCCCTACCGCAACAGTTGGCACGCATGGTGGGCCGTCGCCGACTCGTTTGGCGGATGCTGGCCGGACAAGGATCTCGGGCCCACGCCGGGGTGGCTGTCAAGTGGGGCCGATCCACGCCGCGGCCCGCTCGGCGGCAATCGAAAGCAGCCTCCTCCTCTAAGGCCAACGAGTCGCGAGCCGACGACGAAACGCCCCGTGGCCCCGCGGATTTCTTGCCGTCTCTGTGGCGCCGCCCCCAAATACGCTACTGTGGAATTTCATGCCGCGACAATTGGTGGAGTGTGTTCCGAATTTTTCCGAAGGGCGCGATGCCGCCAGAGTGGACGCTATCGTGGAGGCCATCCTCACCGTCCCCGAGGTGGTCCTGCTGGATCGCGAATCGGACGCCGACCACAACCGCTCCGTCCTCACCTTCATAGGCCCGCCGGACGCGGTGGCCGATGCCGCGCTACGCGCTGTGGAAAAGGCCGTGGCGCTCATTGACCTCACCCACCACCAGGGCGCGCACCCGCGCATCGGCGCCGCCGACGTGGTGCCTTTCATCCCCATTGAAGGCGTCACCCTGGAGGAGTGCGTCCGCCTGGCGGAGCGCGTGGCGGGCGAGATCTGGAACAAACTGC